>Ga0265298_10000166_pt1 | contig 100393 bp, 64 predicted proteins | sample AusTroGonzalo_MG_3_FD_193486 | JGI IMG/M metagenome (GOLD analysis project Ga0265298, IMG submission 193486) | Bovine rumen microbial communities from tropical cattle in Woodstock, Queensland, Australia - Gonzalo_01 | ecosystem: Host-associated > Mammals > Digestive system > Stomach > Rumen ...
AAGATGAACCAAACGGTCCATGAGGGAAATCGCAATCCCTGTCCATTTGGTTTTCCATGCCCCATTCTGGTCTTAGCCTTTCTTCTATGACGGTCAAAGCTTGTTCCAATTCTGCAAGTACAGGCTTGGGATCAAATACGATACACGACATGGGCAAAGGATATGGTTTGTACCAGCGCATTCCTGTCGGCGTATTGAGGCACTGAATCGGTTCCCACAGACCGGCACATTCCTCAATGCCACATTCACAGGTGAATGGATAAAAAGCTCCACTCTCGGTTAAAGCCCGCACCATATCTTTGTCATTGTGGGCATACCCTGATGAGCCATTTCCCCGTGGTGCGGCAGTCCAGTCTGTTCCGTTTTCGACAAAGCGATAGCCTCGTCCAGGAATTGAAACGATATGCACATCACTGTAATCCAACGGCAGTTTGTCGTATTTGCTGGAAAAGCCTGCTTCAAGCAATATCCTCAACTCTTGGGGGTGTTTCACTCCGACGGAATCTGCCTGTTTTTCGATGGCAGATAATATTTCTTCCTGTGAACCGGAAATCTCCGCAAGGTCTCCCCAATCCGGCAATCTCACGTACAGATAATGCTGCAGGACGGCGTCATACAGCTCCTGATTCCAAGGGGCATTGTGGTCAACACGTTTGAGCAGGAAATTCAACATCTTCCGGTCCCCCTGGGTAGCCACGAGGTACAGGGGGGAATCATGAACTCGCGGATGCTCATAATACTCGCTGTACCAATATCCAGATAGTTCGCAACGAAACGTGAAAAAGTCTCCTCGCCTGAAAAGATCTTCCAGAAAGAGATAGACCTCATCTTTGGCGAGATTATAGTCCTTGCCTTCACGAATATGCGTTTTGATATCATCGGGGAATTGTTTTATGTAGACAAAACGAAGGACTTCTTCCAATGTAAGGTCAAATCTGGCACAATCGACATCATTCTGTTGTCCAAATTGAATTGCTTTCTCCAATTCATCCGATGAAAGATGAGATATAGCGTCACTCCGCTTTTTCCAATACTCTCGTTCAAGTAAAATATTCTTGTCCGTCTGGTCTTTCATGGGTGTCTCCGGTTTTCGGTGTTAATATATCATTGTGTCCACGCTTTTTCAAACACGTTCCAGATTATTCATGCGCTGTTCAGAAGCAAGGTCTTTCCATTGCTTCATCCGGCCTCAGAATGCCGCGAACCCGTGCAATGGTACACATGCGGGCTATGACGGAATAAAACGTGTTCCACTGAAGAGGCAGAGGAAGGCCATTGCAGCCCTGTGTCTCCTTGACTAGCTTTCTGCCGTTGTAGAGCTTCAGATACCACGAATTGCCGTCTAAGACAACTGCACCGAATGAGGGGTGATACTCCTCTGCCCAAGTATCCATATGGCTGAGATCAAATTTAGCCCTGAACGCGATTTTCTCGGGTATCGTGATGCTGCATGCCCGAATACCCTCAATTGTCCTTAATTCCAGCTCACAGCGTTTGCAGTTGAAAGTCAAAGTCCTGCCGATCACATCCGGCCAGAGGTCTTCGTGAAAAATGAGCTTGTTGTAGTTCATGACTTGTCTCACATGATCACTTCTTGGATTCGAGGCAGGAAAAACAGCCGTTGGTCTTCCCGCAACATGCAGTAAGCGTCCAGATACCAACCGGTGGTTTTCTCTTCCAACGAATTGGGCCGGATGAGGCGAACGGTTTCTTCTCCGTCACGGTCAACATAGCGGATTTTAACCAGATCGCCTTTCTCAATGGCATATTTCAACAGGCCTCGAACATACGGATTATCTGTTTGGGCTGGTGGCAATTCCCTACGCACGTTTTCGTGTTGAACAAACGAAAGCTCATCTTTGAACTGTTCGCTGTTTCCATACAGCAGCGACGGAGTGGCAGGTCGGATCGGGACAATGCCGATACAGAGATTATCTTCATCCGTTGCTACCAAATATCCGGCTGAAGAATGCGGAATGCCATCTCCAGAACATCCACAGTCTAAATCATGCGCTTTTTCGAGCGTGCGGCAATAAGCGAGACAACCGTTGTCGATCAACTGATCGATATTGACCATTTTCCCGAAATCGAAATCGTATTCCACCGGAGCTGGATAGAGTTCGTTCAGCGCGACAGCAAGTGAATCAGGATCGCCCTCGAATTCAAGTTTCTCCGCGATTCTCCTCATTCCGAATTCCCACAGGTAGGTGGATGCCTGCGGGAGCAGGTAGCCGATCCTGAATGACGCATCATCGGCATCTACTTTTTCGGGATGTTCCATGACCATATATGCCACAAACGACGCTTCATTCGCCACACGGCAGGATTCTGACGGTCCTGAAGTCGGCCCAAAGGATTTGAAGAGGACTTCGCAAATCATGTCGCGCATAGCCTTGTACATGGCTTTGTGCAGTTTCTCGCGGACAGATTCCTGCGGGAGGTCCTTCCTTTGAAAATCAATCGGGCTTTCGGTTTTGTATACGACCCATTCGAACGTGCTATATTCGCCGAGGAGTTCTTTCACCACGGGATTGATGAGCTTGTTATACTCCTCACGGGCGATTTCGAGTCGATCTTGTTTGAGCAAATTCAGTTTCATGGCAGTTTCCTTATCATTGGCGGGTTGTTCACTTTTTTGTTTCTGAACTTAATATAGCACGTTACACTGCCATCTAATGTCAGCCAAAGGCAAAAACACGAAAAAAAACAAAAAAAGATTGCCCTTTGCCATAAAAGAGACTATTCCCTGCTCAAAATATACAGCGCATGAGCTTGTCTGCCGAATTGTCCTGTTCGTTTTGCCTCAATTTGAACAGAAGACATGTTGCTTTGCGATCTTTTCCGGAGATTCGCTTCACCGACCACATCCACCGTGACAGGGAAGATGTGAAGTGAAGCTGAACACTCTGCGTGGGGAATGATGAAGGCATGCATTTTCTATGGTGAGCTTAGGGCGTAGACGATCTTGTAAAAAACGGCAGGTACAGTCACCTCATTGGCGGCGATAGTCACCGTCTTGGTTTTCGGAACGCTGCGGTAGTGTACACATCGGCTCAGATTGCGTGGTGTGTCTGCTGAAACACGAGGCGGAACAAATAAGGCGGAATCACATTCCCCGGCGATACGCCCGGCTCAGAGGAAGAAGCGGCAGGTGCAGACACCTGTCGGGCTTTCACCCGACAGGCGTTCTGCTTCCAATTAGTGGTGGCTCTTAGTCGTCAAACCTCCAAATGTATTGTCGTACACATTCAGGATCAATCTGGAATTCCCAGCCAATCTTCCTAAGCTGTCTGGTGTATTGCCAATCCGATAAATGGTCCTTGCGCTGGACGAGCTCCTGGGTCCAATCGTTGAACTCGTACTCACATTCCGGGCAAAAGGCGTCCCACCTGAATTGTGAGGGGGTTCGTTCCAGGAGTTTTCCGCATCTTGCACAATGGGTTTCATCATCAGGTATAAACATTTTCAAGTCCTTTCTTGGGGTGCTTCAGGAGGGGCGAGGTCGGGCTTAATGACCGCCCCTCCTGAAGCTGTTATTATTCATTCCCATTGCCGATGATACTTGGCAATCCTATGGTGGACCATTGCCACTTCGTCCTCGGTCAGATACCCATGGGCGAGGTAATCTTCGGCGATTTCAGTCAGGATTGCCGCGTCGTATTTGTTAAAACCAATGCTATTCAAACGCTTCGTCCGTTTCTCGAGAATCTCGTCGCCATTCTGGTTCCGGTAGACCACGAGCAAGTGGTCTATGTCGGGGCTTTTGCTGATTCTTTTCTCTTCGGGGTCTTGCTCTTCCTCGGGGTCTTGCTCTTCTTCGGGGTCTTGATCCTCGTCTGGGGCTTGATCCTCCGATTCAAGAAGCGGGGTGTCGACATCCACGAGGTCTTCATGGTCGTCGACGTGGCGTGGCGCTTCAGACATGCCATCAGGCGGCAAGACGAAACGATTGGTGACGCCGTGGAGTTCTGCGAGGAAGGCACGAACGGCGTCTTCGTCTTCTGCGCGGATATTCAACGCCACATCCCTGCGTTTGCGTTTGGGCTGCAATCCAGCTTCTATGCTGCGATAGAATTCGACGACGTCTTGATCAACAATTGCGTCAGCAGGACAGATCGGGCGGTCGATCCTCAGATTCTTGATGCTACGGCAGCGCGAAAGTGCCGTGTACAACTGACCAGATGCAAAGCATCCATTGCCGAGCTTGACTTCCACGCGATCGAACGTCAATCCCTGGGACTTATGGATCGTCGAGGCATATGAAAGTTTGAGCGGGATCTGGACAAAGGATCCGACCTCGTGCTGCCGGACAACCTTTCGTCCAGTGTTCGAGTCGAGCTCCAGCGAGTAATCAGGTTTGCTCCATTTCGTGCGTTGAACCGACACGATTGGACCGCGATCAAGACGAACGTGCACTACGGCGTTTTCGTCGCCGTCATCTATTGCTTCGATGACGCCAATCTCGCCGTTGACGTACTCGATCTCTCCATCGCCCGTACGCTTGTTGGCAAGGGTCATCACCCGTGCACCGACCTTAAGCGCAAGCGTTTCTAGCGTGGGATAGTCTCCTTCCGGATATTTGCCCCGAACCACGGCACGGAATACATGAACCTCGCTTTCGATCTTATCCTGAAAAATTTGGTTCAACGTGTCGGCAGATCGGTTTGTTGTGCAGAGATAAACGGGCGTCTGTTCGAGCGGCGCTGCCTCGACGCAAAATTTATTGAGTATTTCGATCACGTTAAAAGTTTGACCATCTATCTGAATGTCGCGCGTATTCAGATCAGAAAATCGAAGATGATTGAGGACGTTCATGAATAGGGTATCGTCCTGTTGGCGATGTATCTTTTGAAGACAAACGTGTTGGAGATCGGCCTCTTGCCAGAGAGCCGTTTGGAAGGCATAGTACCCGCCAAGTTCGCTCATCAAATAATCAGATTCTGCTCTATCTTTCACAACTGGAGGGAGTTGCATAAAATCCCCGACAAGCACAAGCTGTTTTCCACCGAACGGTTTGTTGCATCCCGTCACTTCTTTAAGCCGTATATCCATGCCAACGAACAGGTCACTGCGAACCATGGATATTTCGTCGATCACGATTGTTTCGATACTGCGTATCAATTCAATGCGCTTCTTACTTAATGTATTATCAATTGAGTCTTGGGTAATTAACCCCGGTTTAAGTTGGAAAAGACTGTGAATAGTTGTGCCGTCAATGTTGATGGCGGCTATACCGGTTGGTGCGACGAAAACACATTCACGATTGCATTTTTCCTTGAATTCATGAACAAGTGTTGATTTGCCCGTGCCAGCCCTTCCAGTCAAAAATACATTTTTGCCGGAAAGCATTTGGTCAAGAGCACATTTCTGCTCAGGAGTGAGCTTGATTTTTGGTGGTTTCATTTTTGAAATCCTTCCAAATTTAATAGTTTTATGATATGGTTCATCTCTTGTGAAGAGATACGAAAAGGACAATCTGTTTTTGCAAAAACATTTCTTACCAAATTATGTCGCGATTTACAAAAAAAAAACTGTCCCCAAAAAACAAAGTCCTACACCAAGCACAGAACGTGCTTAGTATAGGACTATTATGGAATTGTCTATTTATTCGATTGGAATGACTTATTCAATAAGTGTCTGAGCTAAAACTTTGACAAGACCTATTGCAAGCAGGGCAATGAACGTCCCAACAGCAATTTCTGCGCTTCTATTAACATTGAATTCGTCAGAATTGATGTTCATGGTTCTTTCTCCTATATATCTATTATTAAGGTAAATACGAGCGGTTGAGCCAGGATGCTTACCTATACCTAAAAATATAAGGATTTACATGCAAGCCTGTTCCTGCACGATGCATGGGATCAACGGGAGTCAAGATGACAGTCCCTTGTTCGTAGGCCGAAGCCTTTCGTGTCACGGTCGTGATCGTTCCGTCTTCATGTGCTGTAATAATCGTGGTGGAGGGTCGTACAGGCTGAGGGGTGGCAACGACCACAGGTACAGAGACCGATGTTGTTCTCGGTACTACGATGACTTCAGTCGAACCTTGAAACAGTGAACCGGTGGCTTCTACGGCACCAACAACGACACCTTCTGCAATTGTGAACGGGAGGGATAGGACTACGCCTGTGGCGTTAGCCAGATCGGTGAAGATGTCCGGTCGTTGTACGACGACTGTTTCCTGAGCATTCGCCGCCGTGAAGGTCAGAAGACCGAGAATGAGGGTGAACAAGTTTGTTTTCATGAGGTGTCCTTTCATATTTGAGGTTGAATACGGAATCAGTATCGATTCCTGTGAAGAAATATATGCTCGAAAATGAATGATCGGCAAAACCATGACGCTGGGATCCTGATTGCCTTGTCATCTTCTTCCCTTTTCTTTGTCACTGTCTCTTTCTGATTCAAAAAGACACCATATATCGCGCGCATGCGCATGCGCGCCCTCATTCTTGAATATATGTCCATGAAATAATTTATATCAAATCGGAAATTTCATATCACAAGTTGGATTACAAATAATAAATTTTGAACATTTGAATATATTTATCCAGTAATTTCATAGGACAATATTACATAATTTTTCTTATGTGTCGTGCATATAGATTAAATCATCAAAAATTACAATGAACTTGTATACAAAAGAAAAAAGCAGAAAAAAACTTTAAAGTCGAAACAATGTCTTGACTTTATATGTATGATGTAGTACAGTATGGTGAATGTCTGCGGAGACTGACCGGGACTACGGTTTTTCAATTTTGGAAAAATAGCGAGGTTTACAAATGAGTTTTGTAGAAACCGTCCAAAGTATCGACTTTAGAGCAGTCGGAGCAACAGGTCTCCTGCCGCTGGACATCTCTGAAGCTGTGATCAAGGAAAAATTGTCGCTGATGCTCTATGCCAGGTACATTTCAGAGACCGGAGCCGCTTATGATTCCTTATGTCACAGCGAGATTAAGCATCCTTCGGACAGAAAGAATAATACTTATCAATTTACGGTTAAAGTATCTGGCACGGAGTATTCTGCTGCTTTGCTGACGAATCCAGTGCGCTTGTTTTATTCAAAAGTAATAACGAAATTAGGTGGAAAGTTAGCCAGCTGCACTTATATTCCCATCAAGGCCAATGCCGGTCCTGAAGAGATTTCAATATATGATTACATGCGAAAAGAATCCGATTCTTCCGACTCGGACAGAATTAAGGAACTCTTGAAGTATTTTGGACTGAAAAACCATCCATATTCAAAGTTTACGTTGCCAACAACTTTCCGTTTGCAGCATTTCCCCAACACCTTGCCAACAAAACGGAATGGTAATATGGAAGTATTCGAAAATTATCAAAGAGAATTAAAACAATGGTACTATTCCGGCTTTCCTCGGAGATATGAGCTTGATGACCCAGATAAAAAAACGAATCAGAATGGTAATACGGATTCGAAATATGCGGTCGGAACAGATCGTTTTCACATTCCCCTTCCATCTCCGGTCTTCTATCAACCTCTTGGTCCGATGGCTTACAGTATGGCGGATGACTACCCAGAGATGCGTCTCCATCGTTTATTCTTGAATCCCGAAGCTTGTGGACTTCGTGAAGCACTGATCCCCTCTATTGTCATCCAAAAAGGTAAATATATGAATGCCGTTATGACGGGTTTTCCAGCCATGGATCAATTCCCGTTATGGGAGGTTGAACAGATTCTACACCCGAATACAGAAACAGTTGTTCTTTGTGCCTGCATCCAAGATGCCGAGGCTTTACAGCGCGACAATAAGGACATTGATCATGTCGCATTCACCAGTTTTATTGATGTCGGAAAACAACTGGAACTGGTCGATTTTACTCCGCTTAACAAGAAAAAAATCATCTTCCTTGTGTCCAATCATAACGGCGGGACCTTGGCAGATGCTTATGAGGAAGTCGCTCAAACATATGAATTCATCAAAAAGGCAAAAATCAAAATAAAAGATTGTTTGTTCGTTCAACGCGAAGTCCAGTATCCAGACAGTACGTTGACAATCGCAACGCCTGGAGATCTCGCCAGAGCATACTGCCGCACCTCGCCAACAATCGTTCCTAAATCTTTGCTTTACCTAGATGAGACAGCGTTTTTCTCTTTCCTTGCTAAAATTCGGAAGGAACGGGAAGCTCTCCCATTCTGGGTTTCTGAAGAGCAGAAACCCGTCAAAAAGAATCCGGCAGAAGGTATCCTGATACGGTCGCTTCTCTATCGCAACGCCATTACCGTTTTAGCCGGACCTCCGGCGGTAGGGAAGAGCCGTTTCTGCTGTTCTCTGATTCGGTATCTCGTAAAAGGAAACGAGCGGAAATATATGAAGGAACGCTTCTGGACGCGCTGCTGTAAGAAATCCATCATGAAGATTCTTTACTGGAATTTTGACTGTGTCCATAACTTTGAATCGTGGAAAGAAAGCTGCCTGCGTGGACTCAAAGACGAACAAAAACAGAATATCTTCATTGAGGAGGCGCCAACAGAAGAAGAGTTTTTCGATAAGATTTATGGAAGACCGGATCTCGGAGTATATAAAAGAAAACTTGAGAAATACGCATATAAAGGAACTCCGGGACATCCTCTGGATCTTCTGATAGTGGACACGCTTGTCAGTGTTTGGAACAAGAAGAATATTGAGGCATCTTTGCAATTCCTTTCTAAGCTCATGAAAGCAGTGCCTGGCATGGCAGTCCTCGCCATCCACCATACTTCGGAATTGGGAAAACCGCTTGGTGGTGGAGACTCGAAGAGAATGCCTCGTATTGTCATGACCATGGAAAGAATCAACCGAAAGGTCACGTTGGATTCTTCCAGCAAACAGAGTACCAAGAAAGAAAAAGGTGAGAAGAAGACCTTCACGCACTTTTATAAATTCAGATATGATAAATTCAGCACGAGCCATGCGGATATTGAAAACCTTCCCTTTTATTGCGTCCGTGAAGATGAGGACATGTATTCTGTCTATAAGCCGGTCTGCACGAGGGATGAAATGTTCGGCAGTCTCGTGTTCCATTATAGAGAAAATGACGATGCGCATCCATCGAACAAGGTCATCGGGGCTATGCTGGGGTATTCCAACCGGGAAATACAGAAACGGGCGATAAACGAGAAAACGTATCTCGCCATTCTGAACAATGCGGAGAAGAAAGCAAAGAAGGAGGTATGATGGCTTTTGTCGATTAACTGGCGACGGTTACTTCGTTCCCTGCAAAGGGCAGTAACTCTCGCAGTCTTTCCTTTTGGTTGATTGTCAAGTTGTCGTCCAGCCATTGTCCGAGAGTGGCGAGCTTTTCTGTACTTAGTTCCCTGATTATTTCAGAGATGGGCTTCTCTCCACCGATGAGCTTAGGTTGAGGAAGACACGGAAGGGCGTTCAGATTCTGTAGGGCTTCTCGTTTCGTTTCCAGATTGACGTGCGTATAGTGCGCTGTCATATCAACCGAGGTGTGTCCTAGGAGATCGCGTACGACAAGAGGATTGACGCCATTGCAAATCATCAGAGATGCTGCCGTATGTCTAAAGGCATGAAAACCCATCCTCGACACAGCAAGGACACGACGAGTAGTCCCGGAATCGTTCGGTTTCAGTCCTGCTGCTACCAACAGCTTCTTCGTGTCCCTTGATATTCCCCCTGAATTGTGCTGATACCGATATGCTACATTCGGAAGAACGTAGTCGGCACCCTGATCCAGCGAAGAAAGGGCTTCGAAAAGGACGTCACCAATGGGAATCTCCACGATCTTATGGCTGCTGTGAGCTGTCTTGTGAGGTATGAACCGAATAACTCTGTTCTGCATATCGACCGAGGACCAACGCAACAGACAGAGGTCGCCACAACGAGCGCCGGTATAAAGCGCCAACTTGTAGAGGACGATCATTTCCTCTTTGTGCAGCATGTGGTAGGTAGGGGAGTTCAGCGTCTCCCAGATTTTCTGAAGTTGTTCGACTGTGAATGGCACTCGCTCTTCAATCTGTCCGGCTTTCTTTTTGAACTCAGCAAATGGATTGTTATCCTTGCTCAACAGACGAAAGACGCATTGGAGGATGTTCAGAACGCTGTTGTACGTCTTCGGGGAAACGCCTCGATTCCAGTAGTAGGTCAGGTAAGCTTGTGCGATCTCTTCCGTAACATCTGCTGCTATTATCGCCTGCATACGCAATGCAAAATCAGCGAAGGAAGTAAGAACAGAATGGTAGTTGGCTCTGTGCTTGGGAGAGACGGCAGGTGCAGACGGGTGAGAAAAAAAGGCGTCTTCCAATTCCGTCAATGGAACTCGACACACATGCAGAAGCGCTTTAGCTTCTGCAATCTGGTGCATATAGGCGATCTTTGAATCAATGGCAGACAGCTTGATTTCTTCCTGGAGAATGTTTTCAATTTCTTTCTCTGCTTCTTCCAATGTGGCTGCTCTCAGCGTCTTTGTCTTAATCTTTCCTGTAATGCACTTCCATTGGTAAAGGAATTTCCCGTTTCTTTTGAAGATTGCCCCTGTTCCTCTGGTACGGCGAGTGGTTTTGTTTTTCATCTGTTAGACTACTCCCGTAACCTAACAGTAACCGAACTACCTTCCTAAATGACCTCAGAATGAGTACCCTCATAACCTGGAGGCCGTTGGTTCGATTCCAACCCCCGCTACCAATGATTTTTCAGGGCTGTCCGTCACGGATGGCCTTTTTTTTGCCTCAGTTTTGCGCACACTGCGTGTGTCGAACAGCGCCGTGCTTCGCGACGGCACGGGATGCGAAAAAGCCCCGGAGATGAGAGAACACTATTGTAGGTAATCTGCTTGTTTTCTTTTACCCTCCAGCCCCATTCCAGAGGGCAGTTAGGCTATGGATAGGCTAACAATAAGCTAACACGTTTTTCGGAAAAGTCAAGCCCGGTTCTTCGCCTGACGACCTATCTCTGCTCTACCCTGCAATAAGAATCCGTATGCAACCGCATTTCCGTATTCATGCGGGCATCATGTATGACGGATAGCCTCGGCATTGCCTTTCAAAAAAAGCCGTCCTTCCTTCATCCTCCCCGGAAATGCGAAAACAATCATTGAACCGCTTCCGATCCTATTTCCGGCTTGCCGCCCTTATGGCTCCGGAACAATGAATCCTTACGACACGGTTGCTGTCGGTTTCCGAAACCGTACGCAGCAGGTCCAGATAGGGCTGAACGAACTCCGGTCTGCGCTTTCCGAGAACACGGAATATCTCCGGCGCTTCCATCCTGACTCTGTCGTCAGGATCATGGAGCAGCTCCGCAAACACGGACATGAAGTTTTCGTACGGGTCCGGCATATTCGCGGCGATATTCTCCGATGCCCAAATGAAACTCAGCCTCACTTTCGCTTCCCGGTCCGCGGCAAAACGAAACAAACCAGTCCAAATCGATTCGATCAAATGGCAGTCGCCTCGCCCGATCCTGCCAAGAGCGTTAATCGCGCGTTCGCGCAGAAGCGGCTCCGCGCTGTCGCAAAAAGAGGCGATGGCGGGAACGCTGTCCTGAATGGAAGACGGACGCTTCAGCCCTATTTCTCCAAGCAGCCAGAGAGCCTTTGCCTTGATTTTGACGGAATCGGAGGAAAGAAGCGAAGATAGAAACGGAATGCTCTGTACCCATTCGTCCTTGTTTTTTGTCAGAGCGACAAGTTTTTTATAAAGCTCAGATTCGTTCAATCGACAATCTCCTTCGCGTTATCAGAAGAATTTATTATACCACCGGAAACGAGGTTTGTCAAGCCAGCCCGGCAATGCACCAGATCCGCTTTGCCGTTTCCAGCTCATCCTTGCAGGCGTCATCCGCCATTGTTGCGAAAGCTGCCCCGCCGACCAATATGAGGGGGGATAGGCGGCAAACAGAAAGGATTAAGTTTTATTCTTCACGCGGCGCATGTTTTCGGGCGACAAAAAGGCCCATTATCCGCGAGGAGACGGTTTTCAGAGGAATCGTTTACGCAATGGAATCAGAATCTTCCGAACCCGTTCCCGGAATCGTCGCCATAACCGTTCTCGCTGTAACCGTCACCCCAGGCATCCGGGAAAAAACCGAAATCAACGAATTCATCCTCTTCCTCGAGACCGCGTCCGCCTCTCATGCGGCCGTACGCCATGTCCGGGCGCGCGGGCGGCATCGGGAGCGGCATCATGCGGGGAACGGAACTCCTTTCGAATCCGCGCCGTTCGCCAGCTTCACTGATCCCGAACATTTCATCATTTTCGGCAAACCATTGATCGGACGCATCAAGACTCTGCTGCTCATTTTCCTTCGCCCGCTTGACGGCGCGTCTTTCTTTGCGTGCTTTCTCGCGTTCGGCGCGGCGTTCCTCAGCTTCGATGCGCCTGACCTCGGCTTCGTCGACATCAGCTTCGCCGGAAGCGGGATGAATCTTCGCCGGACACACTCTGGTAAGGACGATAAGGGAAGCGGGAACGAGGAAGACGAGCAGGATGGACGGCGCTTTCAGCATGGCAAGACCCCAATCAAGTTTATTTCGGTTTTAGATTATATCGTTTTTAAAGTAATATACACCTCGTTTATGAAAAGTCAATCGCATTTTATTTCGTTTTTAAAGTTTTTTTCGATATCATTCGAAAAAAAACCGATACGGTTTGTCCTGTTTGGAAAAAGGCGTGAAGCAGCCGTTGCGGTTTTGCACAGCTTCCCCGTTTCTTCCTGAAAGCGAAAAAGTCCGGGCAGCGCACCGGGATTTGCATCCTGAAGCGCTGCCCGTATTCATACTCTTTTGACGGAGAGGGCGGTGATTCGTTCGTTTCCGTTTTCGACAGGAACCGGGTCCGATTGGAGAAACAACTGTTTCCCGTTAACGCCTTCCCCGTTTAACGATTCTCCCGCGCCTTGACGGTGAACCATTCCTCGCCCGGCTTGTAGGTGTTCGGGAGGTTGTGCGTCTTGCGGAACGTGCGGGAGTTCATCACATAGTTCAGTACGTTCTTCACGCTACGCTGCATCTCGCCGAGCGTAAGCCCCGCCTCGATGCCGTCCGGACGGCCCGCCGCCACCCACGCCTCGTAGGATTCGAGGATGGAGCGGTCGTTGCGTCCGGGGCCGTTGCCGGGCATCAGCACGTCCATCTGGGAGCGGACGCGCCAGGCGTTGTTTCCGACATGGAGCAGGTCGGACGAGCTTGCACGGGTTCCCCAGTCGGTCATGAGGGAACCTGTCCAGCCCCACTGCTCGCGCAGGATGGTGGTGTCCAGGTCGTAGTTGTAGTAGGCCCAGAAGCTGTTGATCTTGTTGTAGCTTCCCATCATGTTGTACGGCTTGCCGACTTTCAGGCAGATCTCGAACGCACGCAGATAGATTTCGCGCATGGCGCGTTCGGAGCAGCGGGAATCAGCGGCGCCGCGGTTGGTCTCCTGGTTGTTCATGGCGAAGTGCTTCGGCACGGCGGAACATCCGGCCTTTTGGATGCCGCGCGTCATGTAGGCGGCCATGAGTCCGGTGAGGAGCGGGTCTTCGGAGAAATACTCGAAGTTGCGTCCGCAGAGGGGATTCCGGTGGAGGTTCATGCCGGGGCCGAGGAGGCAGTCGACGCCGTTCATGTCCATCTCCTTGCCGATCTCGCAGTACATGGATTCGATCAGCTCGTTGTTCCACGTGCAGGCGAGCAGGGAGCCGATGGGAAGGAGGGAGGCGTTTGCGGAAAGGCGGATGCCGGAGGGGCCGTCGCAGGTCGCGATGGGCGGCACGCCCTTGTCGCGGACGCTCTGGAGGATGCCGGCGAAGACCGAGGCGTTCCCGGCGGGGCCGAGACGGCTGTTCATGCCGCCGTCGCCGCGGAGCAACGTCTCCATTTCGGCGGGCGTGAGCTGGGCGACGAATTCGTTCAGAGTGTTTTTGCCGTTCTTCACGTCGATGAGCTTGATGCCCTTGTCGCCGGTTTCCGGAACGGCTTTCGGGAGGCGTTCGTTCACGCGGGCCGCGAGGTCGACTTTCGAGACCGGAACGCGTTCCGTGCCGGGAACGAGCTTGCCGTTCCGCTCGACCGGCTTGATGCGGTCGAACGCGACATCCTCGGAGGCGATGGCGAGGGCGGGTTCGAGCTGTTCGATCACGGCGGAACCGCCATCCAGCTTCGCCGTGCCGCAGACCTGCGCGTCGCGACTGCTGTTTCCGACGTAGAACTTGTATTCGCCGGGTTCGAGAACCCATGCGGCCAAATGCCCGGTCGCTCCACTGTCGTCGAACGACGCAAACGTCTTCGCGGGGATCGTGAAGGTGAGCTTCTGGGATTCGCCGGGGGCGAGTTTTTTCGTTTTCGCGTATGCCACGAGGGATTTCGCGGGCTTGCCAAGCTTGCCCTGCGGGGCGCCGCAGTAGACCTGCACGACTTCCTTGCCGGAGTATTTCGTTCCGGTGTTCGTGACGGTCGCGCTGACGCTCACGCCGTTCCTCTCGAAGTCTGCGCTTCCGAAATCCGCGCTTTCGATTCTGAACGTTGTGTAACTGAGGCCGAAACCGAACGGGTACATGATTTTTTCGGGGGCGAACGTCTCGAAGTAGCGATATCCGACGTAGATGTCCTCGGCGTAGTTGTTGAAGTCGCGGTTGCCGAAACTCGAGGCGGACGGATAGTCCTGATAGGTATTCGCGATGGCGGAGGCGAGCTTGCCGGAGGGCGTTTCCTTTCCGGTCAGGACGTCCATGATCGCGTTGCCGGTCTCCATGCCGCCCTGCCAGACGCACATAAGGGCGTCGATCTTGTAGTCCTTGACCCACGCCATGTCGATGACGTTGCCGACGTTGAGCAGGACGATGGTCTTCTTGAATGCGCCGGTGACTTCCTTGAGGATGTACTTTTCGGCGTCGGTCAGATAATAGCTGCCGGGCTCGAGCCTGCATTCGCGGTCTTCGCCCGCGGCGCGTCCGATCACGACCACGGCGATATCGGTGCGTTTCGCCGCCGCCTGGATCTGTTCGGAGGTGAGGTACATTTCAGGCGCGTAGAACGGCCAGTTGCCCCAGCCGCCCGTGCGGAGCGGATTCGCCTGCGCCCACTTCGTATAGGCGTCGAAAAGCTCCTGATCCGGCTTGACCAGCTCATTGCGGGAAAGCGCGTCGGCGAGCGTGACGCGATACGGCGGCTTCACGTCGCCGCCCGAGCCGTAGCCGACCAGGAAAGTCTGAATGTGCGTGATCCCGAAGAACGCGACAGTCTCGGCGCCGTTCTGTCCGAGCGGGAGCGCGTTGTTGTCGTTCTTGAGCAGGACGATGCCTTCGGATGCCGCGCTTCTGGCATACGCCTGCACGGACGGGTTCACTTCGGCGAATGCCGGGATCGAGAGCACGGCGGCGGCAATGGCGCAGACGACCTCGGCGACAACATGGGATCGGAGGAACGGGATGTGGAGTTTCATAGGTGGAACTTTGGTTGGGGGTTATGAGTTTCATGCTTGATCTAAAGCATGGAATAATATATCTCCGGCAAATCAAAATGCAAGAGACTTATCAGGCGCGAACGCAAAAAATGTGATCTCCTTCCTCAAGGCTTGACTCAAAGACCCGGAGCGGGAGCGTTTCCAGTTGGCAAAGGCATGACATTTTCCGTTTTTTCACTTGAAATCGTTTCGCGAATGGATATATTATTCATTAAACTAAATCCCATTAGGTCCCGGCAACCTCAAAACCAAGGGCGGGTCACTCCGCCCCATAAGGATCATCAGCATGAACGTCCGCTCTTGTTCCCTCATCGTCGCGGCCGCTTTGACCGCGTCCTTCCTCGTTTTCGCCCAGGCGCAATCCGCAGCTCCCGGCCGACAGGCTCAGCAGAATCAGAACCGGCAGCCGACCTGGCAGACTCCCGAAGAGCAGGCCAGACAGAATCAGCAGCGCCAGCGTCAGGCCCAGCGCCAGCGTCAGCCCCGTCAGGGGCAGGCCCAGCGTCAGCCGCAACAGCCGCTTCCTCCGCGCCCGGCGGGCCGGGACCAGGAACTCCTCCTGAACGACAAGGGGTATTTCGAGCGGCAGGGCGTCAATGTCCTGGTGTTCAGCAACGCGTTTACGGGCGGGTTCAACGACGAGAAGAACTCCGGCATCGAGATCATCCATCACGGCGTGCGGACAGTCCAGGGCGGCGCGGTCAGACTGTGCAAGACCCCCGAGCAATGGGACCTGGTTCCGCAGTCCCCGTCGCGCAGGGTGAACCCGGAGGACAACTCAATCGAGGTTCTGATGCGCTACAACGACTACCGGTTCGACTCCCGCGTGGTGGTGACCGGAAAGGGCTCCGCCGTGGAGATCGCCGTTTATCTGGACCAGCCAATCCCCGAAAAGCTTGTCGGACAGGCCGGGTTCAACCTGGAGTTCCTGCCATCCCAGTACTGGGGCAAGACCTACGTCATGGACGGCCGGTTCAACCGCTTCCCGCGCTACGCCGCCAGCGACACCGCGGCCGTGCCGAACGAACAGAAGCCCATGCAGTTCCGCGGATTCCGCACCTACGACGACCGCGGCACCGGCAAGTTCGTGGATCCTCTGCCGCTCGAGAAAGGCAAATCCATCGTGATCGCGCCCGACGCGCCCGAACGCATGATCAAGATCACGTCGGACGATTCCAATCTGGAACTGTACGACGGCCGCATCCTCGCGCAAAACGGCTGGTATGTGCTGCACAGTCCGCTGCCCGCCGGAAAGACCGGCAAAGTAATCACGTGGACCGTCGAGCCGAACGCCGTTCAGGGCTGGATCCGCGAGCCGAACATCGGGTTCTCGCAGGTGGGGTATGTTCCCGACCAGCCGAAGGTTGCCGTGATCGAGCTTGACAAAAACGACAAGCCGATCGCGAACGCGGCGCTCTACCGGATCGGCGAGGACGGCACGGAGAAGATCGCATACCAGGGCAAGACCGCCGCGTGGGGAACCTACTACAAATACAACTACGTGAAGTTCGACTTCAGCGAAGTGAAGAAGCCCGGCATCTACTACATCCGCTACGGCGAGCACAAGACCGGAAACTTCATCATCGACGACTCGGTGTACAACTGGATCACCAACGCCACCAGCGACGTGTGGATCCCAATCCACATGAACCACATGACGGTCAACGAGGCGTACCGCATCTGGCACGGCGAGCCGTTCAAGGAAGGCTACCTGCAGGCCCCGCCGAGCAATCACTTCGACAACCACTTCCAGGGCCAGACCACCGGCGTCAAGCCCGACGGAACCCACTACCAGCCCTACGAACTAATCCCCGGCCTGAACGTCGGCGGCTACTTCGACGCGGGCGACTTCGACATCGAGACCGGCGCGAACATCAACGTGGTATCGACCCTGATCTCCGCCTGGGAGCTCTTCAAGAACCGCCGCGACGAGACGTTCGTGAGCGAGGAGCAGCGGTACGTCGACCTGCACCGCCCGGACGGCAAGCCCGACATGCTCCAGTACATCGAACACGGCGTGCTGAACCTGGTCGCGCAGGCGGAAAACATCGGATTCATGTCCTCGACGCTCTCCAACTCGGTCCTCGACAACTACCACCATTTGGGCGACGCCGCCGCCATCACCGACGGCCTGCACTACGATCCCACGCTGAAAAAGTACGAGGTCTCCGAGGACGGCAAGCGCAGCGGCACTCCGGATGACATGTGGGCGTTCACGAACCGCAATCCAGGCCCCGATCCCGGCACGGCCGCCATGTTCGCCGCCGCCGCCCGCGTGCTGAAGGGCTACAACGACGAACTGGCGGAACGCTGCCTGAAACAGGCCGAAAAACTCATGGGGAACAACCCGCGCGGCAATATGAACCTCCTCCTGCAGCTGTACCGCACGACCGGAGAGAAGCAGTACCGCGACATGTTCGAACAGCAGATCTGGCAGAACCTGAGCCGCAACGGAAACAACGGCATCCGGACCGCGATCGACGCGATCCCGTTCATGGACGCCGAGTACAAGAAGAAACTCGAGCCCTATGTAAAGCAGTTCAAGGAATACATGGACAACTTCGACCGGCTCAATCCGTACGGCGTGCCCATCGGCGAAGGCAACTGGGCGGGCAGCGGCTCCGTGGTCAGCTTCGGCGCGACGGCGTGCCTCGCCAACATCTATTTCCCGGACATCATCGACAAAAGCTACGCCTACAAGGCCGCCTCGTTCATGTTCGGCTGCCATCCGTACCACAACTACTCGCTCGTGGCCGCCGTCGGCGCGGCGCGTCCAAAGGAAGTCTTCTACGGCAACAACCGCGCCGACTTCTCGTTCATCCCCGGCAACGTCGCCCCCGGCGTGCTGTTCCGCCGCCCCGACCACTTCGAGAACTTCGACGACTGGCCGTTCCTGTGGGGCCAGAATGAAGGCACGATCGCGGGCAACTGCGGCTACCTGATCTTCGGCGAAGCCCTCAAGACGATGGCGAAGAAAAAATAACGCGAAGAACTACAGTAAAAAAAGAATTGGGGCTGCCGCTTGCCGCTGAGGTTTGCAACAGCCCCTTTGCTACACACGGAGTGTGTTGAAGCAGAGCTTGGCTTCGCTCAAGCACACACAAAGTATGCCGATACAGCGCCGTGCTTGCGCTCCGGCACAGACGGCGACCGGACGATCCGGTTACTCCATTCTGCGTTTTTCCCTCTTTTCGCGCCAGTCGGGCCCATACAGATACTCGTAAAGGTTTTCGTCGTTCGGCTCAAACGGACGGGGATCTGCGAACACATTGCGCGAGATCGCCCGGGTGAACGGCGCGCCGAGGTAGCTTCCGCGGACCAGTTCGGGGTAGAACACGAGGCGTTCGACCGCGACGACGGGATCGACCATCACGACCTTGAACGTGTGCAGTCCGGCTTCCTTCACGTCGTGCGTCACGCGCACCTTGCGGACGTTTTCGAACACCTCGTTGTTCAGGCGTTTGAACTCGCGGGCGAGCGTGTCGGTCACCTTCACCGGCCCGTCGTCGAACGCCGTGCCAATGCGGAGCTCGCGGATATTGAGCGTTCCGGCAGTCGGGTTCTCGGGATAGATCGGCATGATCTCCACATCGACCGTCACTTTGCCGGGTTCGGGGATGTAGACGCGGTATTCGAGCGTCGGCGCGGGATCCGGAGGCAGCACGGCCGGCGTCGGCAGGGGGAACACCGCCATCGCGCCGCCGTAGCTGGAGATGTTGCCCCAGCGGCCCAGTCCGACGACCTCTTTCCAGTTCGCGCCGTTCGCGCCGGTTTTGTTCACGTAATCCCACGCGGGGATCACGATCGGAGCGGGAGCGGCGGTCGCGTAGACTTCATTCATGTCTTCACGATACTTGGGGGCGTCCTTTTCGGGGGCGACCGCGTTCACGGCGATCCTGACCGGATCACCGATCGGCTTTTTCTCGATCACCCCGCTTACAGGCGTTACGGTGAGGGTCGCGGACGCCTTTCCGCCGGGGTATTTACTCCAGTCGATGCCGACGAAGACCGTCACGTCGTTCGCGCCGTCCACGGTCACGAATTCGAGCGTCTTCACCCACGGCCGGTCCGCCTTGAGCATGCAGGCGATCGAGCCTTTGTCCGAACGGTTGAACAGCGTGACGGGCCAGCCGCCGTTCTCCACGGCCCAGACCTCATACTCATAATTGCCGGCGGCAGAGCGGTCGAACGTTGATTTCGAGAGCATGTCGAACGTCGGCAGCGTCAGGCTTTCGACCTGATGCGGCGCGGCCTTCTCGCCGCCCTCTACGGCGACGCCGAGCATCGGCTCCGCTGTCGGTTCCGGCATGCGCGAGATGCGCGGCAGGGAGTTGTTCTGCGGCATGCTCCACTGCGTGTAGCCGATATGTTTGTCGGACATCATGTTCTTCCACTTGCCGCCCGCCATCTTCCCGCTGTTGTAGAAATCCGAGAGCTGCTTGTCCTTCTCGAACAGATCCTGCGCCTTCCTGAGCGCGACCGCCGCGCTGGAGCGCCCCTGTTTCGCGTACTGGTCGGCCTTGGCGAGTTCCGTGTAGATCTCAGCCGTGCCCGCGCCCGCCGCGACCGGGTAATACACCAGCTGGTAGAACACGTCGGCGTATTCGGGCGGCATTTTCTTCTTCAGGTCCTCCGCGTATTTGGCGAGACTCCGCCAGTCGCGGGCGAACCGGTCCGCCTCGGTGTAGTTCACGGCGCTCCAGATGCGGGTCTGCTGGATCTCCGGCTTGCGGATGTAGTTCAGCCGGATGTACTCCGAGATCAGATGCGCGCACGCCTTCGCGTGCTCCGCCGGGAAAATGGTTTTGCACCAGTCCTCCATCCAGTGTCCGACTTTGTAATAAGGAATCTTGTCGGGGTTCCAGGCGTAATCCAGGATGAAGTCGATTTCGGCCTCCTTCGGCTTCAGGTCGCCCACGTTGACGATCCACATCCCGCGGATATTGTACTGGTACGCGATGTACAGCTGATGCCAGATCTGCGGGATCGGACGCGTGCTGATCCAGCGGTCGTTCCACGGGCCGCCGTTCATGTCGATGTGGTAGTACAGCCCCAGCGATTCGGGGCGTTTGCGGTCCTCCTCGGCGGGCAGCTGCAGCAGATAGCCGAAATTGCTGTCGCTGAACGCCATGATGACGTCGTCCGGCGGGCGCACGCCGCGGTTGTAGAACGTCCAGATCTCGTTGAAGACCACCCACATCTGCGGCACGGTGGCGGGATCGCGTCCGTATGCCTCGCGGATGAGCTCGCGCTGATCGTGGAAGAGCTGGTGGAGCAGATCGCGGTTGCTGTCGAAATTCGCGTTCGGGTCGAGCGGCAGGTCGCCGTCGCCGCGCAGGCCAACCGTCGGCAGATTGTCGTACTTCGCGTTGCGCTTCAGGCCCTCCAGCCAGAACTTCCGCATGTTCTCGCCGTTCTGGCGGTAGTTCCACTCGCCGAGTTCCCGGCTGCGCTTCGTCCACTCCTCCTGATTGCGCATCAGCGGCTCGTGGTGGCTGGTTCCCATGATCACGCCGTACTGATCGGCCACGACCGGATTCAGCGGATCGTCCTCGTTGAACGCCTTGCCCCACATCGCGGGCCACAGGTAGTTGCCTTTCAGGCGGAGGATCAGTTCGAACATGTGAGCGTACATTTTGGAGTTGATGCCGCCGAAGTTCTCTCGCGACCAGTTGCCGAACGATGGCTCCTCGTCGTTGATGAAGATGCCGCGGTATTTCACCTTCGGCGGGTCCTGCACATAGGTTCCGGCAGCGGCGTACAGCGTATTCGAATGGATCACCGGCACGTCGGCCCACCAGTACCACGGAGAGACGCCGATCCGCTTGGAGAGTTCGTAAATGCCGTAGATCGTGCCGCGTTTGTCGTTGCCCGCGATCACCAGCGAATCCTTATTGACTTGGATCAGATACGATTCCCACTTGCCCCTGATCGCGTCGACGTTCAGCTTGTTTTCCTTGACGAGGTTGTCGATGAGCGGGCTTTTCCCGACCGTGCCGACCAGGATCGCGCCCGGACGCGCTTTGCCGTCAGTCTCGATGGGCGACGCCGTGCCGGTCACGCGCTTCACGTCCTCGCTCAAATCCTTCGCCGCGCGGATCACGGGGCCGTAATCCTCCCCGCTCAACACGATTGTCGCGACCTGACCGCCGTCCGCGATGCGGAACATGGTTTCGGGCTGGTCTGCCGAACGCGAGATCAGGTCTTCGAACGGTGCGGCGGAGACGGCGGTTCCCGCGGCGACAAGCGCCCCTGCGAGAAATCCGGTCATGCGGTTGGGGAATCTGCAAGAGTTCATAAGGTTCTCCATGGTAAACAATTTTTGTGAAATCGAATCGAAAACCGAGTCATTAAAAAACGAAACAAACGGGATAATATATCCCGGCACGTGTGTTTTTGCAAGCGGAATCCAATCGTATTCAACGGCAAATGACAGCGCGGTCTTTCCCTGCGGAATGCTCTCTCGGCTGGATGCTTGTCAGCCGGAGTCTTTCAGACGATCGCATGGACATCGAATCCGCCCGCATTGCAGTCGCGAACGTTAATTCGCGTTTTCGAACGATATGCGGGGAAGAACGGTCGGTCGCATACGGCTGAGATCGCCTTCATCCGCGGATGCGGAATGCGTTTATTCCGTCATTTCCTGCTCATACAGCCTTCTCTCCCGCTCGTTTTTTCATTTTCCAGTCTTTACTGCTTGTTTTTTTCCGCGGCATGGTGTATAGTATAACGTTGCGACGCTGTTGCATGGGGGTGTTCCGGTTTCGACTGGTCGCGCTGAACGTCAACTGCATACCGAGGATGATCGTTGGCCTCGTTAATCATCGGTCAATCCAACAACTGCGAACGAAGAGTACGCACTCGCTGCCTAATTAGCTGCGGCGACGTCTTCTCCCCGACGGACGCTGGGGGAACAAGGCGACAATCCGCGTCCTGGTTCTCACGGTTTTTCCGCCGCCATGGAACGAGATTTCAGACGGAATAGTCGCAAGGAAGCCCGTTTGCCGGCTCTCGGCGCGACGATAAGCTCCAAAGGCAAAACATGTATGTAGACGTTGCCGCTATGCCTTCTCAGGACAGGGGTTCGACTCCCCTCACCTCCACCAACTTGTCTAAGCAAACCGAGGACACACGGATATCCCCGTCTTTTTTTCATTTTTCCACCCTCGTGCATCCGGGAAGAAACCGGCGGATAAAAGTCGGCAATCTGCGGTAATTCAAGGTAAAAAGCTTTTTTCCCGCTTGAAAATGCGGCCGGATGTGTTATTGTTATTCCAATATAATATGCAACTGGCCGTCTTCACCTCACCGCAAGCCCGAAACGACGGACAGCGACACACCTTATTTTGGAGCGGAACATGCCGGAAAACACAGCCACGATCGGTTTTGAGAAACAAATATGGGACGCCGCCTGCATTCTCCGCGGCAATCTGGACGCCTCCGAGTACAAACACGTCGTCCTCGGTCTCATCTTCCTGAAATACCTCTCGGACCGGTTCGAGGCGCGGCACGACGAGCTCGTGGCGGAGGGCGAGGGATTCGAAGAGGATCCGGACGCTTACACGGAGGAGAACGTTTTCTTCGTCCCGCAGGAAGCCCGCTGGAGCCGCGTCGCCGACGCCGCCCACACGCCCGAGATCGGCAAGGTCATCGACTGCGCCATGCTCGCGATCGAAAAGGAGAATCCGCGCCTGAAGGGCATCCTCCCGAAAACGTTCGCCCGCCCCGAGCTCGACAAACGCCGTCTCGGCGACGTGGTCGACCTCTTCACGAATATCCGCATGAAGGAGCACGGCGACACCCGCGACATCCTCGGCCGCACCTACGAATACTGCCTCTCCATGTTCGCCGAGCAGGAGGGCAAGAAGGGCGGCGAGTTCTTCACCCCGGCCTGCGTCGTGAAGACGCTCGTGGAGATCCTGAAGCCCTACCACGGGCGCGTCTACGACCCCTGCTGCGGCTCAGGCGGCATGTTCGTGCAGTCCGCCAAGTTCGTCGAGAGCCATTCCGGGCGCATCAACGACATCTCTGTCTACGGCCAGGACTCCAACCCCACCACGTGGAAGATGGCGCAGATGAACCTCGCCATCCGCGGCATCGAGGCGGACCTCGGCCCCTACAACGCCGACACATTCTTCCTGGACTGCCACCCCGCGATGCGCGCCGACTTCATCCTCGCCAATCCCCCGTTCAACCTCTCCGACTGGGGCGGCGACAAGCTCACGGACGATCCCCGCTGGAAATACGGCGTTCCGCCGTCCGGCAACGCCAACTTCGCATGGCTTCAGCACATGATCTGGCACCTGGCGCCGCGCGGCAGGATCGGCATGGTCCTCGCGAATGGCTCGCTCTCCTCGCAGTCCGGCGGCGAAGGCGACATCCGACGGCGGATCATCGAGGACGACCTGATCGCCGCGATCGTCGCGCTCCCCTCGCAGCTCTTTTACACCACGCAGATCCCCGCCTGCCTCTGGTTCCTCGACCGTGCGAAGAAGCAGAAGGGCAAAACGTGTTTCATCGACGCCCGCAAGATGGGCTCGATGGTCTCCCGCAGGCTCCGCGAACTTTCCGCCGAAGACATCGCGCTGCTCGCGCAGACGTTCGAGCAATTCGAAGCCGGTACGCTGGAGGACAGGAAGGGCTTCTGCGCCGTCGCGACGACCGACGAAATCGCCAAACAGGATTTCATCCTCACGCCCGGCCGTTACGTCGGGATTGAGGAACAGGCCGACGACGGCGAGCCCTTCGACGCGAAGATGAAACGCCTGACCGCCGAGCTTTCCGCCCTCTTCGCCAAATCCCACGACCTGGAATCCGAAATCCGCGCCAACCTCAAATCCATCGGCTACGAGGTGAAATAATGGAACCGATCATCCCTCCGCACGGCGATTATCAGATTCTCGAATCGTATCAGAACAGCTTGATCGTTTTTGATGCAACGTTCGACTTCTGCGCACGTTTCCTGAAAAAAGGCGACAGGACGGTCGATCAGATGGTCCAGGCGGCCAGAAGCGGCAAGCAGAACATCGTGGAGGGATGCATGGCTTCGCGGATCAGCACCGAAACGGAGATCAAGCTCACGGGCGTCGCACGCGCCAGTCTGGAGGAATTGCTGGAGGACTACCGCGATTATCTGCGGACGCATGGTCTGGTCCTGTGGAAAAAGAATGACAAACGGGCGCTTGCGGTCCGCCGTCTCGCAAGACGAAAAGATAGGACTTATGAGCTGTATAGAGCCTATATAGAAGGTGCTGGGAATAATGCGGAAGTCTTCTGCAATGTCATGGTCTCCCTGATTCACCAAACGAATTTCCTGCTTGACCGGAAATTGAAGTCGCTGGAGAAGTCTTTCGTTCAGGATGGTGGACTCCGGGAAAGGATGTACCGTGCCAGAGTCAATGCGCGGAATGCGCAGCCTCAGCCGGACACGAAGCGCGCGCTGGCTGTTTTGCGCGGGCTCTACCGCGACATCCGCGATGCCGCGCTTGACGAAGATGCGAAAGCGGAGCTGCTCCGGAAAGTCGAATCCGTCGCGGACCTTCTGAAAGGTTCCGCGGGCTCGGGCAACGTCAAATCCCATACCCCCGAGGTGAAACCATGATGCAGGCAATAAGGCAAATAAGGCCAATAAGGCGATATACATACTCCTACCCTATCTGCCCTATTCGTCCCCCAAAGGGGACGCCCTATCCGCCCTGTTTTTGGGGAGACTCAGCCCTATCTGCCTTATTCGCGGGGGCTCTGTCCTATCAGCCTTATCCGCCCTATTGGTGCCACCTTATCCGCCCTGTTGTCTCTCCACTGCCCGACCAACAACCCCTGAGGTGAAATGATGTGCTACCCGAAATCCGATGAAGTCAAACGCGCCGTGAATGAGGCGCTGCGCCGTTTCTACCTCAACGACCGGTATCTGATCGACCACAATGTGAACGAGCGTTCCCTCACGTTCCGCCTCGGGTTCTACCTCCAGCAGATCTTTTCCGGCTGGGACGTCGATTGCGAGTTCAACAGGAACTGTGTCATCGGAAATGATCCCAAGCGGGTTCACGACTGGAGGAATGGTGACCGTTCCATGAAAAACATCTCCCCGGACATCATCATCCACAGGCGCGGAACCGATTCCAATCTTCTTGTGATCGAGGCGAAAAAAGAAAACTCCGCAAAGAAGGATAAAATAGATGATACCGCCAAAGTCGAGGCCTGTATTGAGGAGGAAACACTTTGCTATCGTTACGGCCTCTTCCTCGATTTCAAATCCTCGCTGAAGGACACACTGGATTCCTATGTGTTTTATCCCAACAATCTACAAAAGCATTCTGAACAGAATCCATCTGCGGAGTAAGTCATGAAGCAGACAACTCAAACATGTAGAATAGCTGATATTGCCGAAAAGGTCGCTATGGGGCCATTCGGCTCGAATATCAAGGTGGAAACATTTGTTCCCGCCGGGGTCCCTATTATCAGCGGGGCGCATCTGAAGGGATTCTATGTTGAAGAAGACTCTTTCAATTATATCACAGAGGAACATGCCCAAAGACTGAAAAACTCGATCGTATATCCTGGGGACATCATTTTTACACATGCTGGAACAGTCGGTCAGGCTGCAATGATCCCTTATAACTGCCATTACCCGTATTATATGATTTCACAACGGCAGTTCTATCTGAGATGCGACAAAAAGAAAGTCCTTCCTGAGTATCTGGTTTATTATTTCCATTCTCACGAAGGCCAGGGGAAGCTTCTGTCCAATGTCAGTCAGGTCGGGGTGCCCTCTATTGCTCAACCTTCATCATTCCTGAAAAAAATAGAAGTTCCTCTTCCTTCATTGGAAACACAACGCCGGATTGTTGGCATACTGGATTCTTTTACGAAGAAGATCGAGGTCAACAATAAGATTAACCGGAATCTGGAAGAACAGGCGAAAGCAATCTTCAAATCTTGGTTTGTCGACTTTGAACCATTCCAAAATGGCGAATCTGTCGATTCCGAACTCGGCAGAATTCCCAAAGGCTGGAATATTTCTTCCCTTTCAAATATCGCATCGTTTTTGAACGGACTTGCAATGCAGAAATACAGACCGGAAGAAGATGATGCCGGACTTCCTGTCCTGAAGATTAAAGAACTCCATCAAGGATACTGCGACACAAACAGCGACAGATGTTCTTTAGAGATACCAGAACAATACATCATCCGCGATGGAGATGTTGTTTTCTCGTGGTCGGGAACTCTGCTTGTTGATTTCTGGTGCGGAGGTGAATGTGGGCTGAATCAACACCTTTTCAAGGTAACCTCTGAAAAGTATGACAAGTGGTTTTACTTCCTTTGGATCAGTCATCACTTAGCAGAATTTTCCGCGATTGCTGAGGGCAAAGCTACAACAATGGGACATATTAAGCGCGAGCATTTGGATCAGGCAAAAGTCCTTTTGCCTTCCGCTTCAGACTACAACAGATTATCCTCAGTCCTAAAACCTTTGTACGATCAAATAGTCTTAAACAAAATAGAGTCAAAAAAACTAGCTTTGCTCCGCGATACCCTTCTCCCGAAACTGATGTCCGGAGAAACCTTTTTGAAGGAGGAAACATATGGAAGGGAATAAAATAAAAGAAAAGTATCCTTTAGCCAGTTCATATGTTGCTTTGTTTCTAAAAAACGTGAAAGCCTTTGAACAGAATTATGCTTATGGCAATCGCAAGTTAATGTATCGAGGTCAACCTAATACCAATTATTCCATTTGTCCGAGTGTTTTCAGAAAAAACAATCTTCAAAAAGAAGCACAAATGGTAAATGAACTAAAACGAATTTCTCCACATGAGTTTACAACGTGCTCCTCTCAACTTGAGTGTTTGATTAAAATGCAACACTACGGTTTGCCAACCCGCCTTCTCGACGTAACATTTAATCCCTTGGTAGCACTTTATTTCGCATGTTTCGATCCTGATGAAAAAAACAAGAATCAGCCTGGGGTTGTTTATTCCTTTTATGATTATGTTCATTCATGTGATGAAAATGTAATAGAAAGAAATGCTCTGTTGTCTACTTATTCAGGTTCTAGTCCAGAGGAATTAAAAAGACATATCAACGATAAATCCGACCTATCAAATGTTGATGGTAGTCCAAATAGATTGGAACTAAAACGATTATTCGGAGAAAAGTATCATGCAATTGTACCGCCCCTTAACAACGAACGGATTAAGAGGCAACAGGGGGGATTTCTTCTATTTGGACTTGATATTGAAAACCAAATAAATCCTTTTCAAAAAGAAGCATTTAACATACAACTAGCTATTGAACAGGAGGAGGGGTTAGCTAAAATGATTGTTGTCCTGCCGAACGACAAGAAGCAAATATTAAAAGAACTTGATGCCATCGGTATTAATCATGCTTTCCTTTTTCCTGAACTGGAGCATCAAGCATCCTATATCAAAGATAAATATTTTGATTCATAACCCCCAAAAAACAGATAATCCAAGGTGACTACAGGTTGTAGTCAACTGAAGAATCTTCATTCGCGAATACTATTCCAGAAACAGCCGATACCGACAAACGAGGTAAAACCAATGGCGAACCAGGCGGACAAAGAGACCTATGAGGAAAAGAATTACGAGAATGCGGTGATTCTGCTGATCAAGCAGCTTGGGTATACGTATTACTACGGGCCGGATGTCGAACGGGATTACCGGGAGCCGTTTTTCCCGGGGGTGCTGGAAGGCTCGCTGTACGCCATCAATCCGGGGGCGCCGGAAGAGGCGATCAACGAGGCGATCCGGAAACTGCGCGGGATCGAATCGGGATCGGTGGTGGAACGGAACATCATCTTCACGGATTACCTTCAGAACGGGATCGACGTATCGTATTACCGCGACGGCGAGGAGAAGTCGGACCATGTGCGGCTGATCGACACGGAGCACACGGAGCGGAACAGCTTCATCGCGGCCAATCAGTGGACCTTCGTGGAGCATTCGGAAAAACGTGCCGACGTGGTGCTCTTCCTGAACGGGCTGCCGGTGGTGGTCATGGAGCTGAAATCGCCGTCGCGGGAGAACACGGACGCCTCGGAGGCGTACCGCCAAATCCAAAATTACATGAAGGAGATCCCGTCGTTCTTCGTGTACAACGCATTCTGCGTGCTGAGCGACCTGTCGGAAACGCGCGTGGGGACGATCACGGCTGGTGAGGACCGGTTCATGGAGTGGAAGACGGTGGACGGACAGGTGGAAAGTACGGCGCATGTGGATTTCCAGACGCCGTTCCGCGGGATGCTGGAGCCTCGGCGTCTGCTGGACCTGCTGGAAAACTTCATCTGCTATTCGCGCGAGGAGAAGGGGCCGAAGAAGATCCTGGCGTGCTACCACCAGTATTTCGCCGTGCGGAAGGCGCTGGTCTCCACACGGAACGCGGCGAACGAGGGCGGCGACGGCCGCGGAGGCGTCTTCTGGCACACGCAGGGCAGCGGGAAGTCGCTCTCCATGGTGTTCTACACGAAACTGCTGCAGCGCGAGCTGAAAAGCCCGACGGTGGTCGTGATCACGGACCGGAACGACCTGGACGACCAGCTGTACGGTCAGTTCGTGAAGTGCCGGGAGTTCCTGCGCCAGACGCCCGACCAGGCCGGGGACAGCTCGAACTGGGATGGCGAGGGGAATTTCAGCAGCCGGGAGAAACTTCGCGGGCTGCTCAAAGACCGCGAGGCGAACGGGATCATCTTCACCACCATGCAGAATTTCGTGGAGCCCGGCGACGGGCAGCCGCTTTCCGCCCGGCGGAACATCGTGGTGATCGCGGACGAGGCGCACCGCGGGCATTACGGATTCGAGACGATGCGCGCGGACGGCACGGTCCACAAGGGCATCGCGCAGATCATCCGTGACAACCTGCCGAACGCGACGTTCATCGGATTCACCGGGACGCCCGTTTCCTCGCGCGACCACAACACGCGGGAGGTATTCGGCGACTACATCGACGTGTACGACATGACGCAGGCCGTGGCGGACGGCGCGACGCGCCCCGTGTACTACGAAAGCCGCGTGATCCACCTGAAACTGAACCAGGACCTGCTGCGCCAGATCGACGACGAATACGACCGGATGGAGCTGGAAACCGATTCGTACGTGATCGAAAAAAGCAAAAACGAGCTCAGCCGGATGGAAAGCCTGCTCGGCGCGCCGGAGACGATCGGGGCGTTGTGCGAGGACATCGTGAAGCATTACGAGGAAACGCGGGCGCAGGAGCTCACCGGCAAGGCAATGATCGTGGCGTATTCGCGCCCGATCGCCATGAGCATCTATAAGAAGATCTTGGAGCTGCGTCCGGGCTGGAGCGAAAAGATCGCCGTGGTCATGACCGGCAGCAACAACGACCCGAAGGAGTGGGCGGAGATCGTCGGCAACAAGACCCGGCGGAAGGAGCTCGCCGCGCGGTTCAAGGACAACGACAGCCCGCTGAAGATTGCGATCGTGGTCGATATGTGGTTGACCGGATTCGACATGCCGTCGCTGGCGACCATGTACGTCTACAAGCCGATGGCCGGACACAACCTGATGCAGGCGATCGCCCGCGTGAACCGCGTGTTCCGCGACAAGGAGGGCGGGCTCGTGGTGGATTACGTCGGGATCGCCCGCGCGCTGAAGCTCGCCATGAACGATTACACCGTGCGCGACCGGAAGAATTACGGCGAAATGGACGTGTTCCGGGCCGCGCTGCCGAAATTCCAGGAGAAACTCGAGGTCTGCCGCGCCCTGCTGCACGGGTTCGATTACGCCGGATTCATGGACGGGGACGACCTCGCGCGTTCGGAGCTGATCGCAGGCGGCGCGAACTATCTTTTTGCGACGGATAAGGCCACGACGAAGGACAGCTTCGTCAAAGAGGTCCTTGCGATGCGTCAGGCGCTGTCGTTGTGCCGGAGCATTGTACCGCAGGCCGAACGCTTCGAGGCGGCGTATCTTGAGGCTGTTCGGACCATGCTGACGCGTGTGTCCGGCAAGTCCGGGCGGTTCTCGCTGAAGGACATCAATGCGCGCATCAACGAACTGCTGCAGGAAAGCGTGCGAAGCGAAGGCGTCATCAACCTCTTTGCCGACGTGAGGCAGAAATTCTCGCTGTTCGACCCGGAATTTCTGAAGCAGGTCGCGGCCATGAAGCAGAAGAATATCGCGGTGGAGATTCTGCGCCGCCTGATCGCCGACCAGATCGCCGTGTACCGCCGTACGAACATCGTGAAATCCGAGCTCTTCTCCGAGAAGTTCCAGCGGATCATGAACCTGTATCTGAACGGCCAGCTGACCAATGAGGAGGTCATTCAGGAGCTGACCAACCTCGCGCATGAACTCCGCGCGGACAGCGAGGAGTGCAAGAAACTTGGGCTCACGACAGAAGAGGTCGCGTTCTACGACGCGCTGACGAAACCGGAAGCCGTGAAGGATTTCTACAGCAACGATCAGCTCGTCGCCATCACGCGGGAACTGACCGACATGCTCCGCCGCAGCAAGACCGTGGATTGGCAGAAACGTTCCTCCGCCCGTGCGAAAATGCGCATGATGGTCAAACGCCTGCTGAAGAAGTACAAGTATCCGCCCGACGGCCAGGAGGAAGCCCTCAAAACCGTCATGAGCCAGTGCGAGATGTGGACCGACAACACCGATCTCTCCGCCGCTTCAGATGAAGGAGAATAGCATAAAAAGCGTCATCCCATGCGTCGAAGTATAACCCAAGTCCAGATACCCTGATTGGTAGCTATCATTGCCGAATATTTATGCAACACATTGATAGAATAAGATTTACACTTAAAAACCATTTAAAGAATCTTTAAATTCAACTGCTCTCACCTCCACGTTTTCCTTCCCAAATCTTTCTCTGCTTTTTTCGGGCCCCTCAGAGAACAGAGAATCTCTGTTAATCCATGGTAAGCGAGATTAACTGTTATACAGTTCCCCTTGCAGCCTCGCTCGTGTCGTAGTTTTTATGAGAGAGTTCCTCTCTTTTCATGCATGAAAAGAATGATTCCGCGACCCCCTAAAATCGGAACCCCCGGACACGAAAAATATATCTCCACAGGTGAAAATCTCGGGCGCGCTTTCCTAGAGACATTTCTTCCAGCTCTGCACCTGATTCGGGTGAATCTGATACTTGCTCGCGATCTCGGCAATGGTCTGTTCCCCTCGCATTGCCTCAAGCGCTACACGGCTCATGAACTTGCTGTCGCAGGTTTTACGCTGTCGTGTTATTTTTTCGTCACAGGAACGACGACCCAGCCGGAGGTGGATTCGGTGAATTCGCGAGCGGAGAAGCACCAGATGACGACCTTCTTGCCCTTAATCCAGGCTGCGTCCTTCGCAGCCTTGCGGTAGAGGTTCGTGCGGACGACGGTGGAGGCGCTGCCCTTCACGCCGATGCGGTCAACGGGCATTTTGAGTTCGGATGCAAGGCATTCGGCAAGGCCGGCGTTCTCCGCAAGCATATCGCCGCCGGAGGAAAGGAACAGCGTGTGGCTGTCGCCGAGAAGCAGCACTGGCGAGGACTCGTCGATGAGCTTGCCGGAGTATTTCGTGATGTTGAGTCCTTCGGACGGCTGTGCGGCCTTGTCGAGGGAAAGCATGAGGTCGCCGACGATCTTGATTTTTTCGTCTTTGCCCTCGAACGCTTCTTTGCCGGGTTCGAGTTTGGAGAACTCGACGAGTTTCTTCGCTGCGAGTTTGACGCCCGCCTGGTTCCAGTGAGCATCCTGCTTGCAGTAGACGGGCTCCTTCGAGGCCGCGAAGGCATCGTACAGGTCAAGGACCTCGATGCCCTTCGTCCGGAGCTCTTCGTAGAACGGCTTCAGATACATCATGGCATCGCCCTGTTTGAGTCCTTCGAACGGCACGACGGCGCACTTTGGCGGCACAGGCACGATGATGAGCTTGATGCCAAGTTCTTTCAGTTCGTTGTTAAACGACTCCATTGCGGGAATCGGGTTGGCGTTGTCCTTCTTCGAGGACTTGGAATGTTCCACGATCTTGCCTCCGGCGAGTTCGCCGCCTGCAAGGTGCGAAAGTTCGTTCTTGCTGTACAGCCAGCCGTCCTGACCTTTGAATGTGATCGTATTCGGGGGAACCTGTTCCAGGGCTTTCTTTGCGATGTCCGCGACGTCGGCGGCATAGCCGAGCGTGGCGACTGCGGCGGTGAGCAGAGCAAGCAAAGTCTTTTTCATATTCGAAAACCTTTCTTGGTTATTTTTCGGTTGTGAGTTCGCCCCAGCAGGGCTCCTGCAGGATCAGGTCGCCGTCCTCGAATTCGCTCCGGTTCCAGCTGCCATATTCATCTTCATGGTCAGCCCACGGCTTGAGTTCGATTTTGACCGTATCACCGATGCGGAGCCGTGCAGCGTCAGTCCAGACGTTGTCGCGCATGCTGGCGATGTACACGAGCGCTTCGGCGTTGCCTTCGATGTCGCCAAGGTGCAGGCTCATCACGTGATCTTTGTACGGAGCCGAGTTCGGGCGTGGCACGGTGGTGACAGCCAGCACGGTCGCTGTGACCGTCTTCGGCTCCTCAATCGTCAGGAAAGCGGAATCCTGTGCTTTCCCGACCGCAAGGTCGAAGTCCTTCCAGTCACCGGCAGGGAGCTTGCGGGCGGAGAATACCCAAATCAAAGATTTCTTTCCATCCAGACGATCACGACCGCGCGCCAGTTCTCTTGCCAGAATCGAACGGGACGCATAGTCGCCGCCGTCGTTGCGTGCAATCACATCGATCTGACGGTCAAGTCTGGCCGCCAGATGCTCAGAGAAACCGCCGCGGACGCCCCAGTTCATCGCCTCCATCGAATAAATGTTGACGAAGCTGTCGCCGAGGATCAGAACATCGGACGAAGGATCCGGGATCATATCGAACTGTTTGATGGTGACGGTTTCCGGTGGGTACGGATTCTCTTTCAGTTTTAGGAGCGCTGCAGTGTCACCGATGTTCGTAATGGTCACCATGTCACCATCCGGAAGCGCATTATCGCATCCGAGCATCTTTGCGCAGCGATCCGCGGCAAGATCCATTGCTTCCGGCGTCCAGTGCGTATCGGTTTTCAGGAAGGGCTGCGTACCGGAAAGCTGGAGATTGTGGAAATCCTCATTCAAATCAAGCACATCAACCTCATTCTGTTTCAGGACGTCCAGGAAATACCGATAGTCCTTGTTCTCCAGATACGCTTTGGCGGCATGGAGCTTGTCGCCGTAGAAGCAGACCTTGACCGGAACGGGCAGCACGATCAGGCGGATTCCGCGTTCTTTCAGGTCATTTTTGAACTTCACTATCGCCTGAACAGGATCGGGCTGGACCTCGCTCTGTTTGCGCTTCCACTGACGGGCCTGACGCATGAATCCGGGTTCGAGCAGATAATCGACGTCTTCCGGATAGAAGAGATAACCGTCTTTCCCGACGATCACTTTTTCGTTGCCGGTTTTCAGCGCGGTCAGGAGGAACTGTTGGAGCGGTTCCAGAAACGCTTCGCGGACCGGCGTAGTCTCGTTGATGGAGTCCTCGTAGTCGTGGAAGCCTTTTTTCAGAGTGTCGTTGAATTCCTTCGGCGAGCTTGTTTTGAACGCCGCACCGATTGCGGGGAAGATCGACCCGACGGCGCTTCCATGCCGAATGACATGAATTCCCGGGATTGCGATGATCAGAACGATAAAGATGATGGAAAACACCTTTGCGGCGAGCGGACCGATCTCGGTATGTCCGAGTTCGATGGCAGCGATTTCTTCCCGTGTCAGTTGCTTTTTCTTAGCCATGATGTTGAATCCTTAGAAAATGAAATAGATGAACGGGTTGTAGCTCTGAACGGAAAGCGCCAGAATGGCGAGCAGGAATACGATGAAGCACCAGACCATTTTCGGAACCGTCAGCTTCTTCGTGAAGTTCCAGACTTGAGGCATGGTCCAGATGATGATCGCGCTCAGCGCCATAATCCCCGCATAATAGGGATTCTCAAGCAGAACGCGGATAACAGCGCCGGACGTCGGGTCCTTGCAGGGGAATCCGAAAAGCGAGGCGAAATAATGCCCAGCGTCCGAGAGAGAGTCTGCGCGGAAGAGAACGAAACCAAAACACGCGATGATAAAAGTGATGATCGTGGCAAAAACATCCCTGGTGATTCTTTTTGCGGCAGGAATGGACTCCGTGTCGGTCTTTTTCTTTTTGTCCTGACAAGCCGTTTTCACAACGTCACAAATGATAAAAACACCGTGATACAACCCGAAGAAGACAAACGTCCAGGAGGAACCGTGCCAGAGACCGACGACAAACCAGAAGATGACAAGCGCGATGGAAGGAGGAATGGTTTTTGCCAGTTTCTTATGCCCGGATTTCGTGTAATGCTCTGTCAAATTCATGCACCAGTCGGAACGCAGCAGCGTGAAAAAAAGATAATCCTTCAACCAAACGGACAGGGAAATGTGCCATCTGCGCCAGTATTCCGGCATGCTTTTGGAGCGGAAAGGCGAATCGAAATTTTTGGGGAAAGTGAAGCCGAGCATCAACCCGAGCCCGACAGCCATGTCGGAATAACCGGAGAAGTCGAAATAAATCTGAAACGCATACGAGAAAATACCAAGCCAGGAATCGGCCAAAGGCAGGTCAATGGCGGAAAATGCATAGTCAGCAACTTTCCCGCACGGGTTCGCCAAAAGAACCTTCTTGCCCATACCAAGCATGAAGAATGCAAGCCCACGGGCAAATTTCTCCATGGTATGCGTTCGCGTGTTCAGCTGGATCGCAACCTCCGTGAACCGGATAATCGGTCCGGCGACAAGCTGTGGGAACATGGAAACATAACATGCGTAATCGGCAAAAGATCGGACAGCTTCTGCCGTGCCTCGATATACGTCAATCACATAGCTAAGCGATTGGAACGTGTAAAAACTGATTCCGAGAGGAAGCAGAACCCGGAGGAAATTCTCATACTGCCAGGACTGCAAGCCCATAGCGCCCATCAGGGCGTTGTAGTTCTCCATGCCGAAATTGAAATACTTGAAATACCCAAGAACGGTGAGGTCGAAAAGGACGGAAACCGTCACAAAAAGCTTCTTCCGTTCCGGGTATTTTGCAATCAGCTTTCCGTTTGTGTAATCGACAAGCGTCGTTGAAAACATCAGGAGCATGAAGCTCGGATTCGTCCAGCCGTAAAAAATATAGCTGACAATAGCCAGAACCGCATTCTTGAACTTTCTTGGAGAACAATAATACAAGAACAGCGCCGGCGGCAGGAAGAGAAAGATGAACAGATAACTACTGAAAAGCATGTTGGTTCCAGATAGTCAGTTGTATGTTTGACTGTTTACTTCGTGGCTCTTTCCACAAGAATGTCGGCCATCTCGCCGACATTCTCCATTTCGAGAACCTCCTTCATGGCGAACTTCATGCCGAACGCCTTTTCCACGGCCGAGATCAACGTGATGTGGCGAAGAGAATCCCAATCATCCACGTCATCGGCGCATGTCTCGTCGGTAACAACGAGTTCCTCGTCGTCGAAAATGTCCTGGAATATCTCGTTGAGGCGTTTAAAAACTTCTGTGCGGTCCATCATGATCTGTTCTCCTTGATGAAATTGGGGGTGAAAATGTATGTGTTCGGGTCTGCGTGGAAGATTCCGTTTCCGCAGTCCGTAAAACCGTGCTGAGTGTAAAGCTGGGCGACCATCGCGTTCTTCTGCGTCTTGATGTATTCGCCCTCGACGAGGGTAAATCCGTTCTCCTTCGCCGTGCTGACGATCTTGTTGATGATGAATTCCTCCATCCCGCGTTTCAGCACACGGCAGCTCATCAGGAACTCATTGATGAACAGTGTACCGTTGTCGCGCTTTTCGAGAACGACAACGGAGATGAGGCCGTGATCGCCGAACTTGTCCTTCAGCGTGAAATACAGCGTGATGAAGTGATCGTCCTCGGAAATGCGCTTGATGTCGCTTTCCGTATAGCGGATCGTGCGGAGATTGAACTGGTTGGAGCGCTGTGTGAGCTGGGCGATCCGGGCGAAATGGAACAAATCGAACGGCTTGGCTTCGGCCACCATTTCCAGGCTCTGCAGATATTCATCGTAGGAGGCGAAAGTCGCGGCGGATTCCGTCCGCTGGGCCTCCTCGCGATACTGCTGCGTGCGCTTGGCGTCCTCGCCGGAAACGGACACCGTCTCGAAGAGATTCGCTTTGCGGAGGAAGTCGAGGTACTTTTCTGGTTCCGGCGGGAGCTCGGGAACGGTCAAATCCGCAATCTGGCTGCGGACGGCGTTACGCTCAAACGGATTGTCGTCGATGAAGACGATGCTGTCCATGCCGATGTTCAGCGTTTCGCGGATGTGACGGATATTGCTGGCCTTGTCCTCCCAGTTCGACACGAACATCACGAAGTCGTCCTCGCGGAGGATCATCTCCGGATGTTCGTGGAACGGCTGGATCGCGGCCGCATGTTCGTTCTTGCTGCACACGGCGAGGAGGATGCCGCGGTTCCGGAGTTCTTTGAAATATCTTTGCAGGTCGGAATAGATCTTGCCGTCCTTCAGTTCGCCGATGCGGATGCCTTCTATGCCGTCGTCGCCCACAACCCCGCCCCAGAGGGTATTGTCAAGGTCGAGAACCACGCACTTGCGGAAATGCCCGGCAAGAGCCTCCACCGTGTCAAAAACGCGGCGGACGACCTGCGGCAGGAGTTCGACCTGAATCGGCATCTTGGCGATGTAGAACAGCTGTGGATCGTAGAAGGCGTTGCGTCCGATCTGAGCAGAGAGCGAGTTCAGGGCGATGGGGAACGCCTGTTTGTCTAGGGCCGCTGTTTCAGAGAAAAGCATGTTCAGCCTGCGGATCTGGTAAACGAACGACTTCTTCGTCTTCAGGCCGAAGTTGCCGAAAACGCTGTCGTCAAACTCCACGAAGTCGAACTGAAGGATCGGAGCCTTCGTCTTCGCTTCGATCCTGCGCCAGTATTCCTGAATCCGGGCAATGATCTTGTCCGCGAACGTCTCCTGTTCGGCGGGAGGAAGATCGCAGAATTCCAGGTAAAGTTTCTCCGAGCAGAGCTGGATCAGGATGTAGTCCGGCTCGAACTGGAACAGCTCGGACTCCGGGTTGAGCGTCTGCGGTTCCAGCTGGTCGTAGTCGGCGTCAAAGACGTCAAGCGCGATCCTGAGTTCATACGCATAGCCGCGCAGAGCCTGACTCAGGAGCTGCGTTGCACAGTTGCCGAGTACCGCCAGTTTGATTTTCTTGAAGTCGGACGTATCCTTCTTCAGGTTCTTTTTGAGTTGCGAAAAAGTGAGGGATTCCATAACCGAGGATCAAATCTTTTTGTATTGTGAAAAGGTGAGGAGATTGATATTGATATGTTTTGCTCCAAACAGCAACATGGATGAAAACAGTCAAAATACCTTTTTAATGTTGTTTCCCAAAAGAAAGCGCCCTTTTGTACATTTTCATGACTGCCTCCCTGACGGGAGTCGTCTCGTTGATGGCCTCTTCATAGTCATGGAGTTCCTTTCTTAATGAGTCATTGAATTCTTGAGGAGAATTGGTCTTGAACGTAGCGCCGATTGCCGGGAAGATGGAGCCGACCGTTTCACAGTGCTGGATCACATGTGTCACCAAGACAGTGACGATCATCACGGCAAAAATGAGTGAGAACAGCTTCGCCATTGTCGGGCTGATTTCGGCATATCCGGTCTCGGCAGACAGGATTTCTTCTCGAGAAAGTTGTTTTCTATCCATAGGTCAAATTCCCAGAAAACGAGTTAAGCGAATGGGTTGTAGTTTTGAAAGGGAAGCGCAAAAACGGAGAGGAGAAACACGAAAATGCACCAAGCTATTTTCGGAACGGTTAATTTCTTTGTAAAATTCCAGGTCTGAGGCATGGTCCAGATGATAAACGCGCTCAGGAGCATAATCCCGGCGTAGCAGGGATTTTGGTGCAGAACGCGTGTGACGACCCCTGATGTCGAAGCGTTGCCGGGGAGACCAAATAGCGAGACAAAATAGCGCCATGCACCTGCAAGCGAATCGGCACGGAAAAGGATATGACCGAAACAGATGAGAATAAAGGTGGAAACAACCGAAAGCGGCTTGAACAGGCGATTCCACGGGTTGACGCATTGCTGCTTTGTTTCCGTGTTCCTATTATTCCTTTTTCCTGTGATTTCAGTTGCTATGAACTCAAAAACGACAAAGAAACCGTGATAAAGCCCAAATACGACAAGCGTCCACGATGCACCAAACCAGAGAGCGATCGCAAGCCACAGGATAAGCAGGGCTATCGTAGTAGGCAGGATGCGACTGAGTTTCTTCCGACCAGAAAGGAAAAGACTCCTGGAAATCTTCCGACACCACGAGGCGCGCAGGAGCGAAAAGAACAGATAATCCTCCAGCCAAGTGGAAAGAGAAATGTACCAACGCCGCCAGTATTCGGAGACACTTTGAGCGCGATATGGGGAATCAAAGTTTTTCGGGAACGTGAAGCCCAGCAACAAACCAAGTCCGACAGCTATATCTGAACAGCCACTGAAATCGAAATAGATCTGGAAAGCGAAAGAGAACATGCCGAGCCATGCGTCTGCAGGAGATATATCTGTGGCAACAAAGGAATAATCCGCTATTTTCCCGCACGGACTTGCAATCAGGACAATTTTGCCGACTCCCAACATAAAAAACGCTATGCCGCGTGCGCATTTTTCCCAGTTCCAAGTGCGTTTTTGAAGCTGATCGGCGACCTCCTTAAAGCGAATGACAGGTCCGGCAACCAAAAGGGGGAACAGAGAAACATAGCAGGCATAATCGACAAATGAATGAATAGGAGTTGTTGAACCGCGATACACGTCGATCACATAGCTTAGAGAGTGTAACGTGTAAAAACTGATTCCAAGCGGAAGCACAACCCGGAGAAAACCGGAATTCTGCAAATCCGGCAGGCCGATTGCCGAGACAATTGCATTGAAGTTCTCTAAGCAAAAGTTGAAATACTTATAATACCCGAGGACACCAAGGTCAAAAAGCAACGAGAAAACCAAAAACAATCTTTTTTTCTCAGGATACTTTCCGATTAATCGTCCGTTGTTGAAATCCACAAGCGTTGTGGAAAACATAGGAATAGCAAACCATGGATTGGCCCATCCATAAAAGATATAACTCACAATGGCCAGGATTGCATTGCGAAACCTGGCGGGCAATACGAAGTAGATTGCCAACGCAAGAGGGAGAAAAAAGAAAATAAAAAAGCAACTGTTGAAACCAATGGAATTAACCTGATTTGTGCGCTCCGAACGGTTGTTTTTCACTTCGGTATCGATAAAATGGGGCATCTCGAAAAATCTCCCCCACATATTTCCCCAGCTGGAACCGATCATTATAACTGCTTTTCTATGAGAAAGCTGTTCGGGAGAAGACACAAGATTATATAACAAAGTCGGACCAACGCCTTCCTGATAAAACCAATCCGGAATCATTTGAAGGTAATACGCACAGTATATGGGAACAGCCAAATCGTTTACAAGAAATTTGCCAAAGCCTGAATTGCTAAGAAACAGGAAGGGGGAACCTGTATTCTTCTTCAGGTCTTTTAATACAGATTCTCCTGCTTTTACTCGATAATACTCAATATTGGAAGAAGATGGAAAATTCGGATTGCCCGGAGGATAAAACCACATGCTGTCTGTTCCAATGCATTTCGTTCGAACTAATTGGAATTCTTGATCCGTCTTTTTATATGTATATCTTTTCAGGATGTTCGACAAACATTCCGAAGCAAAGAGAAAAGTTCCTTCAAAAGCATGATATTCCTCTTGAGTCATGTAATAGTAAAAAAGGGGAAGATCAAATCTGTGCTTCCACATTTCAGGCATCGGATCTACGATTTCAATATCATTCTTTAGGCATTCGTAATAATGCTCGACCCAGGAAGGGTTCTCCTGAAAATCGTCTGATGTCAGGACTCGTGCAGAAAAATCATCTCTCGATGGTATTCGAAGGACGATCAAATCGATATTGTGTTTTTTCAAATAATCCTTATACGGCAAAACACTTTCAATATATTCTTTCGTCTTATAGGTGGACTCTCCGACCTTAGCTTTGTTGCCAGCAGCAAAGAATCCATCGTTAATCCAACCGGAAAAGGAATCTTCCGCAAGTTGCTTGTATCGTTCCCCGATTGGTTTGTACTCCTCTTGCCATGCGGCAAATGAACCGCCATGCGACATAAGCTCTTTTTCTATTCTTTCGATCTCAGAACGCATCCTTTCTGATCTCATTTGATACGCTTTTTCATCCATGGCCTCAGACTCAATCGGGAGAAATGTTTTTTCATGGCTTGCAAAAGTTTTACTCCCGGATGTGCTGAACTTTTCTATTTTTGCGGATTCCATAACGTAATACTGCTGAAGTTCAAAAGACTGAATGTCATCGGAAAGCTGTATTTCTTGAATAGCCTGCGGCATTTCTTCAATCTCTGCGCAACAACAGGATATCTTGTCTCCGGGCAGGAAACGATTTGAATCAAGAATGACTCTGTCTTTCATAATTGGAACATCCAGGATAACTTCGCGAGATATGGCCTTATTATCTGGAAGTTCTGACAAAACAGAGTCTATTTCGACCAATACGGTGTACAGACAGTTGGGATAGTCGTTGCTATCCGGATCGGGGATATTTGATACAGCGCGAATGGTTGCTTCAAATCTGATCGCAGCTATCATGTCGTTCTCATATACCTTATAAAATGGATCCTGGTTCTGTTGTTTTGCTATAGCATTGTCATTTGCATATACACTCTGCTTTTCTGGTTCTTCCCCTGTAACGATGGAAGCATCAATAGATGTCGGTTTGAGCGCGACATCCGGTTTCGTGTCAGAGACGGAGATAGAAACTGATTCCCGGGCGAAAACAGAACCGTGGCTTTGACGCACACGAACGACATTGCAGCGAATGAATTCCGTATGGTCGACAAAGACAAGCAAAACGATCAAACCGACTGTGATAGCAAGAAGAATGCTTGGCGATTTCATTTGTCAACAATCCTGAAATTAAAAAATGTTATCCTGGAGCAGAAGTCTGGATCTCCCATCCGGAGAAACAAGCCAGAGGCATGAGATATCTGCCGGACGAAAAGATTCTCGGCTGTAAAATGAGGAAGGTTGGACAAAAAAAGAAACAGGAACACTGTAGCCTCAAACGGGGTATTTCTTTATGCACGAGGCATCGTCCAAATACAAAAAGCCGGACGTTTCCTTGTACACGACAATGAAGTTCCGATCAGGCTCAGCCGCTGAGCTCACGAATAATCACCCAGACAAAAAGCAATAACACAATGGTCATTGATTTTTGTCACGTTCAGCAGCAGAAGGAACTAAAACAAGTCTGGCAGATTGTCATTGTCTTTTGTTGATATAAACGGATATAAAGAGCTCTGCCCCACAATACAGATGACCGCGGGAAACAAGACCAACTACAATATACACTAACAACAAAGAAAAATCAAGCGAAAAACCATAAATGATACGCGTAGGGTATTTTGGACAGTCTGATTGAGACACATCCAAAATACCTTTTTTCAGCTTCTGGCGTTGGTGTCATAAAAAAGCGCGAATCCTTCACCCATTCGAATGCATTTTGGAAAGATATTATAATATGGGGTAAAATGTGCGCACTTTTCTGCATGTTGCCGAAGCGAGAAGCAAAAAAGCGCGCTACTGTTCTAGAATGTCAAGCAACGAGCTTGCTTGTTCCGGCGCAATCCTGTTTATTTCTCTCAAGTAGACGGCGAAAGAATCAAAGAAATCTTCATGATTCATTTTTTGAATTCTTTGTTCTACTTCCTCTTTCTTTTTTTCCAAGAAAGATTTCTTTTTGCGAATCTCAAAAAGCAATTCGAAACACAGGATTTCCTGCGCCATCGAACGGCGTGCATGGCATGCCCTTTCTTCAATAAAACCTTTGACATTCCTCACCGCGTCAAAAAGATGCTTGTCAGTTGCGATTAAGATCTCAACCAACGGCGATTCCAGCTCGGCATTCAGCTCCGTCAAAACAGGAGAATACTCGTTCATCGCTTATGAATATCCTCCAGCAAAACCTTAAACGCCTCCACGTCAAAGGAGCTTCGTTTGTCTGCTTGAGCAATCGCTTCAAGGAAGTCTTTATACAGCCCTTTCAAATGCTCGGAATGTTCCTTCAACACATCGGCATTCCTGGAACAAACGGATTCGACCGCTCGTGAAAGCTCGCCTTGTTGTCTATTGATGAGCTCTTCAAGATTGTCTGAGACAGCAGAGAGTTTATTTTCGACGGAAGCAATAGATTCGTTCCATTCCTTGACTTTGTTATTAACGTCTGAAATGATTGCCTCATAGGCCGTCTGTTTCCTTTCAAGAGATTCAAGCGCCGTTTTTTCAAATCTCTCTGTTTCGGATGCGGACGCAAGACTTTTTATGTATTGCACCCAAGCGCAACAGATAGCGAAAACAATGGAAAGCAACCAGCAGACATGGTTGTCTGTTCCTCCCGTCAGAAAGATCAGAAAAGACGATCCGGCGAGGACACAGACACCAGCGGAAAGAGGCAAAAGAAAACGATTCATTTTTTTCCTTTCAATAAAGAGTTTTTGATAATATAATTCCGCAGAACCGAGTCTGCATGATTGATTTTCAATAAGATTCTCTCATTGGCACATTCAAAAAGCGTGTCGGGAGAGCATTTGTTTATCACCTCCGAATAAAAAGCCTTGGAACACTCTTCCGGGGCATATCGACAAACAATTGAAGAACAGAGATTTTGCAGGGCTTGATGGCATTGATCCAGCATGCTTTTTGTTTCTTTCATAATGATGGCGCCCCAAACGAACAATCTAAAATCATCCCATGGTGGAGCAAAAAGAGCTTGTGAATCATCGTTTTTTATTTCCAGTCGGAAAACATCAAACCATTTTTTAGCAATACCGACTCGTTTTTCTCCCGAGAAAGCATTGCCCATGTCAACTTCTCCGCCGGATATGCTTTTTCCGTTTTTTTGCGAAGAAATGGAAAAGGACTTGATAATCTCTTCTACCGCATGAAGATAGATATTCAGAAACGCAATCTTGATTGCGATTTCAGGAGCCTGTTTTTTTATGGTTTGATGGGTTGCTTCATCAAGCAATTCGACTGTTTCCCCCGGCAGAGGAAAATTCAAAAAAAGACCTAGTTCCGATTCATCCGTTTCCGTCAAAAGGGAGTAAAACAACAACTCTTTTTCTTTGTAGAACTTCATAAAACGACATGCCTCCATGCATTGGGGTAAAAACGTTTTTTCTGTTCTTCAATATTGCGGAGAGCGCCTTGAATCGGCGAGGTGGCATCGTCTTCTCCCACCGAGATATTGCGGAGATTGCATATCACAATATGGAAACGTCCGGTATTGGAAAAGCGGTTCCACCACGCATTTTCCCTGAGCGATATCAGAGCGGAAGCGGATGGAGAAACAAAAAACACCTGTCTTCCTTTCAAATAATCGGAGAAGCAGCAATAATCGTCCAGCTGTTTTTTATATTCGCCTTCAATATCCGCATCCGTGATATCTGTTTGGATCCGACATAGCAAAACACCCCTATCGCGAGGCAACGCATCGGTCGGAAAGAAGATTATTCTGGGCTGTTCGCTTTTGTTGGAGTACAGCTCGTCTTCCCACGAATCATTCAAACAGCGCCGGGGCGGAGAGAATGAATCCCCCTCCTTGCTTGCGACCATTATGCGGCCGGATGGATTTCCCTGATAAAACAGAAAAGCCGTGCCGCCATTCTTGCAGTCATCATTCTTCATCGGAAGAAAACTGTCCTTCGGGTCTGAAACAAGCAATGACGCAGCAAACAGCAACTCATCCTTGCCCTCCGCCATCCACAAATCAACAGCGCCGACGGAGTTCGAAATATCCTGAAGAATACGCAGATTTTCTTCGTCAGGCGAGTCTGAGGAATCAGCCAGTGAATTCGTCTCGCCGAGTTCCTCCTCCTCCGCGTTCAAACGAGCGAGCCCCTCGTCTAAAAAACGGTCCAGTTCAGAGGTGTCAGGTTCGTCCTGATCAGCCGGAATGTTTGAAAAAGAGCGTTCCAGTTCGGCTGCCTGCCGATTCAACCTTTCGAAAAGATCTTTTTCCAGGATCGATTGAATTGTTGTTTTCATGATTCGGCCAATTGCGTAAGGAATCCAGCAAGACACCCAATCTGTTCTTCGAGCTCCCGGATTTTGCGCTTCTGAGTCTCTTCCGAAACGGTGATCTTGCTACGGAAAGAATCAATTTGATCTTTTATCGTCTGAATTGTGGCATCCATGGAAGCATCCAGTTCTGCCTGAAGCTTACTCAGGTAATCCGCAAGCATGATATTGATTCTTTCCCGCATCGGAGCCAGAATAACTGATTCCGGGTCGCGGAAAAGAATACAGGCGGTTTCCATGATTTGCTGTATTCCCATGTTGAATCTTTCGCGGTCCTTTTCCTGCCTAAGAAGCTCTTTTGTTTTCATGTATTCGGCATTTACGGCCTGATACGCTTTGTCATTGCTGGATACATGATTCTCTATCTCTTTCAATTGCAGCTCCTTTTGCCGCATGGCACATTCTCTCCGAACGATCTGTTCTTTGATCGAATCAGCCTTTTCCTTATAGGGGGCTATCGTCTTGAGATACTCTGCCTTCACCTCGGGATCTTCCACCATGCGAGTCCATTTGCCACGATTGTCAATTGCTTCCCCGAGCTTTTCCCCCAAATACTCGACCGATAAGGATTCACAGAATTTCTCAAATCCGGGAACCACCGATCCCGTTCTTTTTATTAATCTGTTTTTCGCGCGAATCACTTTGTTTGCGACTTTGATGACATTCCTTATCTGTTTCCCGTATTTAAGCTTGGATAACCATTTTAATTTTTCCATAGGAATAGGAGAAAGCATAAGCGCATAATCGATGGCAGACCCCACATATCCCAGAGTTTCTGCGGCATTGCCGTTGATCTGTCCGCAGACCTTTTCACGCATAACAGGAGAATACTCCAGCTGGTTCATTTCATTCTGAATGGCTTTCAATTGGGATTGCAAATCGGGAATAAGATTGTCGCCTGCGCCGATCTCTTCTTCCAAATCGCGTATCTGAGTCTTAAGACTTTCCTTTTCATTTTCTAGCTGTTTCATTATTTCTTCAAACGGAACAAGCTCTTCCGAATTGACTTCCTCCAGATTGACATGGAACGGGATATCCAGGCTTCCGGAGATTGTTTCTTGCGCTTCGTTGAGAAACTCTGCGGCGGCGTCTGCAAGAATCCGGTCTTTTTCGTCAGCAAGAGACATGACCCTGTTTTTTATTTCCGTCCGCCAAGCATCTATTTCCGAATAGAGAATTGCCTTGCCGCCTTCCTCAATATCCTTCCCGGTTTTTATGTTCTGCAATCTTTCCTCAAGGCGCATCAAAGCGCTTTTTCCGGCGGCGTTGACGGCGGAGATGATTTCCGATTTCGTTTGCTCGAAACTGATTGAAAGCTTCCTTTTTGCCGTTTTCTTCGCCAATTCGGAATCAAATACTTTTGATTGCAGACCGGCAATCTTTTCCGACAAAACATCGCGACTTTCCGACAGAGCCTTTTCCCGGAGTCTTTTTTCGTTACGAAGGGCATCCATCTCTTTTTGCCCCAGACGTTGAAAATCCTTGAGAAACGCTTTTGTCTTAATGTCCTTGCCTTGTTCAGAGAGAAGATATTCCAACTTGGATTTCAGTTGTTCCATACCGGATTGCCTGGGGTCAAATACGCTGGAAACCGCCAACAAGGCAAGAGGTTTTATTTTCAGTTCATCAAGTTTCGACAGGGCGTGCTCGCAAATCATTCTTGCCTGTTCACACTCGAAGGACGAAGCGCCTATTTCATCGATTCGCGTTATCACAAAAACAAAACTGTTAACATAATGCGATGCCGCCAAAAGAAACTGAAAATCGCTTTTTGTCATGACCTCGCTCGCGCGCAGGCAGTAAATGCCAAGGCTGCAGTCCTCCAATGCACTCCACGTCTCATCGATTTTTGAGTTGTCCGTTGTATTGTTGCCGGGCGTATCAACAAAGACGATGTGATTGTTTTTAAGATACTCGCTTGGCAGTTCAAGAACCAGCTTTGTTCCAACAGGAACGCCTTTCTTCCCGCGCACCAGCAGATTCCATTCCTCATCGGAATCGCAGAATTCTTCAGTTCCGTCCTTTTTGGCGAGGAGTCTGTCGGCCGCAAAAGAATACTTGATCGTAACATTCTTTCCCGTGGCTTCCAGCACATCCGGCGGAAGGAATGCCTGATCGCACTCCAGAAGCTTTGCAAGAAGAGTGCTTTTCCCTGCTTTCATTCCGCCGAAAACCGGGATTTTAAACAATGGTTGCGTTCTCCGTTCCAGCATATTCTGCAGTTGGTCAGAGAGCTCGGTCATGGATTTGCTCCTAATCTCGGCAATCATTTTTTGAGGATCCAGCATCATCTTCTCCCTCCGCTGTTAGATCAAGGAATTAATCTTGTTTTGAATGTTGCGAAACGCTTCGGACAAAATATCTAAAGAAAGACTGGCTTCTTTGATTCTCTTCATTTCTTCTTCCCTTTTTCCTTGTTCCTCAGTCAACAGACGTTCCAGGTTTTCCAATTCGGTGCGCTTTGCCTGCATGTCCTCGCTCAACGTAGACTGTATTTCCGCGATATAGGAAACTGCCCAATCCCGGCAGGATGAATTAAGCTCTTTCAGTTTGTCGATATAGGCGTTAAGGCTGTCGGCCAACGATCGCGTCAGTTTTCCCTTATTGGTTTTTAGCGATTCGATTTCCGCCTTTTCCCGTTTCATCGCCAAACTGCGGTTCAATTCACTCAGTTTCCTTTGATAATCGGCTTTTATCCGGTTCTGCTTGCTGAGTCGTTGCGCTTCATATACGCTTTCGCTGTACTTTTGGCCGTATTCCTTCCGCGCTTGTTCAATTAGTTTGTTCATATTGGCGAGATCACGATCCTCTCTATCTCTCAATTTCGCCAGTTCCTGATCATATTCTTCCTGCGGGCGTGTATCATAATGATATTCTTCCGGACACAGATGTTCTGTCTTGCCGAAAGCAAGCGTCAAAACAAAACCGAAGACACCTCCGCGCCATCTTTTTTCAATATGTTCCGGAGAGTCAACGACTTTGATTGCATCGGGACGCAGTCCAAGCATTTGTCTTTTGCGGGAGAATTCGTTGTCGAGCCGCTCGCCTTCTTCCTTCAATGTCTGGTATTCCTTTTCAGCTATGTCGGCTTCCAGCTTTTTTCCGCTCGCGGCATCATTCGCTTTATTGATTTCCTCTAGTTTTTCATTGGTCTCTTCCAGTTCCTTCCGCAGTTCGTCAAAACTTTCGGAACCACGTTCGATATTGACCTCGATGCTCGGAAAATCCGGCAGAGTCAGAATGTTGGCTTCCTCGAGACTGCTGTTTAATTCACGTCTGAGCCGGGCATCCGCGGACTGGAAGACCGATTTTATCTGGTCCTTCAGCTCGATCTGATTCGTAAAGACATAGCGGTTGCGGATCTGGTTGATCTGAACGCACAAATCGGACCACCGCTGATTCAGCATGGACGTTGAAACAATCGTTTCCAAGTCGTTTTCAAAGCTCTTGATCCTGATTTGCATCTCTTTTTCACTGTCCGCAACAAAATCGCCCACGGTTTTCGTCAGATTATCAATCATTGAATTGGATGCGGATTCCATTTTTGCTTTCTGATTTTCCATTTCAGCATCCAGCAAGGCTTTTTTCCGTTCCAGGTCCTCTACTGTCGAATGGGTTAAGGCTTCGCTTCGGTCATGCAGAATATTGCGTGCATCTTCAATCTTTTTGTCAAGGAATGCCAGATGCGATGTCAGGAACGTCCTTGTCCGTTCTCCCTTGAACAGATAGTCCAGCAAATCCTTTTCAAACTCCTCCATGCCCGATTCCATCAGCAGTGTTTTGCGTTTTTCTTCATTGTTCTGAAGATTTTTCTCCCACAGTTCCTGCGTTTTATAATCTTCCAGTTCGTTCCTGAAAAAAAACGGATATCGCGCCAACAGCGCCTTCAAACCGGAGGTCGGATAAAACTTCTTTTTCTGAAGAAGAACCGTCAGTTCCGGATTGTTTCTGTTGGACACCTTTGAGCGGATATCGCTTATGATCGGTTCCGCATCATGGATTCCGCCTGCTTCGTCAATTCGATTCACCACGAAGAAAAAGCTGTCGATCTTTTTCGCCGTATCTTCCAGAAAAGAATAATCGGATGCTTTTCCAGCCTCGGTTGCTTTGAACAGAAAGACCGCCGCATTGCTGCGGTCGATCTGGTCGCATGTGATTTCCTCATGGCGACTGTTCGTCGTGTTCGTACCGGGAGTGTCAACTACGATCACGCCGTCTTTGACGAATTTCGAATCCGTGTAAATCGTTACGGATTTGACTTCCTCCGCCACATTCAGTTCCCCCTTGTGGAGGCAGGTCGTATACTTTTCCAGGTCCAGATGATCCACTACATCCGGTTCCGGTTTGTTATGATATTCCACTACGGCCTTGTTTTTCCATTCCGGATTAGGGCAGCGGTCGTTATGTTTCATGTAAGTCACGGTAGCGGTCGCTTCTCTAACATCCCTGGGGAAAGCCGGTTTCTGAAGCATGGCATTCAGGAATGTGGATTTTCCATGCTTCATTTCCCCGATCACGACCAGGGTGAATTCTTTTTGTTCGATCTGCCGCATTCTGTCTTTGATCATCAGTTCCATTCTCTTCATATCGTCCGGAGAATAGACCATTTTAACAGAATCAAGGTACTGTTCATAGATTTCGATCAGGCTGTCTCTTGCGACCTGATAATCCGCGCGACTTCCGTTCATATCCTGATGTCTCCTTGTCAGTTGATTTGTTGGAGTTTGTTTCTTAATGTCGATAAGGCCGATTCCAGAACGGCTATATGATTTTGCATTTTCTGAAATCTGCCTGATTTCCGCTTCTGTTCCTCAACCAGCGACTGATGATAAGAGGAAAGACTCTCGATGTATTGCTGAACATTCCGTTCTTTCTGTTCTCGGAACGCATTCAGAGCATGATTGACTTTAACTTTGAATTGCGGCAATTGATCTATATAACGTTGAAATGCCGCGTCTATCTCGGAAAAACAAAGCGCCTCGATCCGATTCCTGAGTTCCCGGGGAGAAGAATAGCGTTTCATGGCGTCTTCCTTCGCTTTTTCTTCGTTTTTAATGTTGTTAAGGCGAACTTCTAACCTTTCAATATCGGCATTCAGCTGTCGGATTTCGAAATCAATCATCGGTAAAACGGAAGTATCCGGCTTCGTCCTGTTATACTCGTTTGTTTCCTGTTGCAGTTGCGCATCCAGCTGCGCCTTATCGCTGTCCCATTTTATTTGCGCGCTGGCATCTCGAGTATTAACCGGTTTTTTATACCAAACCTTCTCACTGAACAAAGAAAGAAAATCCCACCAAGCGTAGTCATAATAGTAATCGTTTATATAAGTGGTTATTTCCTTAACAGGCGGACGCGGTCCGAGTTCCGTTATCTTCCTGTTGATGGCATCCATTCTCCCTTTTATTGCTTTCGCTTCTTTGTCCTTTGTCTCAATTTTAGACCTGACATTCTCCTTTTCATCACGAGTTTTTTTCTTTTGTTCGATTTGGAATTCGATCGAAGATTTTTCGGAGCTCAATGCCCCCAGCGCCGTTTTGATCTCCATCTGTTGCTTTGTGATACCGGAAAGATTATTCTGAAGTTTTTCGGTGTTTTGGGCGGGGAACATGTCTCCCGGTTGGATCCTGGTCTGAGACTCGAGCAGTTCCCCCAAGTAGGCGCTGAATGCGTCAAAACGCATAGTCAAAGGATTCAGGAAGAAACTCTTTGTTTGTGTTTGGACCATTTTCTCGATACTGATCAAGATGCTATGCAATGACGAAGCGATTTCCATATCCGTCAGTTGATTCAGGGATTCCTTGACTTTTGTTTCCATGATGCCTCTGTTTTTTTCCAGCAGCTTCCGGTACATGGCGATTTCGTAACCCGCCAGGCGATCCGCAAAAGCGGAGAGGTTGTCAAACGCGATGTTCAGTTCATCCTGCTGATGGGCGATATTTTCCTTTTCGATTTTGATTTTACGATCGAAATCTCCGCTTTCAAACGCATCGCATTCTTTCCGAAGGGCTCTTAGTCGCGCATCGACAATCGTGATCATCGTTTGGATCGGACGGCGGTGCAACAGTTGTTTTTTCCCGGTGTCCCGCATGATCTGATTAAGCTTCCCCGCCAGAGGAAAGAACTCGTTGTCGGGATAGGGAAGCAGGTCCGCCGGATTGCATCCTTTTTTCTGTTCATCTGACATCGCTTCATATTCTTTTCGGACTTTCATCGCTTCCTTATTGGATATTACAAAAATATTCTCATCCGTCATTACGCCGTTGCTTGCCCATTTCCCGAGCGTCGGCATATATTCTTCCCTTTTCATGTCGATCAACGGCTTGGATGCATTCCGAACAAGATCCCACATGGAAATGACGAAAATCACTTCCGGCGCATAGTCGTAAAGCTTTTGGAATTCCTTTTTATTGCTGAGCGTTCCGAATTTATCCGCGTTCAGCAGAAACAGGGCGACATGACATAACCCCATTTCCGCATGGGTCAAATCGGAATGGGCCGCGCTTCCATTCAAGCCGGGTGTGTCGATGATCGTTACTCCCGGCGGTATCTCAAGTATTTTTTTCGACAGAAAAAGCTCGGCGGATTTTACCGTTTTGATGGCTTCATTGTTCCCGTTCAGAGAGGTGGTAACTTCCAGGAGCCGGTCACGCTCATGAATCGGAATCCATTCCGGCGGCCGGGCTGGATCAAGGAAATTGATTCTGACCATGTCGGAATGCTCGGGATCGGTTTCATCCGACTTTACATATGTGATTGCCGCCGTTGTTTCCGACAAATCCGTCAGAAGGATGGAACGTCCCATCAGCGCATTCAGGAAAGAGGACTTTCCGACGCTGATTTCTCCGGCGATTAAAATGTTAAACTCCTGTTTGCGATAAAGCTCCAGGCAACGGTCAATTTTTTTCGCATCATCGGGAGACAAGGCGACTTTGATCTGCTCTGCAAGCAGATCCAAGTCTTTGTCATAGATATTTCCGCCGAAAAGATCAGCCTTTGCATCCGGTTCCGTCATATTTCGATTCAACTCAATCGTGCGTTCAGGAAGATCGTTTTTGTTCTGTCCTGGTTTCATATCCATTTATGGGAAAGCGACGCGAATTAAAGTTTAATGCGCAAGCCGTTCCAGCTATACAATACAACACCCGGCAAGAAAAGCAAGCGCAAATCACAAAAAACATAAAAAAACAGTCATTGGGATACAGAGTTTTGCTGTACTCCAGTCAAATGTCCTCGAAAATGATGACCGCGGAATGCAAAGTTTTCTGTATTCCAGTCAATCCTTTTCGAGAAAAGTTCGTTTTCAACATGGATAGCGATGCATCCATCTTTTCTCCGTTTTTTTCTGTCGTTCCGACTTTTTCCGATCTTTTCCCGGTTTTTTCGTATTTTGCGGCTTGTTTTTTTCGCGCGGGTGAACCTATATTACAGGAAACATTTCCTCAATCCCCCTAATTCTGAATTCAAAGCAACATAACATATAACACACCACGAAAGGCGCCGACACCATGGCCAGCATCTATGTAAACTCCGATGTAGTTTCCAACAACATCACGTTGAACAACCAGAACATGTTCGTCATGAGCAAAGGCACGGCGAACGCCACCACCGTCAACGATGCTTCCTTCATCTACGTCTCCTCCGGCGGCACGGTCAACGACACCGTCGTGAACAGCGGCGGCGAGGTCGATCTTGACAGCAAAGGCTCGGCGAACAATACCACCATCAACGAGGGCGGCTACCTCGAGGCGTACGGCATCGCGATCGGCGCCGTCGTCGGCAACGGCGGCGGTTTTATGGTCTTCTCCGGCGGCACCGCCAGCGATACGACCGTGAATAACGGCGGCTATTTCACCCTTGTCGAGGGCGGGCTCAAAGGCTCGACCACCGTGGAACAGGGCGGCACCGCCACTTTCATCGACGCGGGTGCGACCGGGGTCCAGATCAACGTGCATGGCGGCAAGCTCATCGTGAAGGCCGAAACGGCTCCCCCCGGCCCTCATCCAGGACGCCGTCACGGTCGATTCCGGCGGCTCCCTCGCCGTCAGCAGCGGCGCGATCGTTTCCGGCGTGACCCTGGAGAACGCCTCGGCCACGGTCTTCAAGGACGGCGAACTGGACAACGCCAAGGTGACCTCCGCGACCGTCGAGGTCAAAAACGACGCCAAAGTCTCCGGCGCGACCCTGAACAGCGACGGGATCCTGAAGGTGTCTTCCGGCGGTTTCATACAGGGAATCAAGGTGTCTTCCGGCGGCGGCGTCACGGGCGTCCTGCGCGACACCTCCATGATGACATTCAACGGCGGCACGCTCAATTTCAACATCACGGACATCGCGCCCGGCAACGAATGCCTCGTCGACGACATTTCGTTCACCGACCTCGACCCGTACGACCCGTCTCTTATTAACCTCACGCTCACGGTCAAGGCATCGGGCCAGGCGAAAGGCACGTACAACCTCGTCGAGGGCGTTTCCGGGTTCCAATACGCCATCTCGGTGATCAACACTCTGGGGAAATCGCCCTTTGCGCTCGGGGTCGGCCAGACGAAGGCTTTCGGCGATGCGAAGTACACGCTGACGGAGACCGGAGGCAACCTCGCGATCACGGTCGGCGGCCTCGAAAACACCTTCACCGGCGACCTGGCCGATGAAAAGAAGGTGATCTCCGCCGGTTCGTCCGCGGTCAGCGTCGGCGTCTACGTCGGCGGCGAACTCCTGATCTCCGGCGGCGAGGCGAACAACACCACAATCGAAAACGGCGGCAACGCAAGCGTCTGCTATACCGGTGTGATAAGAAACGTCACGGTCAGCTCCGGCGGCAAGTTCGTCGTCTCCGGCGGCACGGCGGAGACCATCATGGTCAGTTCCGGCGGCCGGGCATGGGTCTGGGACGGCGGCGAAACGGAAGACACATGGGTTTACGGCAGCGGCCGGCTCATCGTCTCCTCCGGCGGCACCGCCTCGAACAGCTACGTCAGTTCCGGCGGCGCGGTGTTAGTATCCGAGGGCGGTCTGGCGGACGGCAATCATGTTTTCAAATCCGGCTATATCTACGTCTCCTCCGGCGGCATGGCGGACCATACCGTTATCTCCAGCGCCGGCGATCTTTATGTCAGCAGCGGCGGATTTGCAGACCACACCACCGTCGTCGAAGGCGGCTTTTTAGCCGGGCTGCACGTCTTTGGCGGCGGCAGGGCGGACAACACCAGTCTCGCTTCCTCCGGTCGCATGGAAATCGCCTCCGGCGGCACGGCGGACCGGATCACCCTCTCATCCGGCGGCAGTCTCTATGTCCTGAGCCTCGGCCAGTACGACCCAGATGTCCTCGCCGGAACTTGCCTCGATCCCGCTTCGGACAGGCTCCTCGGCGAAACCAACGGAGGCCTGCTCGCCTCACTGTGATACACATAATAAGGCATAATCGAGCCTCATCGCCAGTTCAATGGCGGTGAGGCTTTTTTTGTTGCAGCGAAAAGAATGTATTTTTTAAGGATTTATTCCTTGAATTTCATATTTTGCGCATTATAGTATTGATGAAATACGAACAGCAGCAGTTCTTTATTCTCGAACGGAGGAAACCATGTCCTACACCCGATACGACGTCCCCAACGAATCCGGCAATGTGCTCAGCGGCCTGAGCCTCTACTACGATTCCATGTATGTCTCCGCCGGCGGCACGGCGACCAAAACGACCCTGAACTGCGGATCCATGTATGTCTCCAGCGGCGGCACGGCGACCAAAACGACCCTGGACTACTTCGGATCCATGTATGTCTTCAGTTCCGGCGGGGCGGACAACACCACGGTCAACAGCTACGGCAGGATGTGCGTGATCGGCGGTTCCGCGGACAACACGACGATCACCAGCGACGGCTACGTCACCGTAGGGAACGCCGGTCTGGCGAACCATACGACGATCGGCAGCGGCGCCTCCATGAACCTTTACATAGACGAAGGCTGGAACGATCAGGGCGCCGGCGCCCCCACGGCGAGCAATACGACGGTCCTCGGCGACGGTATGCTGTATCTGTCCTCCGGCGCGGTCGCGGACGGGATCAACGTCGCCGGCAGCGGCCGCGTCTATGTCTACAGCGGCGCGACGGCGACCGGGATCGTGGCGGAGTCGGGAGCGCGTATCCATTACTGGATCGCCCTCGATACCGTCGTCACCGGCACCAGCGGAGGAACCGCGTTCGCCCTCAGCAACGGCAAGATCAGCGGCCTGAAGATCGACAGCGGCAACGGCTACGGCGTCGAGTCCGGCGCGACGGCAACCGCCCCGGTCGTGCAGGCGGGCGGCTCCCTTTTTGTCTACGACTACGGATCCGCGGTCGGCATCATCGAGGACGGGGGTTTTGTCTCCGTGAGCGCCTATGGGGCCGCAACGTTCACGCCGCATGAATTCAGCGGCGCGGCGCTGAAGCAATACGATTCCGCCACGGTTCACTCCGGAACCACCGCGACCGACACGACCGTCAGCTGCTGCGTATTGCATGTCTACAGCAGCGGCGTGGTGAACGGCGCGACCGCCAGAGGCGGCGTGGACAGTTATGGTTGGGTATCCGCCGGCCGTGTAATCCTTTCCGGCGGGGCGATCGCGTCCGGCGTCATCACCGCGGATGAACTCGGACGCGTTCAGATCGCGAACGGTGCGACGATCACAGACGGCACGAAACTGGTCGAGAACGGCGGCGCCTTCGTGCTCGATGAAGGTGTCGAGGTCACGTTCAGTCCCAACGCGTTCGGCAATCAGACGCTCATGGGGTCCGTCACGGTCCACGCCGGGACCACCGCGACCGACATCACCGTCGTCAGCAGCGGCGGCGCGTTCCACCTGTACGAAGGCGGTTCGGCTTACAATATTGCTTTGGCCTCGTCCTATTACGACAACTGCTCCGGCGTCGTCCACAGCAACGCGGTGGCGAGCGGACTGAGCGGGAGAGACTGGACGGTCGAAGGCGGCGCGGTCGTCTACGGCCTGAACGGCGGCGGCAAAATCGCCGGCACGGTAAGCGGCGCCAATGCAACGGGAGCCGTGTCGATCCTCAACGGCGGCAGAATGGTTTCCGCCATTGCACCCTATATCGACGGCATGGGGTACGGGATATATATTGATAACGGCGGCACGCTGGAGAAATCGGTCCTCAACGGGGGCTATGGATATGTCTCTTCCGGCGCGACCGTGAAAGACCTGACCGTAACAGCCGGCGCTCTCTATGTTAACCCCGGAGCGACCGTCGACGTCCTCAACTTCAGCGGCGGCACTCTTTCCGTCACCGGAGGTTCCGTGACCAATTTCAAGATTACGGAAAACGTCTATTTGTATCTTCGGGTCGATCCCACAACCGATGCTTTCGTCACCGGCACGATGGATGACAGCACGCCAATTCTGCTGAAGGACGGCAAGTTCGAGCATTTCAAAACGGACAGCCTTGGCCTCAGCATCGCGAACGGCGGCGTAGCGGACGACATCACGTTCGAAAATGGACAGATCGTCGTTTCCGCCGGCGGAACGGCGACCAATTTCATCGTTTCCAGCGGAGGCGCGGTTGCTGTCTCCGCCGGCGGCACGCTGACAAGCGCAACGTTCCACGGCGTCAAGGATTCCTACGGAGATTATTATTCCTCCGCCGGAGCCTTCCTCGGCATTTACGGCGGCGAAGCGAACAGCATCTCGCTCGAAGGCGGGCGGGTTTCCATGACAGCCGGAACGCTTCAGGACGTCGATGTGAACGGCGGACATATGTGGCTGTACGGCGGAACCGCGAAAAACGCCGTCGTGAGCAGCGGCGGGAAAGTCGTCGCCGGATACACCTGCGCGCTCGAAAACTTCATGCTCGCGGATTACGGTTATATGAGCCTGGGCGATGGCGCGAAGGCGACCGGAACCGTGCTCAGCGCAGTAGAGGTGAGCAGCAGCTATGAAGGCTATTCATGGATCGAAGACCGCGGCGGCTACCTCAATGTTTCCTACGGCGGCGTCGCTTCGGACACCACGGTCGGAAGCGGATGCCAGATCTGGGTCAACTACGGCGGATCGGCATCGGGCGCCGCAGTGAGCAGCGGCGGTTACATGTATCTCAATGGGTATGGGAGCGACTATTACGGCTACTATCCGCTCAGCTGGGGCGTTGCGGACGACGTAACCGTGAGCAGCGGCGGTTCGATCGCCATCTATGGCGGAGCATCCGCCACGAATCTCAAGCTGGAAGACGGCGCAAAGGCGACGATAACCCTTGTTTCCTCCGCCGGGCTTGGGGGAACCCTGGTCCAGGGAACCTACGCGGGCAGCGCGTTCGAGGTTGCGGACGGCCACATGACCGACAATTTCGGCGCATTGGAAAAAGGCTTTGCGATTGTCGTCTCTTCCGGCGGCGTCCTGGATGTCGGCAAAGAGACGCGGATCGTCAGCGGCGCAACCCTTGAGATCAACCTTGGCGGCGCAGTTCAGGGCGCGGAGAGGATTACGGTCGAACAGGGCGGCTGCTTTTATATCGGCGGGGGAGAGTTTACGGGAAAGGTCAGGGAAAATGGCGGTTACGTCGGTATTTACAATTCCGGCTACGGAGACGGAACTCCGATCGAGTTCGAGGCGAACACCTTCAGCGGCCTGACGCTGATCCGACAGAGCGCCACGGTCCACTCCGGCACGGTCGCGAGCAAAACCAAACTCCTGGTCGATCACGAAGACCCGCATACATCCAGCTACTACGACGCGCATATGGAGGTCTACAGCGGCGGTCTCGCGTACGACACCGACGTCGCGGGCGGTTATCTTGAGGTCTACAGCGGCGGCTCCGCGTTCCGCACGGTCGTGCATTCGAGCGGGTACATGCATATCGACGGGGTCGATGCTGTCGCGGGCGATGTGACGCTGGAAGATGCAGCCCACATGGAGCTCTGGGGCGTCGGCGCCTCGGCATCCGGCGTCACGATGAAGGGGGCTTCCGTCAGCATGACCGTCGGGAGCAGCGCGACGGCGACCTCTACAGTGGTTTCCGGCGGCAGCCTGCTTCTTTATTATGGCGCCTCGGCTTTCGATACGGACGTCTTCAGCAGCGGCGGAAGCGTGACTGTCTTATGGGGCGCTTTGGCATCCTCGGCGTCCATTGAAGACGGCGCCGGCATGACCGTTTCCAGCGGCGGCACAGCCGTTGACGTCACCGTCGCCAAAGGCGGAAAGCTTCTCGTCGAAGACAGCGGATTCGTTTCCGGTCTGACGTCGGTCGGCGGCGAAGTCTCGGTCGGCTACAGCGCCACGCTCACCGGAGAAACGGAGATTGCGGACGGCGGCAAAGTCGTGGTGTCCGGATACAGTTCGTTCCTGGACGGGCAGGCCACAGTCTTCGACGGCGGCACGATTTCCGTCGAGTCCGGCGGCACGATCGCGGCGGCGATCACGGTCAAGAACGGCGGCGAGGTTTCCGTCGGGGCGGGCGGCTGGCTCACAGGCCAGCTCACCGTCGAAACCGGCGCGACCGTCGCGATGGCGGAAGGCTCTTTCTACAGCTTCGACATCTCCGGCATTGCCGAGCCTTCGGACAAACCGCTTCTGAACGACTATTCCGCCCTCTCCGGCGCTCCGGAGATTACCATCACGGTGTCGCCTTACGGCCAGACGCATGGAACATACATCCTCGCGGACAACGCGGCGGGATTCGACGAGACGGTCTCTGTTTATTATGACTACTACGGAAGCCGTTATACATGGGGCGAAATCTCGCTCGATTCCGGGCCTGTCCAGTTTGGCGACGACTTCTACACGCTCACGCTTTCGGAGGAAAACCAGCTCGTTCTGACCGTCGGCGACTACATCGCGGACAACGGACCGGACGGCGGCTGGAACAACGTGGACAAGCTCTGGGACAAGAAGGCGAAGAAGCCCGTCGATGGCGGCATCTATTATTCCGGCGCAACCATCCTCGACAAATACTATGCGTCGCCCATTCCGCTCGACAAGCCGCTGACGATCGATCAGTCGTTTGTCGAGCACGACGCGACCGGCGCCGAAAAAACCATCACCTACAACAACTTCGTCGGCAAGATCGCCGGCAAGGGATTCAACCCGGACACCGACGATTCCGACTGCGGCAAGTTCGAACTGAAAACGGGCGCTCGCCTGAGCTTCAACGTTACGGCAAGGGCAGCCGGAAAGTTCGTGATCTACAAGATCACGGAAAAATGGGATGCGTCCCATGAAAAATGCACCTACACGAAGAAGGCGGTCCAGACGACCTCGATCTCGGTGAAGGGGAAAGCCACGTACTCCACCGTTTCGACGAAGGCGGTCTACCTTGAAGCCGGAACGTATTTCCTCTCCATGGAAACCAAGATCGGCAAGAAGAAGGATACGGAATGCTTCTACAACGTCGAGCTCAATTATAACGGCACGGCGAAAAAGCCCGCCACCACGTTCTATTCCGACGACGACAACGGCTGGAACAACTATCTGTACGACAAGAAGAAAACGCCCGATGTGAATACGAACCTCAAATCCCGGGCGATCGATTACGCCGGGGAAACCATTCAGCCTGACAATGCAAGCTATAATTACAACGGCTCGTACTACCAGAATTTCGTCGGTTTCGGCGACGACACGGACTTTTTGAAGGTCCACCTCTACACGGCCGCGAACCTGAGCCTGCATCTGTACGGCGCGGGCGCGGCGGCGGATGTGAAGAACTCCGGCGCGCTGAAGGTTGTCATCTACTCGTTCGATGCGACAAAGAAGAAGATGAAAGCGCTTCAGACGACTTCGGTCAAGGCCGCCAATCTGATCGCCGGGAAGGCGGACACGAAGCTGAAGCTCCTCGAAGCGGGCGACTACTACATCTCCGTGAAGTCCGCGAATGCGAAGAAGGGCGACAAGGTGTACTACACCATGTCCGTCGGAAACAGCTCCGTGTTCTTCGACAAGGGCGACGGCTGGAACGATTACGTGTACGACAAAAAGAGCGCTGAAAATCCCGTCAACACGAATGTCACGGAGAGCGAGGGCTTCACGGTCAAGGTCGACAACAAGGGCAAAACGGTCTATCTTGACAATGATGCATATTCGTTCAATGGGAAAGACTACACCGGTTTCGTGGGACACAACGACGAAAAGGATTTCGTGAAGCTCAACGTGTCGAAGGCCGGAACCGCGCGCTTCAAAATCGAAGCCACCGATGCAGCGAAGATCGAAATCTGGTCGTTCGACGGGGATAGCCTCAAGATGAAGTCGCTCCAGTCGACCTCGCTCAAGAAGACCGAGGTCATCGACGGAATCCAGATGTACGGGATCGAAACGAAGGCATACTCGTTCCAGGAGCCGGGCGAATACTACCTCGCCGTCACGTCCACGAACGCGAAGAAAGCCGGCAACGCCTACTACAATGTGACGCTCTTCGACACGGACATCGCCGACAGCGCAAGCGACGCCTCGGCTCTCTCCATGCCGGAAACGGATTCGCTCGCGGACCGCCTCGCCATAACGGACAGCCTGAGCCTCGGCCAGTACGACCCAGATGTCCTCGCCGGAACTTGCTTCGATCCTTCTACGGATAAGCTCCTAGGCGAAACCAACGGAGGCCTGCTCGCCAGCCTGTAAAAACATCAAACACTGTACGCGGACGTAAGCCGAGCACGACTCAACATGCTCTGTGCGACAGCATTCCGGCCCTGGCGGGCGCATGATAAATCCATGCCATAAGGATTACTACGCATAGGGGGGGGTGAACTATCCCCCCCGGCATCAAGGTCAAAGAACGGAGAATCGCTTTGATCCCCTTTTCTCTGTGACGTTTCGACCGGGCGACGTTTCGCGCAGACGCGACGCCTGGTCAGCGCCCCCTTCCCGGATTCTTCAACGGTGCGTTCCGGGGTTCAAGAGCTTTTCCGTTTTTCCCCGTTTTCTCTTTTTTACGCTTGTTTTTTGCGCGGGCAAGTCTATATTAAAGATAAGCTCTACTGATTCCGTTTCTTATAACCAGCCGCAACCATCCGGCAAAACAAAGGAAAAACCATGTCAGAATACACTTATCTCGTAAGCCCGGATTTCGGTCCGACCATCGTTCCCGAAGGGTACACTTGGGACGAAACCGCGTTTCAGGAACTCGTCAAAGCGACCGACAAGGCCACCGCGGACCAGACCATCTATACCTACGGCGGTCCCCAGGGCGGTTCCGATGTCGATTATCTAAACGCTGCCGATCTTACGATCAGCGATGAGAAATACAATGGTGAAGAAGGACAGGTCGTCGGCACGACCGTTACCGCCAACGCGTTCAACAACACCGGTACGGTCACGACGGACGGCGCGATTGCCTTCGCTGTTAAGAGTTTCACCAACTTCGGCGAGTTCAATCTGGACAAAAACGGGGCTCTGACCGCCACCAGCGCGGTCATGAACATGGAGGACGGCACGATCAACCTCAATGCGGGCACAACACTGCAGGGCTCCACGGTCGTCAACGGCGGCGCCATCACCGTCGTAAGCGACCATGCCACCATCGAAGGCGCGATCACCAACACCGGCGCCATCGATGCGCTGATGAAAAAACTGATCGTCACCGGCGACATTCAGAACGCCAACGAAGATGACACTGCAATGGCGCGTAACAACAGCGTAATCAAGGCCAGGGAGTTCGAGGTTGCCGGAAACGTGCTGAACTATGGTGCAATCGGCATAGAAGACAAACCGATTCACACGATGTCCGTTACCGGCGGCGCACTCGGCAACTATCACCAGCTCATAGTCGATGTTCTGACCGCGGACTCCATCTATAATGACAGTATTCAATCTGAAGTCGAAGAAAAACGCACACGAGGTTATATCGATGCCGGAGAGATCAACGCAGGATCGATCGATAACGTTTCCGGCACAATCAAGACCCATGTGTCCAAAGAAGGCGCTGTCGGCATTAATGTCACCGGAACGATCAACAACGGAAATGCCGACAATGTTTTCGCCAGAATCGAAACAGGTCTTAACGGCTGGGTTCAGGCCGCATCCCTGAACAACATCGGAACCGACATCGAAAACAGCCTGGTCGACGCCAAAAAGCTCACTGTGGGCGACATCACGAACAATGGCGGGATCTCCACCAGAATCGTCGAGGCCACCGGAACCATCACGAACAACGCCACCGGTCTCTTCTTTGTCTGCTACATCGACGATCCTATCGTAACTCAGATGCACGAAGCCGCCTCCCTCACCGCCGGGACGATCGTCAACGGCGGCACCGTTGCGGTCTACAGCGAGGCCGATCTGCCCACCCCAGTCACAGTCACGTCGATCGAGAACAGCGGCTTGTTCGAATTCAACGGCGCCGGCTTCACTCTGACGGGCGATATCTTCAACAAGACCGAAGGCCAGCTTGATGTCGCCGGGACCGTGACCGGAACCACCGCCACGATCACGAACAGCGGTATGCTCAACATCAGCAACGACGATGATGTCTCCGGCGTTCTGACCGTCGGTGCGGTCACGAACGCGAAGACGGGCACGATCAACCTCAATGCGGGCACAACACTGCAGGGCTCCACGGTCGTCAACGCCGGCACGATCTCCGTCGTAAGCGACCATGCCACCATCGAAGGCGCGATCACCAACACCGGCGCCATCGATGCGCTGATGAAAAAACTGATCGTCACCGGCGACATCCAGAACGCCAACGAAGATGACACTGCAATGGCGCGTAACAACAGCGTAATCAAGGCCAGGGAGTTCGAGGTTGCCGGAAACGTGCTGAACTATGGTGCAATCGGCATAGAAGACAAACCGATTCACACGATGTCCGTTACCGGCGGCGCACTCGGCAACTATCACCAGCTCATAGTCGATGTTCTGACCGCGGACTCCATCTATAATGACAGTATTCAATCTGAAGTCGAAGAAAAACGCACACGAGGTTATATCGATGCCGGAGAGATCAACGCAGGATCGATCGATAACGTTTCCGGCACAATCAAGACCCATGTGTCCAAAGAAGGCGCTGTCGGCATTAATGTCACCGGAACGATCAACAACGGAAATGCCGACAATGTTTTCGCCAGAATCGAAACAGGTCTTAACGGCTGGGTTCAGGCCGCATCCCTGAACAACATCGGAACCGACATCGAAAACAGCCTGGTCGACGCCAAAAAGCTCACTGTGGGCGACATCACGAACAATGGCGGGATCTCCACCAGAATCGTCGAGGCCACCGGAACCATCACGAACAACGCCACCGGTCTCTTCTTTGTCTGCTACATCGACGATCCTATCGTAACTCAGATGCACGAAGCCGCCTCCCTCACCGCCGGGACGATCGTCAACGGCGGCACCGTTGCGGTCTACAGCGAGGCCGATCTGCCCACCCCAGTCACAGTCACGTCGATCGAGAACAGCGGCTTGTTCGAATTCAACGGCGCCGGCTTCACTCTGACGGGCGATATCTTCAACAAGACCGAAGGCCAGATCGATGTCGCCGGAACCGTGACCGGAACCGCCACGATCACGAACAGCGGCACGCTCAACATCAGCGACGCCGACGATGTCTCCGGCGCTCTGACCGTCGGTGCGGTCACGAACGCGAAGACGGGCACGATCAACCTCAATGCGGGCACAACACTGCAGGGCTCCACGGTCGTCAACGCCGGCACGATCACCGTCGTAAGCGATCATGCCACCATCAATGGCGCAATCACGAACAACGGCCTCATCGACTCCGTGATGAAAACCCTGAATGTGACCGGCGACATTCGGAACGCCAACGAGGACGACATGAGGGAGGCGCGTAACAGCAGCATCATCAAAATCAGGAACCTCAACGTCACCGGAAACGTCACGAACTACGGCGTGATCGGCACGGAATTTCAGGAGGCGAACGATATTACGATTTCCGGCGATCTCAGGAACTTCCACCAGATCATAGTCAAAACCACCCTGACCGCGGACTCCGTTTACCAAGACTACATCGACTCCGAGGTCGAGGAAAAACGCTGCGTCGGTTATATCATTTGCGGACAGGTCATCGCCGACGAGATCAACAATGCTTCCGGCGAGATCAGCGCAGGGGCGGACAAGGATGCCGGCATCGCCATCGAAGCCACCGGCAAGATCACGAACGGCAAGGCCGATGCCCTCTTTACCGCAACACTTCAGGCCGGCGACGACGGCTGTATCCAGGCGGTCGATGCGTTGAACAACATCGGAGCAGGCAGCACGGTCCATGCCGGTTACATCACCGTGCTCAAGGGCACGGAGGCCGGCGACCTCACAAACGACGGTATCATCCAAACCAAGAGCATTACCGTCGACGGCTCCGTCACGAACAGCGCCACCGGCAGCATCGAAATCGACGACGCCTCCACCGAACCAGGCAACCTCTCCGGAACGAGCATCGGGAACGCCGGCACGCTCAACCTCAACGGCAACGTGACCCTATCGGGCGACGTCGACAACAGCAACCTGCTCAATTTCCAGGGAACCGTGACCGCCACCGGCTCGATCACGAATGCTGAGACGGGTACAATCAATATTAAGTCTGCCGGTTCGATCACCGACAACGGCACAATCACGAACAGCGGCACGCTCCACATCGCGATCCAGTCGGGCAACGAAAACAAGATCACCGCCGACAAGTTCTACAACACCGAAGGCGTCGGCAAGATCACGATCGGCGGTTCCTTCGCGGGCGGCGTCGCAAGCGTGATTTCCGCAAAGGAGGGCGACGTCAAGGTTTCCGACATCACCCTGTCCGTCACCGCCAAGAGCGGCGGAGAAGTCACCGCCGCCGCCCGTGGCGGCAATGTCGCGATCGCAAGCGGCGTCGACTACAGCACGCTCTACCTCAGCAACGGGATCGACGAGAACGCCGACTTCGGAAAGGAAGTTCAGGACAGCGCCGGCGCTTCCTACTACGTCGACTTCAACGCGTTCAAGCTTCCGGCTTCCGCCCTGGAAGACGGCGTGAAAGACACCACCACGACCATCCTGATCGACGGAACCGACGCAGCCGCGCTCAAATACGAGTCCGAGACGATGGCCGCCATCGACGGCCTCGCGTTCGCGAAGGACGGCACGAATGCCGTTGCGCCGGAGGATGAGGAAAAGAACGTCGAATTCGCGCTTACCGGCATGGATCCTGCCAATCCCGAATCCTACCGCGATTTAAAGAAGGGCATCACGGTCGAAGAAGGCGTCACCCTCACGGCCGACAAGCTGCACCAGACCGGCGAAGATGCAGTCACGAACATCAACGGCGAACTCAGGATAGGAACGCCCAACTCCGGCATCAAAAAGTCGCCCGGCGCAAAAGCCGTTGTTATGATCGACGCCTTCCAGGTCGCAGCGGGCCAGGTGAATGTCAACGGCGGCGGAGCCCTGTATGACTGCAAGGTTTCGAGCGGAGGCTCAGTCACCGTTCATGAGGGCGGATATGCCGAAGACATCGCCATGGAAAATGGCGGCCGCCTCGATGTCTGCGAAGGCGGCGTGGCGAGCGCCGCGACCGTCGGTTTCGGCGGCGACCTGTACGTCTCCGAGGGCGGCAAGGCGCTTCGGGTCATGGAAAACGGCGGATATGTCAACTTCGACGAGGAGGATGCGGAAGTCACGTTTGTCTCCAACACGTTCTCCGGACTCACGCTGTACGGCCTGAACTGGGCCACGGTCCATTCCGGAACGACCGCGACCGACATCACCGCCAATTCCCGCGGCACGCTCCAGATATTCAGCAGCGGACTCGCGAACAATGCCACCGTCAATTCCAACGGCAGGGTCTACGTCTACGAAGGCGGCGTTGTGAACAATGCCACGGTCAATTCCGAAGGCGAGTTTACCGTCTCCCGCGGCGGCGTCGCGACCGGCATCGACGCATCCGCCGGAGCCCGCCTCGACTTTGTGGTTGCGCCGGACACGTATGTGCAGGGCGCGTATGCCGGCAGCGCATTCGAGATCAAGAGCGCCTCTCTTGCGGACTATACGGTCCAGTCCAATTGCTGGCTGGGCGCTTCGGCCGGCGGCGTCGTGAGCAACGCGACGGTCGCGGACGGCGGAAAACTCTGCGCCTTCGAAGGCGGCGTCGCCATCGCTCCGACCGTCGATGTCGGCGGCGTCCTGTATCTCTATGAGGGCGGCTCGTCGTATGAAATCCGCGAAAACGGCGGAGCGGTCTTCGGTGAAGTCACCGAAAACGTCTCGTTCGCTTCCAATACGTTCTCCGGCGCCGTTCTGGGAGATTGGCGCGAAGCCACGGTCCACTCCGGAACGACCGCGACCGATACCACCATCAATGCCGACGGCGGCCTGTATGTCTTCGACGGCGGCGTGGTCAGCGCAACCATCGTCAACAGCGAGGGCGTTCTCGCCCTCCACGAAGGCGGCGTCGCCAGCAGCGCGACCGTCAACGTCGGCGGCGAAATCCGCGTCTCCAGCGGCGGCATGGCGCATCAGATCAGGGAAAACGGCGGATACGTCGAGATCGAAGACGGCGCGAACGTCTCGTTCGTTTCCAACACGATCTCCGGGCTGACCCTGAACGAATATGATTTCGCGACGGTCCACTCCGGAACGACGGCGACCGATGTCTCGGTCAATTCCGAATGCGAACTCGAAGTGTTCAGCGGCGGCATCGTCGGCGATGTCGCGGTCAACGCCGATGGCGCGCTTTCCGTCTACGACGGCGGCATCGCCATTGTCGTCACGGTCAATGAGAAAGGCGTTCTCGAAGTTGCCGGCGGCGGTACGGCAAACGACGTCACTGTCAATGGCGGCGGCGCGGCCGAGGTTTCCAGCGGCGTGATCGACGGAACCGTCGTCAATTCCGGCGGCAGTCTCCTGATCTACAGCGGGGCCAAGCTCACCGGTCGCATGACGTTCGAGAGCGGCGCGGAAGTCATCCCGTTCGTCGGTTCGATCCTCGATTTCGACCTCACGCAGACCTCGGCGGGCGCGGACGCGCTCGTGAACGACCTCTCCATCCTGATGGGGAAGCCGTCCTACACGCTCACGGTCGACGGCAACGAGTCGGACGGCGCCTACAAGCTCGCCGGAGGCGCGGCGGGATTCAACGAGACCATCACGGTGTTGAACTTTTTCGGCGAAGAACTCGGAACCCTTGCGGTCGGCGCAGACCTTGATATCGACGGAAAGATATACACGCTGACGCTGAACGACTCCGACCTCTCAATCACGATCGACCCGAGCAACACACCGGACGACGGCACGAACGATCTCCTGTATGACAAGAAAAATGAGACATGGAACGATGCGAACATCACGGTCGAAAACTGGATTTCCGCCTCTTCCCTGGACGTGGACGACACCGTCTATCTCGATGTGCCCGGCAGCATCGGGAAGCATGTCAATAACATAGTCATGCACAACATGGTCGGATATAACACGCCGGATCCCGATACCGGCGATACGGCAAGAATCTTCGTTGACGATCCGGCGAAACTGACGTTCCAGATCGACTCCACCGTTGCAGGCACGTTCTACGTGTACGAAAAGGTGTACGACAAGAAAAAAGGCGCTTACAAGCAGGTCCAGGTCGGGAAGGTCTCCGTCACGAAAAACAAATCCGCGTACCTGAAGAACATCTGCGTCACCGGCGACGGCGACTACTTCGTCCAGATGGCCGCAAACTCCAGCGCCTACAAGAAGGAAGACGCGACCGGCTACTACAACGTGACGGTCGCCTCCGCCGAGTTCTTCGACGACGTCGACAACGGCTGGAACGACTCCTATGCCAGCGCGCTTGTCCAGATGGAGCCTGTCTCCATCGGCCGCGCGACCTCGTTCGTCGCCCTCGATGACAATGTCGAAAGCGCCGACGACTGGAACTTCGTCGGCGGGATCTCCGATGCGGCCGACTTCGCCAGGATCAGGCTTGACTCTTCCGCATTCCTGAGCTTCAATGTCATCGGAGACAATGGCGACGGATCCGCGAAGTTCACGATCTGGAAGTTCAACGGCACGAAGGGTCTGAAGAAGGTCACGTCCGTGACGCTGAAGAACGGCAAGTACGAGAAGACCACCAAGGGCGTGTTCCTTGACAAGGACGGGGAATACTACATCTCCATGGAAAGCACGGATGCCGCGAAAGGCAAGGCCCTCTACTACAAGGTGGAAGTCAACACGCTCGGCACGCGTTTCTTCGACAGCGCGGATGACAACAGGAACAACGTGCTGTACGACAAGAAGCGCAAGGAGGTTTACGGCGAAGACAAAACGCATCACTTCGTCGTAAACAACGTGTCCGCCGGCAGCCCGGCATTCTCCCTTGACGACAACGAGATCGGACTTGAAGGCTTCGAGAACTTCGTCGGCTACGGAGACAAGGTCGACTACGCGAAGTTCACGGTGGCCGAGGAAGGCAAGCTGACCTTCACGGTCACGGCCACGGAAGGCGCGACGTTCGAGGTCTGGACGCTGAAGAACGGAAAGATGAAGAGCCTCGGCAAGACCAAGCTCAAACTCGGCAATAACGCGACCGCCTCCACCTGCTCCGGCACGGTCTCCAATCTCTCGCTTGAGGTCGGAACGGAATACTACGTCTCCATGACGGCCGCGAAGACAACTGCCAACACCAAGGGCAGCGTGTTCTACAACGTCACGGCCACGCTGGTTCCGCAGAACGATTCTTCCCTCTCCATGCCGGAGACGGACGTTCTCGCCGACGCTTCCGTGGGCGCCTGCCTCGACTCCGCTTCGGACAAGCTCTTCGGCGAAACCGGAAACGGCCTGCTTGCCAGCCTGTAAAACGACGCGTGCGCGAGCGCAAGGCGGGCGCTGTATCAGCAACTCCGTGTGTGCCGGAGCGAAAGCCCGGCGTCGTTGCAACAAACATCGTGCGCCTCATCTCCCCGTCATGGGAGATGAGGCGCGTTAGTATGCGCGGCATGCGTATTGCCCAGTCGGCGACAACCAGGAAAAAACGCGCGTACTCTACGCTTTTTTAATCCCGCTTTATTCCATATTGGACAAGCAGTTCGAAGAACCATGAAATATGTTTGCATCAAATTGCGAAAACATCAGGCTTAGGGAATAAAACGGGATATCATATCACTTTCTTGAGACATGGAAGCTTTTAAGCGGTTTTAAGTTTTTTTAATGGCTTTTTACAATCGTCAAATCGAAAAAAACGAAAAAAGTTGAGAAACATGGTTGACTTTTTCGAAAAATAGGTGTAATGTAATAGCATTATGAAAAAATACGCGAACAAATCCTTTTACTCCTGCTGGTGGCGCTGGCGTTAATTTCCGCCAGGGCTGGATTGTTTGCAACCTCTGAAACTGACTTGCACGGCGGATCGATCACCCGATTGACCCGCCGATTTTTTGAAACCGCATCCGGAACCTGGCAGACCGGATGCTTTTTTGTACGCCGCATCCGGAACCGGACCGAATGCGGCTTTTTTCGATATCAAACAAAAATCAAATAACTCACAACAAAAACTCAAATCAGGAGAAAACATGAAAGAAACAACCCTGGAACAATTCCGTGCGATGGCGGAGACCGGCGAAGTCGTGCCGGTCTGTCGCGAAATCCCCGGAGACATGGACACGCCGGTATCCGTGCTGGAACGCTTCGTGCAGGATGACTGCATCGCGCTGCTGGAAAGCGTGGAAGGCGGCGAAACGCTGGGCCGCTATTCCTTTCTCGGCGTGAATCCGTACGGGATTTTCACGGTCGAGGACGGCGTGCCGTATCTGGAAATGCATGGCGAACGCCGCGCGCTGCCGTTCGAAGGCAATCCGCTGAACGCCCTCCGCGGCATCATCGGCGGAAAAAAGGTGGCGCACGATCCGGAACTCCCGCCCCTGCCGGGCGGTGCGATCGGGCGTCTGGACTACGAAGCGGCGTGCCTTTTCGAGGAGCTCCCCTCCCCGAAGGGCGGAAGCCGCGGCCCGGTGTGCGCATTCATGCTCACGAATGAAATCATCGCGTTTGACAACAAGCAGCACACGATCAAGGTGGTTGTGAACGTTCAGCCAGGGCATTTCTCCTCGCTTGAGGAAGCCTACGCAAGCGCGGACCACAGAATCTCCGCCATTATCGGGAAGATCCTCCGCCGTCCGGCGTCGCATCCGCAATCCGTCTCCGCGGAACATGTGGAGCTTCGCCCGGAAATGACGCACGAAGCGTTCCTGAAGATGGTGGAGGCGTCGAAGCGCCACATCGTGGAGGGCGACGTGATACAGGTCGTGCCCTCGCAGGCGTTCTCCGCGGAATCCGACATTCCGCCGTTCAGCATCTACCGCGCCCTGCGCCTGATCAACCCCTCGCCGTACATGTTCTACCTGAAACTCGGCGGCGAACTCCTGATCGGCTCCTCGCCGGAGACGCTGGTGAAGCTGGAAAATGGCGTCTCCGTGGTGCGTCCGATCGCCGGAACGCGTCCGCGCGGGAAGAACGCCGCGGAAGACGCCGCGCTGGAGAAGTCGCTCCTCGCCGACGAGAAGGAACGCGCGGAACACCTGATGCTGGTCGACCTCGGCCGCAACGACATCGGACGCACCGCGCAGGCGGGCAGCGTCATGGTCTCCGATTTCATGCACGTGGAACGCTATTCGCACGTGATGCATCTTGTGAGCAACGTCGAGGGCCGCATTCAGGACGGATGCGATGCGTTCGACCTGGTTTCGACCGCGTTCCCCGCCGGCACGCTCAGCGGCGCGCCGAAGATCCGCGCCATGGAAATCATCCACGAACTCGAACCCGGCCCGCGCGGTTTCTACGGCGGAGCCGTCGGCTACTTCAGCTACGACGGGAACATGGATCTGGCGATCACGATCCGCACGATCGAAGTGTCAGGACGCCGTCTGAAAGTGCAGGCTGGATGCGGCGTCGTGGCGGATTCCGTGCCGGAGATGGAGTATCAGGAAACCCTCAACAAGGCGCGTGCGCTTTTCAAAGCCGTGGAATTCGCGGAGAAAGGGTTCAGATCATGATTTTCGTTCTTGACAACTACGATTCGTTTACCTACAATCTGGTTCACATGCTCGCCAAAACCGGGGAGCGAATCGTCGTGAAGCGCAACCGCGACGTGACGCCCGCCGAAGCGATGGCGATGAATCCGCAGGCGATCGTCCTGTCGCCCGGCCCCGGCCGTCCGCAGGCGGCCGGATGCCTGATGGACTTGATCGCCGCCGCCGCCGGAAAGATCCCGATGCTGGGCGTTTGCCTCGGACATCAGGCCATCGGCGCGCATTTCGGCGCGGAGGTGGTCCACGCGAAATCCATCATGCACGGAAAGACCTCGGCCATCCGCCACGACGGACAGGGGCTTTTCAGCGGCATTCCGCAGGGCTTTCTTGCCGTGCGCTATCATTCGCTGGCGCTCCTCGCGTCGAGCATCCCGGAAAACATGACCGTGTCCGCGAAGACGGACGACGGCGAGATCATGGGAATCCGCGTCCGTCCGGAAGGCGGCGCCGTGATCGAAGGCATCCAGTACCACCCTGAATCCATCATGAGCGAATTCGGACGGAAACAGGTCAACAACTTCCTGAGAGAGGCAGGCATCTTATGCTGAACGAAGCGTTGAAAAAAGTCATCGCGGGCGGAACGCTGACCGAAGCCGAAAGCGCCGCCATGGTCGAGGCCATCGCCGACGGAGAGAACATGTGCGCGGCGGCCGGCCTGCTCGCCGCGCTCGCCATGCGCGGCGAAAGCGTGTCCGAACTTACCGGAGCGGCCGGGTTCCTGCGCGACCGCATGACCTGCGTGGACGCGGGCGAATGCTCGGACATCGTGGGAACCGGAGGCGACGGCGGACGCTCCTTCAACATTTCGACAGCGGCCTCCCTGGTGGCAGCCGGCGCGGGCGTCCGCATGGCGAAACACGGCAACCGCGCAGTCTCAGGGAAATGCGGCGCCGCCGATGTGCTGGAGGAGCTGGGCGTGCCGCTGAACGGCGAACCGGAATCGTTGTCCGCCTCGATCCGCGACAACGGCATTGCGTTTCTCTTCGCGCGCAATCTGCATCCCGTGATGGCGAAAGTCGCCCCTCTTCGGCGCGACCTCGGAATCCGCACGGTCTTCAACCTCGTCGGACCGCTTGCGAATCCCGCCCGCGCCACGCACATGGTAGTCGGCGTCTACCACGAACGGCTCATCATGCCGTTCGCGGAGGTCCTGCGGAATCTGGGCGTGCGGAGCGGATTCGTGGTACACAGCGCGGATGGCCTCGACGAGATATCCAGCCTGGCGCTCACGCATGCCGCGGCCGTTTCGCCGGACGGGATCCGGGAGATCGTCATCGACCCGGAGAAGACGCTGGACGACAGCGCGTTGTGCGAGGGGTCGCTCGCGGGCGGCGACAAAGTCGAAAACAGCCGCATCCTGCTGGACGTGCTTTCCGGCCGCGACCGCACCGCCAAACGCGGAGCCGTGCTCCTGAACGCCGCCGCAATCTGCGCGGCCGCCGGGCTGGGCGAATCCATTCGGGCGTGCATCCCGCTCGCGGCGCAGTCCATTGATTCCGGCGCGGCGATGGACAAGCTCAGGAGGATCAGCGCATGATCAGCATCCTGAACGAGATCGTGACGAAGAACCGCGCTGAACTTGAACTCAAAAAAAAGGCTCTCCCGTTCGACAGACTCGCCGCCATGGCGGCTGACGCCCCCGTTCGTCCGAGCTTCACGGAAGCGTTCCGCGGTTCCAAAATCCACGTGATCGCCGAGCTGAAGAAGGCGTCGCCGTCGAAGGGGCCGATTCGGGAAACGCTGGACGTGCCCGCGCTGGCGGAATCCCTGAAGAATGCCGGAGCCGCGGCGCTGTCCGTGCTGACCGAGCCGTTTTTCTTCAAGGGCGGACTGGAGAACCTGGAACTCGCCTCGAAAACGGTCTCCATCCCGCTGCTGCGGAAAGACTTCATCTTCGATCCTTATCAGATTCTGGAGGCGAAGGCATACGGCGCATCCGCAGTGTTGCTGATCGCCGCCATGCTGAATGCGGACGAATTCAAGCGTCTGCTGGATTTTGCGCATCAGTGCGGGCTGGCCGCGCTCGGCGAAGCCCACACGGAATCCGAACTGGAACTTGCGGCCTCCGCCGACCTGGCCGGGGTGAACGCCCGCGACCTGAAGACGTTTTCGACCTCTCTGGAACGTTCCGCGGAACTGATCGCCAAGCTCACCCCCTGCGGAAAACCGGTCGTCGCGGAAAGCGCGGTCCGCACGCGCGAAGACATCGACATGCTCCATGCCGCCGGCGCATCGGGCTTCCTGATCGGCGAGACTTTGATGCGCGCGGCCGATCCCGGCGCGAAACTGAAGGAGTTGCTCCAATGCTGCTGAAACTCTGCGGAATCACACGGGCGGAAGACATGGCAGCCGCGGAACGGGCCGGAGCCGATTATGCCGGCATGATCCTGGTTCCCGGCACGCCGCGCTTCGTTCCGCGCGAACGGATTCCCGTCCTCATGTCGGCGGCCCGCTGTAAAAAAGTCTTCGTCGTACGCGATATGCCGCTTGACGAACTCAACGCGCTAATCGCCGAGTTCCGCCCGGACGCCGTCCAGCTCCATGGAAACGAAACCGCGGACTATGCACGGACCGTGACCGGAACGGAAGTCTGGAAAGCGTTCAACCTGAACTCGGAATCTGCGCTCGCCGAAGCTGAATCATTTCCCTGCGAAGTCGTCGTGGCGGATTCCGGCGGCGGCACGGGACGCACCTGCCGCTGGGATTTCGCCGCCCGGCTCGCAACCGTCCGTCCGGTGTTCCTCGGCGGCGGGATTACGCCGGACAACGTGCAGGATGCGATTGCACAGGTCCGGCCCGCCGGAATCGATGTTTCGAGCGGCGTGGAGTCCGCGCCCGGAATCAAAGACGACACACTCATCCGAAAACTAGCTGAAAGGATTCAAATATGAACACACATTACGGGATTTACGGCGGCCAGTACGTCGCCGAGACCTTGACCGGGGCGCTCCGCGAACTGGAGAAAGCCTATTCCGACGCGAAACAGGACCCCGCGTTTCAGGCGGAACTTGACGATCTGCTCCGCAACTACGTCGGGCGCGAATCGCCGCTCTATTTCGCGAAACGCCTCACGGAGCATTGCGGCGGCGCCCGCATCTACCTCAAACGCGAGGACCTGAACCATACCGGCGCGCACAAGATCAACAACACGATCGGGCAGGCCCTGCTCGCCCGCCGGATGGGAAAGAAACGCCTGATCGCGGAGACCGGAGCCGGAATGCACGGCGTGGCCACAGCCACCGTCGCCGCCCTCTTCGGCATGGAGTGCGAAGTCTTCATGGGCGAGGTCGACGTGGCGCGTCAGGCCCCGAACGTGGACCGCATGCACGCCCTCGGTGCGAAAGTGCGTTCCATCAGGGAAGGGTCGCGCACGCTGAAGGACGCCATGAACGCCGCACTCCGCGAATGGACCGCGACCAGCAAAAAAACGTTCTACCTGATCGGCACGGCCGCCGGACCGTATCCATACCCCATGATCGTGAAGGACTTCCAGTCCGTCATCGGACGTGAAACGCGCCGCCAGTGCCTCGACCGCTGCGGACGGCTCCCCGACGAGGTCGTCGCGTGCGTCGGCGGCGGCAGCAACGCCATCGGGATGTTCGCCGGATTCCTCGACGATCCCGGCGTGCGGCTGGTCGGCGCGGAGGCGGGCGGACTCGGCATCGAATCGGGCAAACACGCAGCGAGCATCAATGGCGGCCGCGTGGGCATCCTGCACGGCATGAAGGCGTATTTCCTGCAGGACGCCAACGGACAGATGCTGGACACCCACTCGGTTTCCGCCGGGCTGGATTATTCCGGCGTCGGACCGGAGCACTGCTACCTCGCGGACACGAAGCGCGCCGTCTACACCGCCGTGACCGACGAAGAGGCCGTGGCGGCGTTCGATCTGCTCTGCCGTCTCGAAGGCATCATCCCCGCCCTCGAAAGTTCGCACGCCGTGGCGCAGGCGGTCAAGGACGCCCCCGCGCTCGGCCCGGACGGAATCATCGTCGTAAACCTCTCCGGACGCGGCGACAAGGACATGGACAACATCAAAACCTACAAGGTGAATCATGGACAGGATCTCTGAGATTTTCGCATCGAAAAAACCGCTCGTCGTCTTCACGACCGCCGGATACCCCGACCCAGCGCGCTGCGAGGAAGGCGTCGCCGCCGCGATCGAAAACGGCGCGGACATCATCGAACTCGGCGTGCCGTTCTCCGACCCGATGGCCGACGGACCCGTCATCGCCGCCGCCTCCCAGCGGACCGCCGACAGCGGATACAGCATCAACGACGCGCTCGCGCTCGCGGGCCGCATCCGCGCACGTTTTCCGCGCGTCGGCCTGATCCTCTTCAGCTACATGAATCCAATGCTGCATTACGGATACGACGCGCTCTGCGCCGAACTGGCCCGCATCGGCGTCGACGGCATTCTCCCGGTCGACCTCCCGCTGGAGGAACGCGACGAGCTGCTCGGCCCCTGCCGCGCGCACGGCCTGCATCTGATCCCCCTGGTGTCGCCGCTGACCCCGCCGGAACGCATCCGCGAGATCGTGGAGGGCATGACCGGCTTCGTGTATTACATCAACGTCGCCGGCGTGACCGGGGCGCGTCGCGGGCTTCCGGCCGATTATCCGCGGCTCATGGAACAGGTGAAGAGCCTGACCCCGCTGCCCGTGGCCTCCGGGTTCGGCATTGCGGACGCCGAGACAGCAAAGGAAGCGGCCCGCTATGCGGACGGCGTAATCTCCGGTTCCGGGTTCGTGAAAGCCCTGGACTCCGGCGTGAAGGAAGCCGCCGCGTTCGTGCGGATGCTTTCCTCCGCGATCACGCCCTGATCCGGCCCATCGGAAAAGCAATCCATTCTCAAACCGTTCAGGCGGCGCAGGAAAAAACGGCGTCGGGGCGACTTCCGCATCTTTTGCGTTCCCTGGGAAAGTCAATGATCCGAATACGCCGATCTCGCCGGGCAGCGCGGAGAATATGGGGCGACTTCCACGCCGTGTCTGTATTACGGGGTTGTCATGCCGCCGGATCCAGAGCGGGCGTATCTTTTTGCGGTTCCTCTTTTCCCCGAACGTCGAGATGCAGGTACAGGATGCTCAGTTCGTTCAGGCGTCCGCTCCTGCGTTCCGTTTCGATGAAGCAGTTGACATATTCCAGCAGCGTTTCGTTCCCCGGAGGCAGCAATGCGCCGAGCTGACCGTGCGTGAAAGGCCGGTCCAGCAGCGGCGCGGCCAACCGGGAATCCTTTCCCGTATAATACGCCGCCTCCATGGTCTCGGTGATCATCACGTCGGCTTTTCCCGATGCGATCAGCGCGGGGATCTCCTCGTTGACCGGATGAATCGTCAGCGCGGCTTCGGGCAGATTCTCCCGCGCGAACTGCTCGTTGAGGCCGCCCGGATTCTCCATGACGCGGACTCCGGGGCGGTTGACAGCGGCAAGGGAAACATACTTTCCCGCGTCCTCCGAACGGCACAGTATCGTCTTTCCGTTTTCCAGATAGCCGTCGGACATCAGCGCCTGCTCTTTCCTGGCCGACGTGACGGTGATGCCGCAGAGCGCGAGGTCGAATTTTCCCGCGAGCGTGTCCCGCATCAACGTCGGCCAGGCGGTCGGGATATATTCGATCTTTACGCCCAGGCTTGCCGCCAGGTCTTCCGCGAGCGCCGCGTCGAATCCCTCGTAAGCGCGCGTTTCGGGATTCAAATACGACATCGGGCAGTAATCCCCGGTCGTTCCGACGCGCAGGACGCCGCGCATCCTGACCGCCTGAAGAGCGTCCGCGTCCGTCCGCGGACAGAGGCATCCCGCTGCAGTCAAAACGACGGTCAAAAGAAGGCATGAGGCCAGCATGAAATCGATACGTTCCGTTCTCATCTCCATGTACTCCGTTTCCATTCAATTATTCCGTTTCATTCCTGCCGGTCCGGCATGGATGAAATCCCTGGTCTGTTCCAGCCTCCGTTCCGCCGCGCGCCTGCCGATGCCGCATGTCTCCCGCAGGAATACGGGATCGTCCATGATCCGCTTGACAGGCAGGGAGCGTTCCGGCCGGATCGCGAGCGCCCCGCCTTCCGGAACCAGTCCGCATTTTACGCTTGGATTCATTGCCGTCATGTTCAGCTTGCCGGATTCCGGTTAAGTCGTCAAGACCTGAAATAATAATGTAAGTCCTTTTTCCGTAAAAGCAAGCCGGATTCAGCCGGAAGATTGAAAATGCGCCGGTCTTCATCGTTTTGACATCCGACGCAGGTTTGACAACGGCCTTTTACATGCTATTTTAAATATTCTCTTTTTTCTTTGCTTTCACTTTTCTCCGGAAGGGATTTTCTGTCATGCAGGAACTGATTGCGAACATGGTCGATGTGTGGAAAAACTGGGTTTCAGGGCCGATCGAGCCATGGATCAGCGCGCTTGATTCCTTCCTCTGGGGTCCGCCTCTGCTGATCCTGCTCGTCGGGTGCCACATCTTTCTGACGTTCTACCTGAAATTCATTCAGCGCTATGTTTTCCTCGGCATCAGGCTGAGCGTACGGAACGATTCCGGCGCAAACGGCGACATCTCGCAGTTCGGCGCGCTGGCGATCGCGCTTGCCGCGACCATCGGCACGGGCAACATCATCGGCGTCGGAACGGCCATCGTCTGCGGCGGCCCCGGCGCGGTCTTCTGGTGCTGGCTTTGCGGCGTCTTCGGCATCGCCACCAAATACGCCGAAGGCGTGCTCTCAATAAAATATCGCGTCGTCGATTCCGACGGCATGATCCGCGGCGGCCCGATGTACGCGATCGAACGCGGCATGAAATGCAAATGGCTCGCCGTCCTTTTCTCGGCATTCACGCTGCTGGCGTGCTGCGGGATCGGCAGCATGACGCAGAGCAACGCCGTGGCGGAAACCATTCAGAAGACTTTTTCCGCGCCGATGTGGGCGACGGGCGCGGCGGAGGCGCTTCTGATCCTGCTGGTGCTAATCGGCGGACTCAAATTCATCTCGAAGGTCTGCGGCGCGCTGGTTCCCGCCATGGCGATCCTGTACGTGGGCGGCTGCTTCCTCATCATCGGACGCAACGCATCCGCGGTTCTGCCGGCGTTCCGTCTGATCATGACCGAAGCGTTCAGCATAAAGGCCGCGGGGGGCGGTCTCCTCGGCGTGGCCATGATGACCGCGATCCGATACGGCGTGGCGCGCGGGCTTTTCTCCAACGAATCCGGCCTCGGCTCGGCGCCCCTGATCGCAGCCAGCGCGAAGACAGCGAATCCTGTCCGTCAGGCTCTGATCTCGTCCACCGGAACCTTCTGGGATACGGTCTGCATCTGCGCGCTGACCGGAATCTCGCTGGTTTCCACCGCGCTGAAGCTGGATCCGAATCCCGATTTTTCGAAGCTCTCCCCGTCGGAACTGGCCTTCCAGGCCTTTGACCGGATCCCGTACGCCGGAAAGTACATCCTTGCCGTCTGCCTCTCCATCTTCGCCTACACTACGATCCTCGGCTGGTTCTGCTACGGCCGCCAGGCGATCCACTACCTCGGCGGCAAACGTATGTTCCAGGTCTTCCGCGCGGCGTATATTCCGCTGGTCTTCCTCGGCGCGGTCTTCACGCTCAAAACCGTCTGGAACATCTCCGACATCGCGAACGGCCTGATGGTGATCCCGAACGTCATCTGTCTGCTGGGGCTCTGCAAAGTCGTGAAATCCGAAACGGCCAAATACCTCTGGACCGGAAAGATCGACGAACCCGACCCCGATTGCGTCAGAATCAATCAGGAAGGCAAAACCTTCGACCCCGACCGGATGGACGACTGAACGGGCGGACAGTTCGGATAACGGAGGAAAGCGACATGAAGCGTCCGGTTGTCTATGTGCATGGGAAAGGCGGCAGCGCGGACGAAGCGAATCATTACAGGCCGCTTTTTCCCGGGCGTCAGGTCGTCGGGTTTGACTACCGTTCACAAACGCCATGGGAGGCGCGCGGCGAGTTCCCGCGTTTTTTTGAACAATTGCGTGCGAACTGCGACTCGCTGACACTGGTCGCAAACAGCATCGGCGCGTTCTTTTCCATGTCCGCGCTTTCCTCAGAACTGGTTGACCGCGCGCTGTTCATTTCTCCCATTGTCGACATGGAAAAGCTGATCGCGGACATGATGGCATGGGCGGACGTCACGGAGGACGAACTCCGCTCCAGAAAAACCGTTTCGACCGATTTCGGCGAAACGCTCTCCTGGGATTGGCTTTGCGACGTGCGAAATCACCCGATTCAATGGGCCGTTCCCACCCGCATTTTGTATGGCGAACTCGACAACATGACCAGTTTCGAAACCATGTCCGCATTCTCCGCACGGATCGGCGCCCTCCTCACCGTCATGCCAGGCGGCGAACACTGGTTCCACACTCCGGAGCAGATGCTCTTCCTCGACCGGTGGGTCAAAGACTCGCTTCATCGCGAATCCTGACCATCATTGTTCACCCCAGGGCGACGTCAAGCGACATCATCAGGGAGAATCCGGCGGCGAACGAGACGACGCCCCAGTCGGAATGCCTGCCCGCGGACATTTCCGGGATCAGCTCCTCCACGACCACGTACAGCATCGCGCCCGCGGCGAAGCTCAGCAGATACGGCATGGCCGGAACAATGGCGCCCGCAGCGGCCACGGTCAGCGCGCCGAACACAGGCTCCACGACGCCGGACAGTCCGCCGTAAAGAAATGATCTCGTCCTGCTTTTTCCCTCGAAATGCAGCGGCATGGAAACGATCGCGCCCTCGGGGAAATTCTGGATGGCGATGCCGAGCGACAGCGCAAGCGCGCCCCCTGCCGTGATGTCGACCGATCCGGCCAGAAGCCCCGCATAGACCACCCCCACGGCCATGCCTTCCGGGATATTGTGCAGCGTCACGGCCAGGACCATCTTCGCAGTGCGCGAAAGACGGCTCGCCGGCCCCTCCGCGCTCGTCGCGTTCCGGTGCAGATGCGGCGTCAGATGGTCCAGCAACAGGAGAAACATGATCCCGAGCAGGAATCCGGTCACGGCGGGGAGAAACGACAGCCGTTCCAGCTTGCCGGATTGCTCCATGGCCGGGATCAGCAGGCTCCACACGGACGCCGCCACCATCACGCCCGAGGCGAATCCTGTCATGACGCGCTGCAGCGTGTCGTTCAGGCCCCGCCGCATGAAGAAAACGCAGGCCGCTCCGCCGACCGTTCCCGCGAACGGAATCAAAAGCCCCCAAACGACGTCCTTCATGTTCAACGCTCCTTTTTTGATCTCTTCCTGCCGTTTAATATAGCACGGCTTCCCGTGAAAACAACCCGGCGGCGGAAATCCCGCGTTTTTTCTTTCTCCGTTTGAAAACGCGGCGAATGAAAGTATATTAAACCGGTCGGCTATTCTGTCGAATCTTTTACACAAAACAGGAGGTTTATTTATGTTGTTCCGGAAAATGATCGCCGTCACATTCGCCGCGTTTGCGGTCCTCTGTTCGTTCGCCGCGGATTCGTCCGAAAAAGTTTCCGTCAAGCCGGAACGCATTCTCGTGGCGTATTATTCCTGGAGCGAATCCGGGAATACAAAATACGTCGCGGAACAGATCGGGAAGGTCACAAACGGCGAACTGCTTGAGATCAAGCCGAAGAACGCCTATCCGAAGGACTACAACGCATGCCTGGCGCAGGCGCAGAAGGAGATACGCGACGGCGTCCGCCCCGAACTCGCGAACGAGCCCGTCGATTTCAAGAAGTACGACGTCATCTTCATCGGTTCCCCGAACTGGTTCGGCACGATCGCGCCTCCGGCGGCAAGTTTCCTTGCCTCCGCCGAACTCTCGGGCAAGACCGTGATCCCGTTCTTCACATACGGCAGCGGCGGCATGCAGAACTGCGAACGCGATGCGAAAAAACTCGCGGAGAAGGCAAAAGCCGTGCTTCCGGCGAAAGCCATTCGCGGCGCGAGCGTCCGCGAGGCGGACAAGGAAATCAAGGACTGGATCGAATCCGCGCTCTCCGTCACAAAGGAGACGGCGGAATCCGGATTCTATGGATTCGAACTCAAATCGTGGAACGGCAAGGAAGTCAGGACCGCCGATTTCAAGGGCAAGGTCGTCCTCGTGGTGAATACCGCCACGCGCTGCGGATTCACGCCGCAGTACGAACGCCTCGAAAAACTCTACAAGGAATATCATGACAAGGGCTTCGAACTCATCGACATCCCCTGCAACCAGTTCGGCGGGCAGGCGCCCGGCAGCGACGAGGAGATCAACACGTTCTGCACCTCCCGCTACAGCACGACGTTCCCGCGGATGACGAAGTGCGATGTGAACGGCGACAAGCAGATCCCGCTTTACAAGTTCCTGAAGGAACAAACGAACAAGGCGGACATCCGCTGGAACTTCACGAAATTCCTCGTGGACCGCAACGGCAAGGTCGTGAAGCGTTTCGAGTCGGGCGAAAGTCTGGACGAACTCGAAAAGCTCATCAAGTCGCTCCTCGAACAGAAGTAGTCAGTCCTCAACTCCGCAGGAAATCCAGCACGGCCCGGTTGAATTCCGATGGACGCCGGTTCGCGATGAAGTGACCTCCCCTCACGAACACGAGTTTGGCGTCCGGGATGCTTTTCGCAATCAGCCGGGTGTGCGATTCCCGGATCATGTCGCGGGTTCCCGCGATGACCAGCGTCTTCGCCCGGATCCCGGCAAGCTCCTCCGGCGTCACGTTCGGATCGTTCACCATCAAACCGAGCATCTCCGCATTCCGTTTGGCGGATTCGCTTTTTCCGGAAAAACGCTTTGCGATCCTGTAGCCGATTTCGATCGGGATCTGGACGCTTCGCTTGACGCCGCCCGCGTTCAGGTTCGCGCCGTTCAGGATCAGGCGGCCCACGCGGTCGGGATGCCGGATGGCGAAGACCATCGCGATGTTCGCGCCGTCCGAAAAGCCGAGCAGGTGTGCTTTCCCGATTCTGCGTTCGTCCATGAATCCAAGCAGGTCATCCGCAAACTGCCGAATGGTAAAAGGCATAACGCCCCTTGGCGTCCGACCGTGGCCCCTGGCGTCGGGCGCGTAGACATGGCGCTCCCTTGCGAACTCGTCGATCTGCCATTTGAAATAATCCGAACTTTCCCCGTTCCCGTGAAGCAGGATGAGGGCTTCCCCCGTTCCCTTTTCCAGATAGAAATGCCTGATGTCCATATTCGCTTCGCTCCGGGCCTCAAGTTCAAAGGAATCCGCCGGTCCGGCTTTCCCCGCAGCGCCTGATCTCGTCCGGAGCGCCGCAGGCGACGATTCTGCCGCCCGATTCGCCTCCGCCCGGCCCCATGTCGATGACATAGTCCGCGTTGCGGATCACGTCCAGGTCGTGTTCGATCACAACGACCGTCGCGCCTCGGTCGATCAGCGTCTGGAACACGTCGAGCAGGGTCTGCACGTCCAGCGGATGCAGTCCGATCGTAGGCTCGTCGAATACGAACAGGGCGTCCGCCTGGCCGCGTCCGATCTCGCCGGAGAGTTTCAATCTCTGCGCCTCGCCGCCGGACAGGCTCGGCGTTTCCTCGCCGAGCGTCAGGTAGCCAAGCCCGAGGTCGTCGAGCGTCTTCAGGCGTTCGCGGACCAGCTTCATGCCTTTGCAGAATTCCAGCGCGGAATGGATGTCCATGTCCATCAGGTCCGGCATCGTGCGCGCCCCGCCGTCATGTCCTGAAACATGAACGACACCCGCCTCCTTCCCGTAACGCGATCCGCGGCACGAAGGACAAGGGATGTCCACGTCGGGCAGGAACTGCACGTCGAGGTTGATCTCGCCCGTGCCGTCGCACACCGGACAGCGGAGTTTTCCAGTGTTGTAGCTGAAATCGCCCGCCTTGAAGCCGTGCGCCTTCGCCTCCGGGGTCCGTGCGAAGATCTTCCGCAGTTCGTCATGAACGTTCGCGTAGGTCGCCACGGTGGACCGCACGTTGATCCCGATGGGCGTGGCGTCGATGAGCTTGACCTGGCGGATGCCGTTCGGTTCGATCTTCACGATGTGGTCCGGCATTCTGCCGTGTCCGGCGGCCGCCTCCAAAGCGGGGATCAGACTCTCCAGGATCAGCGTGGTCTTGCCGGACCCGGACACCCCGGTCACGACCGTGAGCCGTCCCTTCGGGATGTCCACGCTCAACGGCTTCACCGTGTGGATCCGCTTCGTTTCGAGGTGGATTCCGCCGTCCGCGAACAGTCCGCTTTCCGGCTTTTTCCGTGTCAGCTTCGCGCGTCCGGCCAGAAACGGCGCGATCTTCGATTCTTTTGAATTCAAAACCGTTTCAAACGGCCCCTCGGCGATCACGCGTCCGCCGTCCGCGCCCGCGCCCGGGCCCATTTCGACGAGGTAGTCCGCCTCGGACAGAATCTGCGTGTCGTGGTCGACCAGAATCACGGAGTTGCCGTCGGCGATGAGGTCGCGCATCACGCCTTTCAGGCCCTCGATGTTCGCCGGATGCAGACCGATGCTCGGTTCGTCAAGCACGTACAGCACGCCGGTCGTGCGGTTGCGGACGGCCCGCGCCAGCTGCATGCGCTGGCGTTCGCCGGTGGAGAGCGTGGACGCCGCGCGGTCGAGCGTGAGATAGTCAAGGCCGAGGTCGATCAGGCGTTTCGCGGCGGAGAAAAACGATTCGCAGATGCTTTCGGCCATCGGGCGCATCGGTTCCGGCAGCGAACCGGGAACGCCGCCCACCCAGTCCATGAGTTCGGACAGCGTCATCCGGCAGACATCGGCGAGGGAGACGCCGCGCAGACGCGGCGCGCGCGCCCTGTCCGACAGCCTCGAACCGCCGCATTCCGGACACACGCTCTGCCGCAGAAACTTCTCCACACGCTTCATGCCGTTCTCGTCCTTGACCTTCGCGAGGGCGTTCTCCACCGTGTATGTCGCGTTGAAGTATGTGAAATCCATCTCGCCCGCCGCGCCGTTGGTGCGGTTCTGGTAGATCATGTGCTGTTTGACCGGGGGGCCGTGGAACACGATCTCGCGCTCCTTCGCCGTCAGTTCGCGGAACGGAACATCGGTCCGAACGCCGAGTTCGCGCGCGATATCCTTCATCAGCGACCACATCAGCGTCTGCCACGGACGCACCGCGCCCTCGTCGATCGTCAGCGATTCGTCCGGCACGAGCGTGGATTCGTCCACCACGTTCACGACGCCCGTTCCGTCACACTTCCGGCACGCGCCCTGGCTGTTGAACGCCAGTTCCTCCGCGCCCGGCGGGAAGAACTTTTCGCCGCATTCCGGGCAGGCCAGCTCCTGTTCCGCCGCGACCGCCAGCGTCGGCGGATGATAATGTCCGTTCGGGCAGCGGTGGCTGGAGAGACGCGAGAACATCAGCCGCAGGCTGTTGAGCAGTTCCGTTCCGGTGCCGAAGGTGCTGCGGATGCCCGGCACGCCCGGCCGCTGATGCAGCGCAAGCGCCGCCGGCACGTACAGGACTTCGTCCACCTGCGCCTTCGCCGCCTGCGTCATGCGCCGCCGCGTGTAGGTCGAAAGGGACTCCAGATAACGCCGCGAACCCTCTGCGTACAGCACGCCGAGCGCGAGCGACGATTTACCGGACCCGGACACGCCCGCAATCCCGACAATCTGATATAGCGGAATATCGACGTCGATGTTTTTCAGGTTGTGAACGCGCGCTCCGCGCACCGCCATTTTGTTCCGCATCCGGGGCTCCTGTGTTCGTGTTTCCAGTCAATGCGCTATAATGTACTTCCAAATACCCGAAAATGCAATCCGAGTCGGCCGGAAAAAAGCTTTGATCCGCTTTTTTCGCCGCGCGTGACTGCCGCCCGCGGACATCTTCCGAAAATCAGGCGTTTTCCCGCTTGATTTTCATCTGAATCCTGCTATAGTAACGGTGGCAGTGTTTCACGCGCATCCTAGAACCAACTGAACGCTCTGTTCAACGCGCGCCCGCAGATGCGTCCGCCGGACGGAGTTTCGACAAGGAGTTTCATCATGGCCCAGCAGAGAAAGCCGCTCATCACCCACATGTTCACCGCGGACCCGTCCGCCCACGTCTTCAACGACAAGATTTACATCTACCCGTCGCACGACATCCCGCACGACGGCGAAGACAACGACAACGGCGACGAATACCAGATGGAGGACTACCACGTCTTCCGCATGGACGACGAGACCAGCGATCCGGTGGACTGCGGCCTCGCGCTCTCCCAGTACGACGTGCCATGGGTCAGCACGCAGATGTGGGCGCCGGATGTCGCGTTCAAAAACGGCAAATACTACCTCGTTTTCCCCGCCCGCGACAAGGATGGCAATTTCCGCCTCGGCATCGCGATCAGCGACGTGCCGGAAGGCCCGTTCAAGCCCGAGCCCGAGTGCATCAAGGGCAGTTTCAGCATCGATCCGTGCGCGTTCCAGGACGACGACGGCATGGTCTACATGTGCTTCGGCGGCCTCTGGGGCGGCCAGCTCGAAAAGTACCGGACCGGCAAGTTCGATCCGAACGGCACGGAACCCGCAAAGGACGAAAACGCCGTCTGTCCGAAGATCGCGCTCATGAAGGACAACATGCTGGAATTCGCCGAGACGCCGCGCGACATCGTGATCCTGGATGAAAACGGACAGCCGATCAAGGCGGGCGACGAGGACCGCCGCTACTTCGAGGATCCGTGGCTGTACAAGTACAACGGCAAATACTATTTCACCTACTCCACCGGCACGACTCACTACATTGTCTACGCAGTGGCCGACAATCCGTACGGCCCGTACACCTACCGGGGCCGCATCCTGGAGCCCGTGCTCGGCTGGACCACGCACCACTCCATCCTGAAGTATCACGGCAAGTGGTATCTCTTCTACCACGACTGCGAACTCTCGAACGGCATCAACCACAGACGCAATGTAAAGTTCACCGAGCTGAACTACGACGCGTCGGGCAAAATCCGGACGATCTTCCCCTACAAATGATTCGAACGCCATCCGGGCGGGCCCCGCGAAACCGGGTCCGCCCTTTTTCCGGCAAGCCGGGTTCAACTCCTGCGGTCCGTCCAAAATGAGTTTTCAAGTCATAGCCTATTCGCCCGAACATATCGAAGCATGCCTCGCGATCTGGAATGAAGTTGTCCGCGACGGCATCGCTTTCCCCCAGGAGGACGAACTTGCGCCGGAATCCGGGCACACGTTCTTTTCCGTGCAGACGTTCACAGGGCTTGCACAGGACGAAGAAACCGGGGAGATCGCCGGACTCTACATCCTGCATCCTAACAATGTCGGACGTTGCGGACATATCTGCAATGCCAGCTATGCCGTTGCATCGAACTGGCGCGGGCATCATGCAGGCGAAACGCTTGTCCGCGATTCGATGAACCGGGCAAAGGAGTTCGGATTTCGCATCCTCCAATTCAATGCCGTCGTCAGGACAAACGAAAACGCTCTTGCGCTTTATCGCAAGCTCGGCTTTGTTCAGCTGGGCGTGATTCCCGGCGGATTCAGGAAAAAAGACGGCTCGTTCGAGGACATCATTCCCCACTATCGCAGCCTTTCGCCATCCGAGGATTGCTGACCATGCCTGGCCCCAAGCGCGACAACAAACAGGAAATCGAAAAAGCGAGGATTCGTCGGCGGCGCAGATTTCTGATCGTCCTGATGCCGCTGATCCTGCTCTTCGAATGCGGATTGGTCTGGAATGTCGGCTACCTTCTTTATGAACGCTTCCCAATGACGGGCGCAGTCATCATGTTCCTGGGGCTTCTCGGCTTCAGCTGCATCGCCATCCTGTCCGCGATGCAGTATCTGAGACGGACAAAGGTCAGAGTCGCGCTTTTCCTTGCGATTTTCATTATCGGATGCATTGCCAATTTCTTCTGCGGCATTTCCGATGCGGTTCAGAATCTGGACGGCAGCGGGGCTCTGACCCGGGTGTTTATAAGTTATTGCGCCGCTGTTGCGGAGTTTTTCCCGTCGCGCGGGGGATACGACACGCCGACCGGCGATTATGCATGGACTAAAATTCTGTTCTATTACCTGAGCTGCGTTTTCTCCATCTCGATCGTCATTGCGATCTGGGGCGGCAAGATCACCAACCGCTGGCGTCTTTTTCTGCTGCGGTTCCTGCGGCAGAAGAGAAACGTATTCTGGTGCGATGTTCCCAGCCGGAAAGAATTCCTGCTGGCACAGGACATCTATCAGAACAGCATAGACGAACACTGCATCTTCTCCGCGGAAGAAGCCCACGTCGAAAGCGCCTCCGAACTTCAATACGATATGAATTACCATGGTCATCTGCTTTGCCTCCGCAAGCCGATGCAGTTTCACAGAGTCTGCCTGGGCGCGACCAGACATTTCTTCATCACGGACGATTACTATTGGAATATCAGGATGGCGAATCAGCTGTTCGAGAAATACCGGTCCATACCTCATAAGAAACTTGATTTTTACATCCGCATTTCGGACGATGTGCGGAAAGCATGGGCGGAGCTCTGGGCCGAAAGCATCCAGAAGAAAGCCAACATCGACATCCATCTGATCAATGAGGCCACATTGCTCGCCCGCATTCTGACAGGGCAGAACCCGTTGCTGAAGTCGCCGAAGGTCCGGGTCGATGATAAAGCGGGAAAGGCAAATGGAAAATTCAACATCCTTCTGCTCGGATTCGGAGAAGTCGGCAAGGCGATCCTGCGGGAGACCGTTTGCGACGGCCAGTTCCTGCAAAACGGTTCGGACGGAAGAATTCCGTTCAGCGTGGATATCGTCGACCGCGACGAAGCCGCATTTGACCTTTACGGAGCTTATTTCGAAGACGCCATGAAAGAATACAACGTGCGCTTTATCCGACAGGATGTATGCACCAGCGATTTCTACCGGAGGCTCGAACCGAAGCTGCCGCTCTACAACCGGATCATTATCGCATTCAGCGACGACACGCTGAACCTGGAAACCGCATCGCGCATCAAGACGATCGCAAGACGGAACGATATTGTTTTCGGGAACTCGGCTCATGCAAGCGCAAGGATGATGATACGCATTTCGGACGGCATAACGGCAAAGGTCCTGCGCGACCCCACGCAGAACAGCCAGATCGAAGATGTTTTTTTCGGCGTGCTTGATGAATGCTACTGCCGCGACGTCATCATCAACGAGACGCTGGACCGCAGAGCGAAAATCATCAACGGAAACCATATTGCCCAAATGCATCCGGACCTTGCCGTCGATCCGGATAAGGAATGGCGAAGGGTCACCATGTTCGAGAGAGAGAAAGCGCGTTCCTGCGCATCCGGCATGAACAATCTCCTGCTCCTGACGGGGATGGATGAAACGACGTTCGATCCAGTGAAATGGAACGCCCTGATTTCCGATGAAAAACTCCTGAACGCGCTCGCGGAAACCGAGCATATGCGCTGGTGCGCCTTTCTCATGATGCGCGGAATCAGAAAATGGCCGCTGTCCGAAGTCGGGGTCGACGCCCGGAAACCAAATGACATAAAGCATATGCGCCATGCCGCGCTGACGGATTTCAGGAATCTGCCCGATGTGGACCGGCGTTTCAACCGGGATCCGGATTATTTGCAGAACAACAACCGCAAACTCGTCCAAAGCGTTCCGGATGTCATAACAACGAAATGAGAATGAACAGGAAATGAGCACGATCGAAACCGAAAGGCTGATCCTTCGTCCGTTCCGCGAAAGCGACGCCGCGAATGTTCTGGAATACCTGCACAACCCCACGCCGAACTGTTTCGTCGGGATGAAGCTCAACTCGCTCGACGAGGCAAAGACGGAAATGGCGAAACGCAGCGCCGATACGGAATACTGTTTCGCCATTGTTCTGAAAGAATCGGGCAAAGTCATCGGGGAAATCGACGCGACGCCGTCGCCCTACGAACCGCCGATGCTGTGTTCCCGGAACGCCGGAACGCCGGGAGAACGCAATCTGCATCATGACACCTTCAGTCCGTGCTGGATGCTGAACTCCGCATATCAGGGCCGCGGATACGCATATGAAGCCGCGTATGCGTTCTTCGACTATCTCTTCACAAAAAAGGAAGTGCGCCGGATTTTCGCCTACACGGAGGACTACAATGTGCGCAGCCAACGCCTCTGCGAAAAACTCGGAATGCGCCGGGAGGGGCTGTTTCTTGAGTTCGTTTCGTTCGTCGGGGATTCCGGGGGAAATCCGGTCTATGAAAACACGTTGCAATACGCCATCCTGAGAAAGGAATGGATGAAAAAAAAAGAAAGGCATGACGATGAAAAAAACTCTTGGAAAACTCTTTTCCGCACATAATCGTTTTCACGCCATAAGAAGTTGGCTGTCCGTTCCCGTTCTTGTGACGGTCGCGGTCATACTGTCCGTTTCCGCATGCAGAACGGACTGCGCGGACGCGCCGCCGCCCGGATTCGTGCATCTCGCCGAAGCCGTGCCGGACGCGATTCTGGAAGTCCGTTACTATTCCACCTACAATTTCATCGGCGACCGCATCCGCGGCTACGAAAGGCCGACGCCCCTGCTCTCCGTCGAGGCGGCGAACGCGCTGAAGGCCGTCAGCGACGAGCTGCTGCCGATGGGCTGCCGTCTGAAAATATACGATTCCTACCGGCCCCAGCGCGCCGTCGATCACTTTGTGGAGTGGGCGGCGCGGACGGACGACACGCGCATGAAAACGTATTTCTATCCGGATCTCGACAAATCCGTCCTGTTCCCGCAGGGCTACATCGCCGCGAAATCGGGCCACAGCAGAGGAAGCGCCGTGGACCTGACGCTGTTCGACATGAAAACCGAAAAGGAAGTCGACATGGGCGGCACGTTCGACTGGTTCGGACGGGAGAGTCACCCCGACTGGGGCGGAAACCCCGAAACGAAAGAATACACGGGCGAATTCCCCGCAGGCACGCCGGACGGCCGCAAGATCACAGCCGCTCAGTTCCGGAACCGCATGCTGCTCCGCACCGTCATGCTGAAACACGGATTCAAACCGGTTGACACGGAATGGTGGCACTTTTCGCTCGAAAACGAACCGTACCCGGACACTTATTTCGACTATCCTGTCAAATGACTCCGGCTATTGAATGCGGAAATGTTCCACGCCGCATCATCGTTTCATACCGGTTTTGAGTTCGATCTCCGCGCGGGCTTTCTCCTTTCCTAATAAAACAAGAAAAAAAAGCGACGGTTTACTTGATTTATTTGTTTCCCGGCATTATAGTATAGCGTTTTTGTCGGGAACTGCAAAAAAAACAATAACCGGATGAATGCGGATAATGATGAATGGGGAACGTTTTTCCATAGCGCAGGGGCTTATCCTCAACGCGGTCTCCTCTCTTCCGCTTGTTCCCGCCGTTTCCGCCGCAATTCGCCCGGCCGGTCGCTTCCCCCCGCGAGCGTTGTCCTTCATTTGAATCGTTTTTTCGTGATTATCATAAAACACCAAATAGAAAGGCGAAAAAATGTTTGATTCCATATGGAAATCTCAATCTTCAAGGAGATTTTCCCCATTTGTCCTGAAATCGCATCAGCCGATGGACAACAAGAGAATCATGAAGATCACCAGGCGAATGCTTGTCTCCGCCGGGGCGGCTGTCTTGCTTTCCGTTGCAGGCGGCTGTTCCACGCCTTTGCCGCAAATCAGTTATTTGACTCCGGGAAATGACGTGTTCCTTGATTCGAAGCCCGTGGTGAATGTCGTCGCGACCGGCGACGAAACGATGATGACTCCCCTTGTAACGGCGGTCAGAAGCGAATTTGCAAAGTCGAATCAGTTTGTCGTCTCCGAAGAATCGCCGGACTATTTGATTGTCATGAACGGAGAGGAGCAGTACCGCAAGGACAAGGATTCGGAGATTATTTATAACCGGAAGGTTGAAAAATCATCCGTGGAGAATGATTCCAGCGGAAACGAGGTGATTGTCGCTTCGGACAAGGATTCCAGCGCGTTTTCCGGCGTGCTCAATGTCGCCGTTTATTCCGTGAAAGACCTTTCGCCGGTTTGCTATTTTGACATTCCCCTGTATGATTCCGACTTCAAAACGAAGGGCGATGCCGTGCGCGGCGCGGGCGATTACGAAAAGACGCTTCAGGCCCAGATGGTTGAAAAAATGAAAGACGCATTCGTCAGTCAAAAGCGCGCCGTTCCCACGATCTTCCCCAAGCGCGGCGATGACCGTTTGAAGAGCCTTTTGGAAAATGGAAAGGCCCAAGAGGCGATTGAGCGGGGAAAGGTCGTCCTGCCGCTTGAATTTGAGGCTTTCATGGAGAATGCAATTAACGGGAAGTATGCGAAGTGGACGGATTTCTTCTGCTCGAACAGCGAGATCGAAGAAAACCTTAGCAATTACTATCTGGTATCCATTGCGGAAGAAATGGAAGATTACAGCACGGAAACGCTGGAAAAGCTCCATGCCCGGCATTGCGCCATCCTGAATCAAACGGAGGACAGCAAGCTGAAAGAAGCCTGCCCGAACGCGCTTGCCCGGATCGAGTATAAACTCAAGCGGAACCAGGCGTCCGGACGCTAACAAGGAAAGGTTTGACATCGATGAACAAGTTTTTCTCCATAACCGCTTTTGCCGGCATTCTGCTGGCCGCGGGCTGCGAAAGCACCGAGCCTATGACCGCCGATTTCACCGTTCCGCCGAGAGTGATAACGAACCTCGAATCCATTGACACTCTGGAGATCGTTCCGAATGTGACCCTCTCCGGCAGTGCGTTCCAAAACAAGGCGGCGGGAAAGCAGCTGATCGACATCGTCTTGCAGCAGAGCCTGGCGTCCCGGCTTTACCAGAACGGCTACATCCGGGTCGTCGATTCCATTTGGGGGAATGTCGACGGCGCTTCCCAGCTGGACGGCATTTTCAACAAGAAAGACAGTCTGCATGGATACGCGAGGATCACAACGGATTCCATTGAGGAACGCGCCCGGCTGGAGCTGGACCTGAACCTGGTCCTGAATTCGGACGAAAAGGAAATGACGGTTGAAAACACGCTTGCGGATGTTCCTTATGATATCAAATACCGCCAGGAGAACAGAGAGATAAAGACCGATACCGGCAGAAGGGATCAAAACGGGCATCGCATCTACAACCGGACAACGCGCACCGTCCGCGTTCCGTACAGCGAAGCGGCCCCCAGCCGGACGACTTACAAAACAGTCACCACCAAGATGCCTGTTTTCACGATCGCCGGGAAAGGAACCCTTTCCGCAAAACTGGTTGACAAGTCGGGAAAGACGGTCTATGAAAAAGTCTTTCCGGATTTTGCCTGTTCTTTCCAGTCGCCCTATCAGGATGCGGAATCCCAGGACAGCGTTGTAGAGTCGTCGCTGAATGTTTCGAACGCCCTGGTTTCCGCCCTTGCCGATGCTCTGGACGGGAACAACTCGGAACAGCCGAAGGTTGAAATCAAGCGGTGGAACGGGAAGGCAAGGCTCATGCCGACCTGCTCCGAGGTCATCGCCCAAATGATTTTCCCCGCCCTCGAAGAGATTGTGAAAGACATTTCACCCTACAGGGAAAGCCGCACGGTCGAATTCAGAACGGATGCATCCGCTTCGGAAAGGCCCGTTCTTCTGCTTCGGGCAAAAGCGTTTATGGAGGCTCTTGATGCGATGGACGGGGTTGCCGACATGTCCTCGGCCGATTATCTGAACCAGGGCGTCGCCTATGAGGCGATCGGCGAGTATCTGGCCGCCAAAGACGCGTATGATGAGGCGGTCAGGATGAAGCCGAATTCAGAGTCCGCCGCCGCAAGCAAAAAGCGCATCGACGCCGTCCTTGCGGATCGGGAAAGAATGCGGGAAGCGAACGCAAAGAAGCTCGACACTCAGTTCGAATCGGATCAAGAGTAAACTGCCCATTTTTAAGGAGATCATACTATGCTGAAACATATCGTTCGCCCAAAAGGAAAGGTTCCCCCATTCGCATGGCTGGCCTTTTTCTCGCTGCTTATGCTGACGGGATGCAAAACGTCCGTTATTCCGGTCGAGGTCAGCGTTCCCGGCGATTTCAATATTTCCGGCGTCAGCAAAATCGTGCTTGCTGATTTCAATACGGTCCAGGACGATTCCCGGGCGGGAATCGTCGCTGCGGACAAGAAAACGATTTCCCTTGTGCAGGACATGGTCGCATCGGCTTTCTCCCAAAGCGGGCTGTACCAGGTCGCCGATCTTGACATTGAGAAAAACGCCTCGGAAATGGATCCGGACGCCAAGCTCGCAAACAGGTTCGACGCTGTTCTCTATGGTCGCCTCTGGTGGCAGTCGTCGCCGGATTATCAGGCATATCCCCGTGTTGACAAACTGGAAGCCTGGCGGTACGTCAAATATACCGACTATGAAGAGGACGGTGGGAAATCGTATGAAAGCGTCGCGCGCCTGACGACAAAAAGGTGGGATGAATACGCTCTCCGTTATTTCCGCGCAAGAAAGGCAAGCCTGATGCTGTCTCTCTCGTTATACCGCCTTGACAGGAACGGCAGAGTCGAAAAAATAGCGGACACGTTTAATGTCGCAAACCTCTACTATTCCGTCGACGACGGCGCCTTCAGGGAGGACCGGACAGCGATGACCGAGCAGGAAACCTCCGGTTTTCTGGCCGGCGTCTTCGGAAAAGCTCTTGAAAACAGCGTGAACGCCCTTGTTGAAAGCTTCAAGAACCTTTATGTCGTTGCAATTGAAGATCCTTTGAAAACGGATGAATACGAAGTCTCCAAAAAAGTGGAAGTCGTAAGGAATCCCGCGGTATCTATTCCGACGGAGCTGCAGATCAAGCTGATGCTGACGGAAGAACTGTCGAAACAGCTGGTCAACAGATTCTCTCCTTCCAAGGAGATCGTGGAAATCCCCAATGAATTCAGCGATTCCAAACTGTCCAATCTTTTGGGGAAAGGCAGAACCGGCGCCGGAGCCGGGGCTTTCCGCGCGGCGAAGGATTACATCCTCTATTCCGTCAGGAAAGATGTCGGCAATAAGATCGCGGACGAGATCGATCCTTTGCGCGCATATGACGCTGTTCCGGCATATCTTGTTCCCGCGAAAGACCCGGAGAAGATTACGGATGCGGCGGTAAGGAGTGCGGCCGGCAGAAACATCGACTACCTTTATGCGCTTGCCATTTGCGAGGAGGCGCAGGGAGAATACGAGCAGGCCCTTAACACCTACCGCTACCTCTTCTACTTGGATGCGCCTTTCTGGACGCGTTTGTTCAATCCTCCGGAAAAAGAGAAGTATGCGGAGGGCATCAGCCGTTGCCTTTATGCGCTGAGAAGGAGCGAAGAGATTCTGGAAAAGGAACGCGCTCTGCGAAAAGCTCTCCAAAAAACGCGTCGCAACTGAACTTCATGGAATGACAATCGCTTTTCTTTTCATATTTAACCGATAAGGAGTCTTTTTCCTATGAGAAATCTTTTCCTGGCTTTAGCATTTACGATCCTCTCCCTTTGCTGTGTGCAGCGGGTTTCCGCCGCATCGGATTCGGAAATTATAGAGGAGGAAACCGTAACCGTCTCCGTAACGGGGAAAAGCAAGACGGACAGCAAAGCCCTCGCCGAAATCAAAGTGAAAGCCCGGCAGGACGCTGTAAGAAAATATCTGTTGAGAGCCGACAGCGGCATTCCTGAAACCATTGTTGAAAAGGCGGTGAAGGATTACTCCAAATACGTCGGCAGCATTAAGGATGTGGCGGACTCCTCCACGTGGGTTGAGCTGGACAAGAACCTTTGGCAACTGACCCGTTCCTATTCCGTGGAGCTTAAAACCGACCTCCTCCGCCAGTTCCTGGCTAAGGAGGGCTACAGTTCCCAAGGGAATTTTGAGCTTATCGTTTGGGAAGAGGTTCCGACCCTGGCGAGCATGAAACTGCAGAAGGCTTTCGGAAACGACCTCGACGGAGCCAATTTCTTCGTTCAGAACTACACCACGTTCCAGCGCCGCCTGCGGGACGCTGTCATCAGGAAGGCGAATGTCGCCGGACTCAGGGTCAGGCTCCTCGAAGACAATCCCCTGTATAAAAAATACAAGTCCAAGGACGGCACTCTCGTCGGAACCTACTTTGACGCCGAGAAGAACGATTTTGTCATTGACCGGGATCTTTGGGATTCCGTTATCGCAAACAATCCGGATTCCTTTGCGCTTTCCTACCGGATCGAATCCATGGACTTTGAAAACGACACGCACATGATCTATGTGACGGTGGCCTACTATATTCAATGCTTGCGCGATGAAGACAGGCGGCCTCTGGGGGCGGGCACGGAAGCGCAACTGTCGAAAAGGACGACGATAACCGGCATCATGGATGAAATGACGGAAAATGCCGAGCAGGCTTTGATCAAAGTGCTGAATGACGACGCGGTCAAGGTATTGAAGAACTTCATCGAGGAGAAGCAGAAAAAAGAGCAGCGCAAACGTCCTCTTACCTTGTCGGTGAACGGCAAGGCCTTCGATGCAAAAATCCGCAAGAAAGCCCTGTACACGCTGAAAAAGGAACTGGTGGCCAAAGGAATTGCCTCCGAATCCTCGATCAAGTCGGCAAATGACAATCTGACCGCGGTGATTGACAACGAAGAAATCAAGTCAAAGTCTCCGGAGGACCTTTATTTCGAGCATGTTTCTCCTATTCTTGAGGAGATTGGCATCGAGCTTACAGATGATTTCGTGAATTACTACGACAACACTTTGACCATTACAACCGAATAACAAGGAGTCTTTTTTTATGTTGAAACTTTCTGTCGTCGTCGCCTTGATCGCCCTGACCGGACTGATGTCCGCCTGCCGCAATACCGTCAACACCGTTTCAAACGCGGGCGTTGAAGCGGAGATCACCCGGATCAACGATCTGCGCGTGAACACAGACTCGCGTCTTGCGAAAAATCTGATTCTGACGGAGCTTCGCGAATCCAAAACGAATGACGGATACAAGCGCGTCCAGGCATTCTTCAAGAACCGGACAAGGTCCACCTACTTTTTCGTCTACCGTTTCGACTGGTACGACGATCAAGGCGTAGAGATCGGCAATCCGGACGACGAAGGCTGGAAGCGCGTGACCGTCGTCGCCGGAGACGATACGACTTTGACGTCGATCGCTCCCCGGAAGAACTGCGGCGATTTCAAGCTTCGCCTGAAAGCCGTGGAATAAGGAGCTGCCTATGAGACGGATTTTCATTATCGGCTTTTTCCTGTTTGCCGTTTCCTCCGTTTTTGCCGACGACGCAAGGGATGAGCTGGCCCGTACGCTCAGCGCGTCCGGCGTTGCGGCGGACTTGGAAAGCTCTCCCGACGGGGTTGCCATCAGACTTCTGCCGGATGGCGGTTTCCAGATTTTTTCCGTTGGAACCGGGGTTTATGACTTCGACGATCCGGATGATATTGAGGACGCCCGGAAAGAGGCGGAACTGAAGGCGAAAGCGAATCTTTCGAAATTTATGGACGAATCCTTGTCCACGGAAGAGAAAATGGACGAGGCTACGAAAAAGGTCAAGAGGCTTTCTTCCGAGAACGGGGAAACCTCTTCCTCCATAGACAAGGTCTCCGTCAAAAACACGTTGAGCTCAATCAAAAGCTCATCCGCATCCCTGCTCAGGGGCGCGGTCGTTCTTGCGTCCGAAAAGGTTCCGGGGGAAAAATCCTCCGGCACATATCGCGTCAAGATGGGGATTAGTTCGAAAACGATTGCCGCATCGGATATCCTGTCGGACAATCTGCAGTCCGGCGGCGCCGCTCCGGTCAGGACCGGCGGTCAGCCGGCTTCTGCAGGAACCGCCGCATCGCCGACCGTTCGTTCCGCGGAGTCCGGAGTTCCTGAGGGCTGGATCGTCTGCATCGGCAATGGCGCCGACCGGCAGGCAGCGGTCCTGGCAGCTCTCCTGGAAGGCATTCAGCAGGTATATGGGCTTTCTCTGGAACAGGACGCAAAATTTCAGAACCGCATAAAACGGTTTAAGAATAACATGAGCAGTTCGAAATACTCCACCAAGGAAATGGAGGACAATACGCTGACGGTGACAGGCGGATTTGTTCAGGAGTATCGTGTCGTGGACGTCAAAAAACAGGACGACAGCCTCGAAGCGAAGATTTATGCGCGAATCGCCAATCCGCGGTCGGGCGGCGCTGTTGCGCTGATGCTCTGCAAGCCCCGGATGTCCCAGGATAAGCTGACGAAACAATATGACGTCGGGCCGAAAAAACGGATGTCCGGACATGATCTTGTCGACTCGGTCGGAAAAATTTTCAGCCGCGCTTTTTCCGGCACAAACCGGTTCATGATCCTCGATGAACTGGATTTGGAGGACTTCATCCGGCAGCAGGATCTGGCAAAAGACCTGGTCGACGCCGGGCTCGCGCCCAATCAGGAACTGATAAAGGCGGGTCAGATGCTTACCGCGGACTATATCCTGACATCCCGGATCGAAGACGTCTCGTATTCCAGAACGCTCGCGCAGGATAAGGAGACAAAAAAATTCGGCCCCGTTTACAAGATGTCGATTGTCCTCTCGTACCGCCTGGTCAACGCCGTGACCGGCGAAAACCGGCTGTCGGAAGACGATCTCAGGATCAAGCTCGACAACGATGAGATCGCCGCCCTGCTTGAGGAGGATGAAGATACGGATCTGCTGCAGGCCCTTCTGTCGAAAGTCTCAAGGACCATCGGAGGACAGGTCCAATGACGCACTCCCGGGCGGGTGCGATCTGCCCGGATATGACACTCACGCTCTCTTAAACTCTTTCCCAAACAACGAAAGGATGCGGAAATGAAAAAAACTAACCTCATTATGGCCTGCGGATGCGGATTGCTTCTGACAGGGGTCGCCCTTTTCGCGCAGGAGGAATCCACCGGCGCTGCCGAGTTGAAAAAGAACGCGGAGATTTCCGATGTTCAGACTGAACTCAGAGAACCGGACGGGGTCGCGATCCGTCTGAAAGATGATGGGTCCTTCCAGATTTTCGCCCGCGGAACCGGAACGTACGATTTTGACGATCTTGACGACGTCAATGACGCCCGGAAAGAAGCCGTTCAGAATGCGAAGGCGAATCTCTCGAAGTTCATGAAGGAGAAACTGTCTTCGGAGGAGATTTCCGAGAACGTCTCCAAGAAAATCAAAAAGCTTTCTTCTGACGGCGAGACCGAAACCAGCAAGGTCAGCAAGGAAACGGTCAAAGTCACGGTCAGCAAAATAACCAGCAGCTCGGAAGGAATCCTCAAGGGCGTCATTACCCTGAAAGAGGAAAAGATTCCGAAAAAAGGCAAAAACTCCGGCGAAATTCAGGTGACGGTCGGCATCAGCAGCAAAACGCTTGAGGCTACCACGAAGCTGGTGAAGGAGATTGACAAGGTTCCCGATCAGGGCACGACGAAATCGCAGGCGCAGTCCGGCAATTCGTCCGGGTCGACGAAAAAGCCCGTTGACGGCAGCAACAACAAGCGCGAAGTCCGTGAAGCGAAAACCGACTTCTGAGGATTTCATCTCATGAAGCTTCCGGGAATCTTCTTCTTCTGTTTCCTTTCTTTTGCGGTTTCCGCCTATGAGGATCTCGGTCCTCTGAACACAGCCAAGGAAAGGCATCCGGAGATTTTCATTCCCGGAAGCATATGTAAAATCAAAATCGCCGGAAAGGAATCCTATGTCTTTTCCGGCCAGGCGGAACAACTCTTTTCAAAGAAGAACGCCGAGACGGACAGTGAACTGTATCAGGAAGCCGAGTCGGCGGCAAAGAGTTTTTTCTATCAGAAACTGAGCAATGGAAATGAACGGATATCGATTACGATGTCCCAGTGCCAGCTCCTTTACCGGTTCCATGAACAAAAGACCTATACCGTCATTCTTTTTGTTCCGGTGGAAAATGTATCTGTGACGATGCGGGAGGAAAACGTTGAGTCCGGCCCCCCACCGGATAAAAACGCCGAATCCTCATCCGGCCGGGGCGATTTCCCGTCATCGTCGGCTGAAGTTGAAAAAACGGATGTTCCCACGCAGGGGAAAGCTGACAGTGCGGCTGTGGCTGAAAAAACGGATGTTCCCGAGCCGGGGAAAGATGACGGTGCGGCTGAGGCTGAAAAAACGGATGTTCCCGAGCCTGCGAAAGAATCGTCTGTCGAAGAAAAGAACGCCGCTTTGGAGGATGCGGGAAAAGACGCGTCTACTTTGGAACGGGAATCGTCGGCTGGAGCAGATTCTTCCGATGCGAAGGCCGAGAGCAGCAGTGCATCCGGCAATGATTCCGTCCGTACGGCTACGGCCAATGGCAAAGACGCATCAGGCGATGATTCAGTCGGAACGCTCCAAGAAGAAGAACCGACGATAGATGAAACCTATCAGGATATATTGAACACAAAGAAAGAAATAGACGAAGTCATTGATTCCCTGCTAAAATGAAAACTGCCTGCCGGATTTATTCATCTTTCCTCCGATTAAAACCAAAAGCATTTTCCCCGGTCGATTTCCGGCAGCTTTCACTTTTCGTGTTTGACGCAATCCCTTGTCGCGGGCATTCCTGTTCCTGACGGATGGCGGCGGAATCGCGATGTGGAAACCTCGAAGCGACAAGGCATGCATTGAGCGATCCGACAGACGCCCGCCTCTGATCATGTAGTGCGCCGGGCGGAATTCCTCTTCGGTTCCGTTCCGGCTTTTCATTCCCGGATTGCGCGGAACGACCTTTTGTTTTCAGGACTGGCTTTTTTTGAGGAACATTTGCATCCGGTTGCGAGGCGCGCGAGCTTCGATTTCCGAAAAAGCGGCTCGCCGTTGAGTTCATCCCGCGTGCAAGGGAGACAAGCAACATCCCTCAAAAAAAGATTCCGCCGAACATTCCCGTCAATCCCGTGAGAAAGACGGCAAATCCGGCGGAATCGGAGTTGCGGGCTTAGCTTTGCCCGTTATCTGTTATTTTTTGTCTATGTAGACGACGATCTTGCCTTTCTCCTTGCCCGGGATGACCTTCATGCGGAGTGTGCCGGTAACCTTGACGCCGACGCCGAGCTTGGTAAGCGGAACGTCAAGGGTGGCCTTCGGATTGTCCTCGTTGGAAATGAGTTCCTTCTCGGTCAGCTCGCCTCTCCAGAGATTGGGGCCGTAGGAGTGGGTGAGGTTCCAGTTGCCGGGCGTGATGTCTTCGAACACGTATTCATCGACGCCTTCCTTGAGCATTATGATCGTGTTGCCGGCCTGATTGTAGCTGGAGAAGCCGCCCATTCCGCCGCCGCGTCCGCCGCCGAGCTGGAGTTCAGCGCCGGTGCCGATGGTGGCGAGGGGATTCTCGCGATACTGCGGAAGTCCGCTGGAGAACGCCTCGACCTCGAAGTAGTACTTCTCGGGAGCGGTGTTCAGGCTGTGCATGTAGAGCTTGTTGTCGCCGTAGACGATGTAGCTGTTGTAGAGCTTGTTCGGCTCGATGCCGTAGCGCACCACGTATCCGTCGGCGCCTTCCACAGGAGTCCAGAGGAGATTGGCCTCGCGAAGGTCATCGGGATTGCGGACGGCCTTGAAGTCGGTGACCTTCGTGGTCTTCATCTTGTCGGTGGTACCGAAGATGCGGAGATCCTTGATGGCGAAGAGGGAGTTGTCGTAGGTCGCGATGTTGGTGACCTTGACATAGCGGGCCTTCACCGGTTTTTCGAACTCGTTGTAGTCATGCTTGAGCTCAAGGTTGTTCTCGGGCTTGTCGATGACCGTAGTCCAGTTGGTTCCGTCGGTGGAGACTTCGACTTTGTAGCACTGGTAACGAGTGTCGGGACCGGTAGAACGTCCGCCGCCCATACCGCCGAAACCGCCCATCATGCCGCCGAAGCCGCCCATGCCGCCAGCGGGTGCGCCGCCTTGGCCCTGGGGACGAGGACGATTGCCGCCCTGACCGCCGGCAGGAGCCGCGCCGGCAGGAGCGCCGCCGCCGAAGCCGCCGAAACC
>Ga0265298_10000168_pt1 | contig 98868 bp, 95 predicted proteins | sample AusTroGonzalo_MG_3_FD_193486 | JGI IMG/M metagenome (GOLD analysis project Ga0265298, IMG submission 193486) | Bovine rumen microbial communities from tropical cattle in Woodstock, Queensland, Australia - Gonzalo_01 | ecosystem: Host-associated > Mammals > Digestive system > Stomach > Rumen ...
GGCCACCATCGTGTGGAGACCGAACCGCTTCACGCCGGCCGCCTTCATCTCCCGGTAGCACTCGAGGAGCTGCTCCCGCGTGAAGCCGTATTTGGCCTCTTCGGGCTTGCCGATGATGGCGTTGCCACCCTTCAGGGGACCGGGATTGTACCGGCAGCACATGATGCGTCCGGCCCAACGCTCCTCGCCGCCCGGCACGCCCGCCTTGTCCAGCACCTGATTCAGGAAGCTCCAGTGGGTGATGTCGTCCAGGTTGATGATGGCCTTGAGCTCGTAAGCCTTCAGGAACTCCTCCGCCGGAGTGTCGTTGGACGTGAACATGATGTCCTCGCCCACGTTCCCCACCTTCTCGGAAAGGACCAGCTCCGCCATCGACGAGCAGTCGCCGCCGAACTCGTATTCCTTCAGGATCTTCATGAGGTGCGGATTGGGGCACGCCTTGACCGCGAAGTATTCCTTGAAGCCCTTGTTCCAGGCGAACGCCTTCTTGAACCGCTTGGCGTTGTCGCGGATGGCCTTTTCGTCGTAGATGTGGAAAGGCGTGGGCCAGGTCTTGGCGATTTCTTCCAGCTTTTCCTTGTCGAACGGTAGCTTACGCATTGGCTGTAACCTCCAGTTTCACCTTGTGTCCGTTGAGCACGGTTTCGCTCTCCGCGCCTTCGTCGATCGAAATCGCAACCTCCGTGGCCAACGTCTCGTTCTTCACGTAATCGAGATGCGCCGCCAGCGCGTCGGCCATTTCGCGGTCGCACGCCACCTTGACGGTAATGCGCTGCGTAACCTCGAAGTCCGCCTCCTTGCGCATCGACTGCACGTGGCTCACGAACTCGCGCGCATTGCCCTCGGCCACCAGTTCCGGCGTGAGTTCAGTGTCCAAAGCCACCACGATGGCGCCTTCGTTCGCCACCACGAGGCCCGCCTTGGGGCTGCGCGTCACGAGCACGTCCTCCGCCTCCAGCTTGACGCCCTCCACTTCCTCCGGCATCGACTTCGCGCCGGCGATCGCCGCCGCCACCGCCTTCATCCTGGCCCCGCACTTGCGGCCCAGCGTCTTGAAGTTGGCCTTGTAGCTCACGTTGCAAAGTTCGGTTTCGTCCTGGATCGTCTCCACCTGCTTGACGTTGAGTTCGTCCATGATAAGCTCGGCGAGACCCGCCACGTCGCCCCCCGCCAGCTTGAGCGAAGAAAGCGGCTGGCGCACCTTGAGGTCGTTGTCGGCCCTAAGTCTCCGCCCGAGCTCCACCACCGTCTGCACTTCCGCCATCGCCTTTTCGAGCGGAAGGTCGCGCGCGGCGTCGTTGGCGGACGGGAAATCGCACAGATGCACGCTCTCCGGATCGCTCTCGCCGCGCAGATTGCGATAGATCTCCTCCGCGATGAACGGCGTGAACGGCGCGGCCACCTTCGACAGCTGCACCAGCACGTAGCGGAGCGTCCGGTAGGCGCTCAGCTTGTCGCCGTCGTTCGTGGACTTCCAGAAACGCCGGCGGCTCCGGCGGATGTACCAGTTGGTGAGATCTTCGATGAACTTCACGAACGGACGCACCGACTTCTGCAGATCGTAGGCGTCCATCGCCTTCGTGACGTCGGCGATCAAAGTTTCCATCGAGGATACGATCCAGCGGTCGAGCACGTTCTCCGAGTCGGGGAAGCGCACTTCCCGGTCGTGGAAGCCGTCCACGTTCGCGTAGGTGACGAAGAACGAATACGCGTTCCACCAGGGGATCAGAAGATCGCGCATCAGCTGCTTCACGCCGTTCTCCGAGAACTTCAGGTTCTCCGCCTTCACGACGGGCGAATAGATCATGTAGAGACGGATCGCATCGGCCCCGTAGGTGTCGAGCATGAGCGTGGGATCGGGATAGTTCTTGAGGCGCTTGCTCATCTTCTTGCCGTCTTCGGCGAGGACGAGTCCGTTCACGATCACGTTCTTGTAGGGGCTCCGGTCGAAGAGACACGTGCCCAGCACCAGGAGCGTGTAGAACCACCCGCGAGTCTGGTCGAGACCTTCGGCGATGAAGTCGGCCGGGAAGAAGTCGGAAACGTCCGCCTTGCCGCCCATGTAGTGCTGCTGGGCGTACGGCATGGAGCCGCTTTCGAACCAGCAGTCCAGCACCTCGGGGGTGCGGTGATACGTCTTGCCGTCCTTGCGGATCACCACCTTGTCCACGAAATGTTTGTGGAGGTCGGTCACCTTTTCGCCCGAAAGCTCCTCCAGCTCCTTGACGCTCCCCACGCAGATCATGTCGTTGGGGTCGTCGTCATTCACCCACACCGGAATGCAGCTCCCCCAGAAGCGGTTGCGGCTGATGTTCCAGTCTCTCGCCTCGGTGAGCCAGTTGCCGAAGCGCTTCTCGCCCACGTAGTCCGGCGTCCAGTGCACCTGGGCGTTGTTCTTGGCGAAGCGATCGTGCAGATCCTCCACCCGCACGTACCAGGCGTCGATGGCGCGATAGATGAGCGGGGTGTCGGTGCGGTCGCAGTAGGGGTAGCTATGCGTGATGGTGGCCTGATGGACGAGCTTGCCCTCGGCCTTGAGCCGCTTGATGATGTCCTTGTCGCAATCCTTGCAGAAGCGTCCCGCGTATTCCGGCACGGCGGACGTGAACGCGCAAGCCGAGTCGAGCGGATCGGCGATGGCCGTCATGCCGGCCGCCTTGCACACGCGGAAGTCGTCCTCGCCGTAGGCCGGGGCGATGTGCACGAGGCCGGTGCCGTCATCGGTCGTCACGTAGTTGTCGTTCAGCACGTGAAACGCGCCTTCGACCGCATATTCGGCGAAATACGGGAACATCGGCTCGTAGCTCCAGCCCTTCAGCGCCGATCCCTTGAATTCAGCCACGAGCTCGTACTGTTCGGCCTGCTTGAAGATGGTGGCAAGCCGCGCCCGGGCCATCACGTAGACGGGCCGAGCCTCGTCGGTCAGATCACGCACCGCCACGTAGTCGATGTCGGCGCCCGCGCAGATCATGAGGTTTTCGGGGAGCGTCCAGGGCGTGGTCGTCCAGATGAGGAGGTAGACGTTGTGTTCGTCCGGGAGCATCCCCAGTCGGTTGATCGTCCTCACCCGCACCGTGACCGTAGGATCCTGCACGTCCTTGTAGTTGCTGCCGGCCTCGAAGTTGGAAAGCGGGGTCGAAAGCTTCCAGCTGTACGGCATGATGCGATGGCTCTTGTACACCCGGCCCTGCTTCCAGAGTTCCTTGAACACCCACCAGATCGTCTCCATGAAATCGGGGTTCATCGTCTTGTAGTCGTGGTCGAAGTCCACCCAGCGACCCATGCGCGTCACCGTCTTCTTCCATTCGCCCACGTACTTGAGCACCATCGACCGGCACTGCTCGTTGAACTTGTCCACCCCGAGCGCCTTGATCTCCGGCGTGCCGCTCACCCCCAGCGCCTCCTGCGCCAACGCCTCGATGGGGAGCCCGTGCGTGTCCCAGCCGAAACGGCGCTCCACGTATTTGCCGCGCATCGTCTGGTAGCGCGGCACGATATCCTTGATCGTTCCCGCGAGCAGATGGCCGTAGTGCGGCAGGCCCGTCGCGAACGGAGGACCGTCGTAGAACTTGTAGCGCTCCTTGCCCTCGTTTTTCTTGAGCGACTTCCCGAACGTGCCGTCCTTTTCCCAAAACGCCAGCACGGCCTCTTCCATTTTCGGAAAGGCAACCTTGTTAGATACCGGTTTGAACATCTCGACAATACTCCATAAATTTCAACTTAAGTATATATTATATCATATTTCCCCGCAAAAAGCAAGGGAAAAATGAAAATATGCGGTAAAACTGCGCTTGGCTACTGCTCGAAGGGACGGATGCGCAAAGTGGCTCCGAGCGACTCGGCGATGGCGCGGCAACGCACCTGCTGCTCCGGAGTGGTGACCGGCGCATCCACGATCGTCATCACCACTTTTATCCCGAGACTGGCGGCGTTTTTCGCAAACCTTTGCATGGCGGGATAGGCCGCCTCGCCGAATTTGGGACGGCACACGGCCAGATATTCGGCCGGATCGTCAGTATTGAGCGAAATGGAAAGTACGTCCACCTTGCCCGCGAAGTCCGGCGCGGTGTCGCGTCCCCAGATGAGATCCGCTAGTCCATTCGTGTTGACGCGGATGGTCACGTCCGGATGCGCAGCCTTGAGGTGCTTGGCCGCCTCGAGCAGCACGTCCAACCGTTCGGTGGGTTCGCCGTAGCCGCAGAAAACCACCTCTTTGAACTTGCCGTAGTCCCAGCCGTCCAGCGACTCCACCACCTCCTTCAAGGTCGGTTCGCGCTCGAGCCACAAAGGCGAGCTTCCGTAGATTCCCGGTCCGTTCTGCCGGAGACAGAACGTGCAGGCGCAGGGACAGCGGTTGGTGAGATTGACGTAAACGGCGCTGCGCACCTGATAGGTCACGGTCATCATACTAGATCCCCCAATACCTCTTCGATGGCAAGGCCGTCCTTGAGCGGCACCTGGTGCCGGATGCTGGCCTCGACCGCATGCGCCACGAACAGGTTGGCGGTGTCGACGGCGTTCAGGAAACTCTGGCCGTTCATCAGCGCGCCCATTACCACCGAAGAGAACACATCGCCCGTGCCGGACCTATCCTCGCCCAGCTTCGGCGTCTCCACCAACGTGGCCGCGCCGCCTTCATAGACGTAGTTGACGAGATTCGTTCCCCGCGCAATGCCGGTTATGACCACTTTGGCGTTATTGGGCGCGCTCAAGTGACGCGCCACCTTCTCGAGCACCGCGTCCGGCATGTCAGGGTCGTAGGGAATATCCGCCAAAACGCACGCCTCCGTCAGATTGGGGGTGAGCACGTCCGCCACCGACAGAAACCGGCGCATCGACTCCGCCAGTTCGCGCGAATAGGTGGAGTAGAGTTTGCCGTAGTCGCCCATCACGGGGTCGATACAGACGAGCGCTCCCTTGCCGAACGCGTCCAGAAAGCGGAAAACATAGTCGATCTGCGCCTCGCTCCCCAGAAAACCGGTCTGGATGGCATCGAACTTGAGCCCCAACTTGAGCCATTCCTCGATATAACCGTCCATGTGCTCCGTGTAGTCCGTCCACTTGAAACTCGGAAAGCCCGTATGGTTGGTGAAGATGGCCGTAGGCACCGGACAGCACTGCACCTTCATGGCGGAGAGGATGGGAATCGACACCGCCAAAGAACACCGCCCGAAACTGGCGAAATCGTTGATTACCGCTGCGCGTTTTTGCATCGTTCGAAATAGCGGAGACTGTCGCCCCGCTCTCCATAGAGTATTTTCTCGCCGATCGCCGAGAGTCTCCGGTCGAGGCAGCTCCGGCAGAGTCCGGCATTCTCGTTAAGACATGGCTTGCCGGCATAAAGTTGGTAGTTGGCCCGATACTCGACATCGGTCACATTGGGCATTATGACGTTGGCTCCGGCCAAAATCCCCTGCTCGCGTCCGTCGTCGGCCAGCGCCTGCAAGGCAGTGGCGGCTGCGATGTTGACTTGGGGGAGCGTAAGGCGCGTGGCCGCGATCATCTTGAGTCCCCACGTAAGCCGCTCCGCCTTCGTCATTGGCTTAACGCCCTCGAGCGGCGCATCGGGATGGGGGATGTAGGGGCCCATGCCGATCATGTCCACGTCTTCGTCGCGGAAGAAGCGGATGGAGTCGGCCAGATCTTTCACCGTTTCGCCCGGCAAGGCGCACATGACTCCCGTCCCCACCTGATAGTCGAGCTTCCTCAGCGTCCTAAGACATTCCAAGCGTCGCCGCCAGCTGTGGTTCGCGGGATGGAGCTTCCGGTAAAGCTCCTCGTTCGCGGTCTCGATCCTCAGGAGGTAGCGCGCAGCTCCGGCATCCCGCCAACGCTTGTAGACGTCCGGCTCCTGTTCGCCCAAGGATAGCGTCACGCCCAGATCGAGCGCCGCAAGTCGCTTGAGCACGCGCTCGATCGACATCGTGTGCGCTTCCGACTCGATCTCGCCCGACTGGATCACCACGCTGACATAGCCGAAACGCTTGGACTGTTCGGCCAGGCGCACGATGTCATCCTCGCTTAATTGATAGCGCCGAACTTTGGCGTTGGACTTCCGGATGCCGCAATAAAAGCAATCCTTGGCGCATATGTTCCCAGCTTCGATGAGTCCTCTCACCGAAACCTTGGCGCCAATATGCTCCAGCTTCACCCGGTAGGCTTCGCGATAGAGGTCCGCCACTTCGTCCGCGTCCTCCAAGGCCAGCATTTCTTCAAGCGAGCGCATCGAACAACTGGAAAAATCCGGGATAACTCTTGGCGGCGCAGTCGGCGTTGTCCAGCTCCACCGGTCCCCCGGCGATCGTGACGCCGACCGCAATCGACATGGCGATGCGATGATCGCCGTAACTGGTGAACGCGCCCGGCTTGAACGGCGCCGACTTGCCGTAGACGGTAAAAGTGTCTTCCGTCATCCGCGTTTCCGTTCCGAAACGCGCAAGCACGTCGGCCATGGCCGCAGTCCGGTCCGACTCCTTGAGCTTGAGCCGACGCGTTCCGGTGAAAAGCGTCGTCTGAGGCAAGGCTCCGGCCACGACGGAAAGGACCGGGAAAATATCGGGACAGCCGGAAACGTCGATTTGCTCGCGTCCGAGCAGTTCCGTAATCGCCTTGTCGGGTTGGGCGCTGTCGGCATCGAGTCCCGAAACGGACACTTCGCTCCCGAGCTTGTCCATCCCCAGCCAAAACGCCGCGCCCGACCAGTCCCCTTCCGGCTTGGACACGTCCACTTCCCCGAACCGCTGTCCGCCCGGAACGAGGAATCCGCCCTCGGCCGTCTCCTCCACCTCGATCCCGGCCGACCTCACCACTTTGAGCGTCATGTCCACGTACCCGCGCGACTCCAACGGCGAGGAAAAGCGGATTTCGCTCGGTCCCTTCAAGACCGGAAGCGCAAAAAGGAGCCCCGTCACGTATTGCGAAGAAACGTTGCCTGCGAGCTCGTGCACCCCCGGCTCCAGCTGGGCATACTCGATCATCGGCCGGCTGCCCAGACGCCCCGCCTTCTTGAATTCCGGACGGAACCCCAATGCAGCCGCCACTGGCGCCAGAAAGCGCAACGTGGAACCGCTTTCGCCGCAATCGAGTATCGGCGAACGGTTATCCCCCGCCTGCGCCATCGCGTTAAGGCAACGCTTGGTGGCCGCGATATCGGCCGAGTCGGACGGATCCGCCTCGAATATGCGCTTCGGATCGTGCAGGAACGCCGCAATCAAAAGCCGGTGCAGATGGCTTTTCGAAACAGGCGCTCTCACCGCGCCGCGTCTTTTGCCGGGGAGGAGTGTCACGGCAGCTCCTTCCCTAGATCCAGCTTCACCGCCCGCACGTCGCCCCAACCGCAAGGCAAGGTGAAAGTTACCGTATCGCCCGCGCGCTTCTTGTCGCCCCGCATGATGGCGCGGAGACTTTCAAGCGTCATCCCTTCCGACAATCCGGTCGGGAGGCCCGCCTGTTCGAACGTGCGCTTCAACTCCTCCACCCAGGCGTCGCGGGACAGCCCCAGCCGCACCGCCAGCCGCGCCTCCTCCACGCATCCGATCGCCACCGCCTCGCCATGCGACAGCCGGTAGCCGGATTCCTTCTCCACCGCATGCCCGATCGTATGGCCGCAATTGAGCAGCATGCGACGGCCCAGCTTCTCGAACGGATCCTCGCGCACGATCTCCACCTTGACGGACAGATTCTCCGCGATCTCCTTCGCGTTCGGCACCGTCCCCGAAAATTCCTGCTTACCCCCGATCGCCCAATGCTTGATCATCTCCGCGAGTCCGCACCGCATGACTTCCGGCGGCAAAGTGGAGAGGAAGTCGGTATCGATCACCACGAGCTTCGGGCTGTGGAACGCCCCCGCGAGATTCTTGCCCTCCGGAAGATCGCACCCGGTCTTGCCGCCGGTGGACGCATCCACCATCGAAAGTAGCGTGGTCGGCACGTTGATCCAGTCGATCCCGCGCATCCAGGTGGCTGCCGCGAATCCTGTCATGTCGCCTGTCACGCCGCCTCCGATCGCCGTCACCCGGTCGCGTCTGCCGAGTCCCGCCTGCGCAAACGCCGACCACATTTTCATGATCGTATCCGGCGTCTTGTGCTCTTCGCCAGACGGCATCGCGAACACGGTGCCGGAAACGAGTTCGGGATGGTGTTTGAGCACGTTCTCGTCCGTCACCAGCTTTTCGCCGCACACGATCGCCGGGGCCAGTCCCGATCCCGCCAGCACCAGCGAATCCTCCAACATGAAATACCTTGCGAGCCGGATGGGGAACGATGCGTAATGGGGCGCGCGTTCCTTGGCCTTGTTGCCCAAAGGCCGCACCACCTCGCCCGCCAGAATCCGCTCCTCCAGCACCTTGTCGTCGGGGGCGTCGATGCATATCACCGCGCCGGACTTTTCCGCCAGTTCCCGGTTCGAGTCCTTGAGGAGTGTGCCGCCCCCCAGCGCCACCACGCACTTTTCCTCGATGGCGCACGCTTCCTCGAGCGCCCGGGTTTCGACCTCGCGGAATCCCGCTTCGCCGCGCGTCGCGAAAATCTCGGAGATGTTGCAGCCTTCGGCCTGGCAGATCAGCTGGTCGGTGTCCACGAACTTCACGCCCAACGCCTTGGCGAGCGCCTGGCCGACCGTAGTCTTGCCGCTTGCAGGCGGACCGTAGAGGAAAAGTTTATTCATGCTCACGGTATATCCTCCGCTGATGGATTGCCTGGTCGACCAACATCGGCCATCCGTTCTCCGCCCGGCCTCCCGCCTCGCGGCAACGCCGCATCGCGGTTGTTTCCTCCGGATGGTATACAAGATCGAAAAGCGCCTCTTGACCGGTGAACGAATAGCCATCTAGCGCATCCGCCCCGGAGTTGAGCCCCACCGAAGTAGTCTGGATGATGATGTCCACCGGGGCCAACTCTTCCAGCTTGCCCACCCGGAACCAATACTTGGACGCCAACTGTTCCGCCTTCTCCCGCGTGCGGTTGCAGATGATGGCATCGCCCTTGAGTTTATGGACCGCATACGCCACCGCCTTGGCCGCACCGCCCGCCCCGACGATGAGTACGCGCTTCCCTTCGAGACTCTCCGTCCCCAGAAAAGCGCACAAGGCCGAAGCGAATCCGGGCGCGTCCGTGTTGTAGCCCTTCCAACCCTCCAAAGTCCTAACAATCGTGTTCACGGCCCCGATCGACTTGGCCGCATCGTCCAGTTCCCCCACGAAATCGCGCGCCGCCTCTTTGTGCGGCACCGTAACCGCCGAACCCTTGATGCCTGTCACGTCGGCGAACCGGATGAATTCGTCCAAAGTCCTCGACGGAAACGGCACCAACACCTTGTCTTCCTGCTCGTTGCCGAACGCCAGATTGTTGAGTTCCGGCGACCCGGTTACCTCCAGCGGCCAACCCGTCACGCCGTACAGTTCCGTCGAATCCGTCAACATCCGGAAGCGATAGGTGCGCACCAGTTCGTAAGGCGTCAAATGGCCGAGCCGGGCGGTAGCGGCTCCCGGCACGCTTGCGAAGGTAAGCATGCTCCCCAGCCGACCCGCGAGAATCCGCGTAACCTTGCCGAGATGCCCCATGGCGCAAACGATGTAGGGGAAGGCCTTGAACGTCTGAAGTCTCCGGAAAAGCTCCGTCACGTCGTCGGGAACAAGCGGCATCATGGCCACTTTCGGGATTTCGTCCGTCCCGCCCTTGAGCCGGGTCAGCGTTTCGCAGATGTCCTTGACCGGACCCGCAAAGTCGTGGAGCGACCGGATGATTTTCGCCCCGTGACGCTTGACGGCCAGTTCCACCTCCGGATCGCGGAAATCGGCTTCCAGATCCACGAACTTGAATCCCTGGCCCTTCGTCAAAATATCAATCAGGATCTTCGCGCGTCCCTCGTCGTCGCCGTCCGGCCACTTGCCGCCATCGCGTTCGCGCCGCAAAGTGAGGATTACGGGGATTCCGGCCTGGGACGGGAAATCGCCAGCCGCCTCCAGTTCCGCTCCGTTCGCCAGCAGATCGAGCCTCAGCTCGCACATGTCGATATGGTCGCGGTTCTCCCTTATCTGCCTAAGGTTCTCCGCCAATGTCTTGCCGGTAAGCGTGAGACAGATGCGCGGCGTGGCGGCTTCCGCGTCCAGAATCGCATCGGCCATCACCAGCGACGCAATCGCCTCCACCACCGGCACCGCCCGCAAGGCGATGCAGGGATCGTGCCGTCCCTTGATCTGGAGTTTCGTCTCCGTTCGGGTCAGCAGGTCCACCGAGTCCTGTTCCTGGTAGATGCTGGGCGTGGGACGCATCGCAACCGTGAAGACCACGTCGGCCCCGTTCGTCATTCCGCCCGTAAGTCCGCCCGAATGGTTGGTGCGCGGCGTCACCTGTCCCGCCTCATCCAAGCCTAGCGCATCGTTGAACTCGCTGCCCTTCATGTCGGCCGCCCGATCGCCATCGCCGAACCAGAGCGCCTTCACTCCGGGAATGCCGAACACGGCCCCGGCGAGCATCGTTTCGATCCCTTCGAACATCGCCCAGCCGAGTCCTTTGGGCATGCCTTTCACCGTGCAGACTATCTTCCCGCCGATCGAATCGCCTTGCGACTTCACGGCCAGAATTTCGTTTGCCGTCCTTTGAGCCTTGGCCTCGACCGTAATTCCTCGCCCGGACAGAAATTGTTTGCAGATTCCGCCCGCGATGCACATGGGCGCGGTAAGCCGTCCCGAATGGCATCCCCCTCCGGCCGGAATCGTCCCCGTCTTCACCCACACCGGATAGTCGCTGTGGCCGGGACGCGGCACGCTCTTCACGGACGCATAATCGCCGCTGCGGCAATCGCGGTTGACGATCCTCGCATCGATCGTATCTCCGGTAGTGATGCCCGTCGCGTCCAGTCCCGACAGGAACTCCGGCGCGTCCGGCTCCTTTCTGGCGGTGCTGGTCTCGTCCCGTCCCGGCGCCCTCCGCTCCATGAACACCTTGAGCGCCGCTTCGTTCAACCGGAAGCCGGACGGGAAACCCTCGAGCCGCATCCCGATTTCCCTTGCATGGGACGCGCCCCGGATCTCCAGTTTGAGCCGTCTGCCTTGGAACTTCGACCCCGTCATGACTTAAGCCCCCTTTTGGCGTCCGCACCGGTCCGGATCCACGCCATGAGTCCCGCCTTGTCGCCGGTCTCCAGCAATCGGGCGAACTCCTCCACCCGGCCGGCGAAGCCCTTCGTCGCCGCCAGCAGATGATCGCGGTTTTCGAGGAAAAGATCGCTCCACGTTTCCGCGTCCATCGTGGCCACGCGCGACATGTCGGCAAACGATCCTGCCGTGTAACCGGGCGTTTCCGGGGCGAGCGCGTCCTGGATGTAGGCGCCGGAAATCACATGGCAAAGCTGCGAAGTGTAGGCGATCATCCGGTCGTGATGGTCCGGCGTGGTGGAGACGATCGTCGTGAACCCGAGATCTTTCAATACCGGGCAAAGCTTGTCCAAGGGTCCCCGCCCCATGAACGGATACGGCGTCAGGATGATGGACGCGCCCCGGAAAAGGTCTTCGTCCGCGTTGGCGAAACCGGCCACTTCCTTGCCGGCCATCGGATGCGCGGGGATGAACGTCCAGTCGGCCTTCATCGCCTGCTCGCGGAACGACTCGAACACCGGACGCTTCACGCCGCACACGTCGGTCAGGATCGCCCCCGGCTTGAATCCGCCTTCGTGCGCCTCAATCCAAGGCGCGATCGACTTGGGCGGCAGCGCCACGAATATGATGTCCGTGTCCGACAGGTCGGCCGGGTCGGAATGATGCAGCCCCAGCGTTTCGTAGCCGGCTTTCCGGGCGGCCTTCAGGAGCGAGCCGCCGATGAGTCCCATTCCAACCACTGCGAGTTTCATCGCCTTACAGCCTTTCGATTACCGCCTGGCCCATTTCCGAGCACTTCACGGTTCCGCCCAGATCTTTGGTCAGAATCCCGTCCGCCAGCACCCGGCCTACCGCACGCTCGATCGCGTCCGACTCCTCCGTCAGTCCGAAACTGTGCTTCAGCATCATGGCGGCCGACAGGATGGTGGCCAGGGGATTGGCGATATCCTGTCCCGCGATGTCGGGGGCGGACCCGTGAATCGGCTCGTAGAGACCGAACCCGTCGCTCCTCAGCGAAGCCGAAGGCAGCATGCCGATCGACCCCGTGATCTGCGAGGCTTCGTCGGAGAGGATGTCGCCGAACATGTTCTCGGTCAGGATCACGTCGAAGTGCTGCGGCGCGCGGACCAGCTGCATGGCGCCGTTGTCCACGTACATGTGGTCGAGCTCGATGTCGGCGTACTCCTCCTCGCGGATGCGGGTCACCGTCTCGCGCCACAGCCGCGAAGTTTCGAGCACGTTCGCCTTGTCGATGCTCGTCACGCGTCCCCGGCGCTTTCTCGCCGCCTCGAACGCAACCCTCGCGATGCGCGATATCTCCGCCACCGAATACGGCATGAGATCGAGGGCGCTCTGTCCGTCCGCCGCCCGCTCGTGCCGTCCGAAATACACTCCGCCCGTAAGTTCCCGCACCACCAGAAGGTCGAGTCCCGAATCGATGATCTCGGGCTTGAGGGGCGAGGCGCTCTTAAGCGGCGCCCACACCTTGGCCGGACGCAGATTGGCGAAGAGTCCCAGTTCCTTCCGGAGCGTCAATAGCGCACGCTTTTCGGGCCGCTGGGGTCCGGGCAGCTTGTCGTACTTGGGGCCTCCTACCGCACCCAGCAAAACCGCATCCGCCGCCTTGCAAGCCGCGAGACTTTCCTCCGGCAGGCAGTCGCCGCACTGGTCGTACGCCGCCCCGCCCACGAGATGCGTCTCCATCGCCAGATCGTGGCCGTATTTCTCCGCCACCGCCTTCAGCACTTTGACGGCTTCGGCCACGATTTCGGGCCCGATTCCGTCGCCGGGAGTAACCGCGATTTTCGCTTTCATCCTGTTAAGCCCTCTTGCTCATGTACGCCCCGAGACCCCCTGCCGCGATCAGCTCCTGCATGAACGGAGGGAAGGGTTCGGCCCGGAAAGTCTTGCCGGTGTCGAGATCGGTTATGGCCCCCGTCTCGAAGTCCACGTCCACCTCGTGCCCCGCTTCGATCGACTCCGCCGCCTCCGGGCACTCCAGGATCGGGAGTCCGATGTTGAGCGCGTTGCGGTAGAAGATCCGCGCGAACGTGGCCGCGATCACGCAAGCCACCCCTGCCGCCTTGATCGAGGCCGGCGCGTGTTCGCGGCTCGACCCGCACCCGAAATTCTTCCCCGCCACCATGATATCGCCGGCCTGCACGCGCTTCGCGAACGACGCGTCGATATCCTCCATGCAGTGCTTCGCCAGTTCCTGCATGTCCGGCGTGTTGAGATAGCGCGCCGGAATGATCACGTCGGTATCGACGTTGTCGCCGTACTTGAAAACCTTGCCTCTAGCCTTCATGGCGCCGTTATCCTTCCTGCGATTGCACTGGCCGCCGCCACTGCCGGCGACGCCAGATATATTTCCGATTCCACATGGCCCATCCGCCCCACGAAGTTGCGGTTGGTGGTGGCCACGCACTTTTCGCCCTTGGCCAGAATCCCCATGTATCCTCCGAGACACGGTCCGCAAGTGGGCGTGGACACTACGCATCCCGCTTCCGCGAAGATCTCGAGGAGCCCCTCTTTCATCGCCTCCAGCCACACGCGCTGCGTGGCGGGGATCACGATGCACCGCACGTCCGGATGCACCTTCTTGCCCTTGATGATCCCGGCGGCGATGCGCATGTCGCCGATGCGTCCGTTCGTGCACGACCCGATCACCACCTGGTCGATCTTGATGTCGCCCACGTCGCCGATCTTGCGCGTGTTTTCGGGAAGATGCGGAAAGGCCACCGTCGGCTCCAGCCCGTCCAGATCGATCCCGACCGTGCGTTCGTACACCGCATCCTCGTCGGCCGAGTAGACCACCGGCTCCTTGGCGCCGTGCGCCTTGAGATATTCGAGCGTCGCCTCGTCCACCGGGAAGATGCCGTTCTTCGCCCCCGCCTCGATGGCCATGTTGGCGATCGTGAAGCGGTCGTCCATCGTGAGCGACTTCAGCCCCTCGCCCGCAAACTCGAGCGACTGGTACCTCGCGCCGTCCACCCCGATCATGCCGATCAGATGGAGAATCAGATCCTTGCCGCTCACGTTGGGCCGGAACTTGCCCTTCACCTCCACCTTGATCGCGCCGGGCACGCGGAACCACGTTTCGCCCGTAGCCATGCCGCAGGCCATGTCGGTGGACCCGACCCCCGTCGAAAACGCCCCCACCGCCCCGTAGGTGCAGGTGTGGCTGTCCGCGCCGATGATGCAGTCGCCTGCCGTCACCAGTCCCTTCTCCGGCAAGAGCGCATGCTCCACGCCGCAATCGTGGCCCACCTCGAAGTAGTTCTTGATCGACTGCTCCTTCGCGAAACAGCGCATGGTGGCGCATTGCGTGGCGGCCTTGATGTCCTTGTTCGGCGCGAAATGGTCCGGCACGAGCGCGATCTTCTCGCGATCGAACACCGTCTTGCGTCCGAACTTGGGGAACTCGCCGATCGCCACCGGGGTCGTGATGTCGTTCCCGAGCACCAGATCGAGCTTCGCCATCACGAGCTCGCCCGCGTGCACTTCGTCCTTGCCGGCATGGGCGGCCAGGATCTTCTGCGTCATCGTCATGCCCATCGGCTTCACTCTCCCTTGTCGTTCACCATCCGGTTCACCGCGCTCAGGAGCGCCAGGATGCTGCCCTTGATGATGTCGGTGCTGACGCCGCGTCCGCGATACATGCCCTTCTTGTCCTTGATCTTAACGATCACCTCGCCCAAAGCGTCGCGATGCTCGGTTACCGCGTGGATCTGGTAGTCTTCAAGCGTGAACTTGTGGCCGATGATCTTCTCGATCGCGGCGAACGAAGCGTACACGGGACCCGTCGCCAGCGCCACCTCCTGCTTGATCTTGCCGCCCTTCGACAGCGTGACCTGAGCCGTAGTGGACATGAGATTGCCCGAATTGACCACGAAGTTGTCGAGCTTCCATTCCGTCTTCGGTTCGCGCCGGACCGTGATCTTGCTTTCGGCGAGCGCGATGAGGTCGCGTTCGGCGATGACCTTCTTCTCGTCCGCCAGTTGCTTGAATTCGCCGAAGAGCTGGTCGATCTTGTCCTCCTCGAAATCGTACCCGAGCTCCTTGAGCCGCTCCGCGAACGCGTGGCGTCCCGAATGCTTGCCCAAGACGAGCTCCGTCTTCTTCACGCCCACCGATTCCGGCGTCATGATCTCGTAGGTCTCCGCGTTGGCGAGGACCCCGTGCTGATGGATGCCCGACTCGTGCGCGAACGCGTTCGCGCCCACGATCGCCTTGTTGGGCGCCGTCTTGATGCCGGTGATCGTAGCCAGCAGATTGGCCGTGCGCATCAGCTCTTCCGTCTTGAGGTTGCAGTAGAACCCCTTGTAGTAGTCGTGCCGCACCCTCAGCCCCATCGCGATCTCTTCCATCGCCGCGTTGCCGGCCCTTTCGCCGATGCCGCAGATCGTGCACTCCACCTGCCTCGCGCCGGCCATCACGCCTGCGAGCGAGTTGGCAACCGCCAAACCCAGATCGTCGTGGCAGTGCATCGAAAGGATCGCCTGGTCCATGTTCGGCACCTTGTCGTGCACCGTCTTGATCATGCGGTAGATCTCTTCCGGCGTCGAATACCCCACCGTGTCCGGCAGGTTCACCACCGACGCTCCCGCCTTGATCGCGGTTTCGGTGGCCTTGCAGAGGAAGTCGAGATCGGTCCGGGACGCATCCTCGGCCGAAAACTCCACCTCGCCGCACAGGTTGCGCGCATACGCCACCATCTCCTTGATCTGACGGAGACAGTCGGCCCGGCTGATCTTGAGCTTGTACTTAAGATGCAGGTCGCTCGTGGCGATGAAGGTGTGGATCCGCGCGTGCGCCGCCGGCTTCACGGCTTTGGCGGCTGCGTCGATGTCTTTGACGAGCGCGCGGCAGAGCGAGGCGACCGTAGCCGTCTTGACCGTCTTCGAAATCTCGGTGACGGACTGGAAATCGCCCGGCGAGGCGATGGCGAAACCGGCCTCGATTACGTCCACCCCCAGCGCCTCCAGCTGTTGCGCCATCCGGAGCTTCTCGTCGAGATGCATGGAGTAGCCGGGCGCCTGTTCGCCGTCCCGGAGCGTCGTGTCGAATATCTTGATATGTTCTGTTTTCATCGTTCTTCCCGTTGTCAGTCCTCGGCGTAAGCCCCGAGGAAGGTGAAATGTTCGATTTCCGGATCGTCCGCCAGTTCCGCCAGGAGCCTCAGCACCTGCTCGTCGCGCGGCGACGCGTCGAAGTCGAAAATGAAGCGGAACTCGAAGTCCATCCCCGGAATGGGACGCGACTCCAGCTTGGTGATGTTCACGCCGATCGCCGCGAACTTGGAGAGGATCGTCGCCAGCGACCCGGGCCGGTGCGGCAGGGACAGCATGATGGAGAACTTCCGCGCCTCCGGATAGATTTCGAGCTGTTTCGAAATGCAGATGAACCGCGTGTAGTTGTAGCTTTCGTCCTGGATGTTCTCGTCCAGGATGTCGAGCCCGTACAGCTCCGCGCACGCCCTCGACGCGATCACGGCGAGATCCCGCCTGCCGCTTGCGGCCAGCTCCTTCGCCGCCACTGCCGTGTTGATGTCGGCCATGGCCTCCCAGTCCGGATGCGCCTTCAGGTACTTGCTGCACTGCGCCAGCGCCTGCGGATGGCTCTTGACCTGACGGATCCCCTCCGGTTTCGCCCCGCGCACGCCCAAGAGCACGTGGTTCACTTTGAGCCGGAGCGACTTCACGATGCGGAAATCGTGCTTGACCATCTGGTCGTACACCTGCGTCACCGTTCCGGCCGCCGAATTCTCCACCGGCAGCACCCCGTACGGCGCCTCGCCCCGGTCCACCGCGTCGAACACCTTCTCGAAACCGGCCACGAACTTGATCGTCGGGTAGCTGAACAGCTGGCTCACCGCCTGCTGCGCATACGACCCCTCCACGCCCGAACAGACCACGTCCGCGATCGTGGGGAACTTGTTGGCCGTAGTCGCCATGGCCGACTTGATCTCGCCCACCAGCTCCGGTTCGCCGCGCAGGACTATGCGCTGCCGCGCGCGCGAAATGGACATCAGGGTGGAAAAGAGGAGACACGCCCCGTTTTCGTACTCGGGACCCACCTCTCGCGCCACTTTCGCGAGGATTTCGCGTTCGCGCGCGGGATCGAACACCGGCGCTCCACGCTCCTTTTTGTTGGCCGCAACCTGCTCCACGATTTCGAGCCGCTGGCGAATCAGTTTCACCAGTTCGTCGTCGATCGCGTTGATTTCCTTGCGGATTTCTGCCAGATCTTTCACGGTTTTTCTGCCTTTTTCTAGTATTGAGTTTATTATTATATCATATTCCGCCCGAAAAATCAAGCGGAATCTCCCAAAATCTTAAATCCTAAATCTCAAATCGCAAATCCCCAAGGGGGCGAGGGTCTAGGGGGTGCGTACCCCCCGGGGGGTCGCCCCGTATGGCGTCACCCTATCGCCCTATAGTGCGACGGGGGGAGGGGGTGGGCACCCCCCTACCTCGACCATCTCTTAACCACCAAAGCATAAAAGCATATTGGCATATTTGCGCTTACTATATAAGCGCTTGCAAATATGCAAACCGTTTTTGCCGGCCAAAACGAGTAGATTTGCCAACTGGCCAATCTAAGGATAATGAATAAATAATACTTACTTTACGCAATTATCCATTGAGCAGCCAATAGCCCTAAATCTTATTGCTGGCAAATCTACTTTTGCAAACCGTCTGGCAAATCTGCAAACTCATTGAAATATCAACTTTTACTGAAATTTAGCAAATGTTTCGCGTTCAGCGCGGCAAATTTCTCATAATCATCATTTTAATCTACCCATTTTTAATCTACCCATTATAGAAGGAGAACTATGTTCTTTATGTTGATGGGCGGAAATTATTTCCGTTTGGATGGAAAATGTTTCCGCTATGGCCATTCCGCCTTCCCCTATGTGGCGATGCGGGAGAGGATGGAGGGGATGAAGCAGGCATCCACCTTCACGACGGCGCATCCTCCAACCGCAATTGCCGCACCTCCGTAGCCTCTATCCGCGCCATCAAAGGAGCAATGGACGCCAAAGTCTGCACGCTCACTTTACCCAAGTCTCCGTGCCGACTTTCCAAAGCCTAGGCGCGCAAACTTTTATATGCCTATGAAATTCCGCGCCACCCACCACACAAGCGTGGCCGCCAAAACCGCCCTTCCCAGCCAAACACTTTTCCGGCATTTATCGCTAAAGGCAATCGCCACCAAAACCGGGATCACCGCAACCAGCATCCCGTTAAAACGGATCGCTTCCAAAGCATGCCCGTGGACCAGCTGATGCATGGCCCTTGCCGTACCGCATCCAGGACATTTTAGCCCCGTCCACACGAAAAACGGGCATCTCGGATAGAACGAATGCTCCACCGGATTGTACAAATACAGTACCGTTATGCCAATGGCGATGGCGGCAATCGCCGCCATCGCCATCCCTATCCTAGCATAACGCGGTAGTCGCATCAACGCGCCGCCATAAAAATCAGCAGTGAAATACCGCCGAAAAGAACGCCTGCGATGATGCCGAACCAAGCGCGTCCGGCCCCATGTTTTTCCGGATGCGCCTTTATATCCCTGAGCGCGAGGATCCCGAACAATATCGCGAGCACCCCGACAAACGGAATAAGCGAAAGCAGACCGAAATATCCGGCCGCAATCGCCCATCCCGACCTGCCGATCGGGATCAGCATCCGCACGCAGGCGTTCTCGGCCAAATCCGGACCTACCGTCTTCACCGGAACGCCGCATTTGACGCAGATAACCGCCTTGTCATCTATTTGGGCCCCACAGTTTTTGCAGAACATACCTTTCTCCTTGATTTATTCGTTTTTGAGCAATTCGCCATTGCCCTTGCGGTAGTTGCCGGTCAGAATCAGAACAAGATCCACCAACGCCCAAATCGCGCTGATGCTGCCGCACGACAAAATACCCAGTATTAGCTGCGCAATTGCGATTTCATTGTTCTTGGTGTAGAACCGATGGATGCCTATTCCACCCAAGAAAATGCATAAGAGCAACGCGGTCAACCATTCATTATTGCCATCGGATACGGCAGCCTTTGGTTTTACCGCCACCCCGCACTTTACGCAGATTACCGCTTTGTCGTCGATCTGACTCCCGCAGTTGGTGCAGAACATATCATGCCTCCTTTGTTTGTGATTCTTGGTTGAGCTTGTCGATGATCATTTTCTTGACCACCAGCCTAAACGCATAATACGATGTCGCATTGGCAAAGACAAACACCATCCAATCCGTCAGAATATTTTCGCCTAAAATATCCACCCACACGCCAGCCGCGATCAACAGTGGAATAATCGTTAGCCAAAAGAACGCCAGCCACGCAACCAGCAATTTCTTTTCCGAAATATCAACCTTCATATCACACCTCACCTTGCCACGTCAAGATATCGCACCGGCACCGGGCCATCAAACTTTGCGCCCCTGAGAAAGCTCTTGAGGCAAAACATATCGGCAGGTATCTTCTCCGTCAAGCCGCCCATGCGCACAACCACTACATATTTGTCAGCCCAAGGTGCGAACCCACGCCCGACTGCACTTCCGATCTTGATTAGCCTGGCATTATCCGGATCCGTACGCCAGTTGATCACGATGCTGGCAGGGTCCACATTGGCCGACACCAAAACCGGAATTGACTCGTCAAGTTCGCCGACAATGCCTTCCGCCACCATCCAATCGCACCTGATCGACTTGTCGCCCTTAAGGTTAAGCGTGCCGAGATTCACATCGGTGACATACGGCTCCCAATTTCCGGTTTGGGCATTCTTAAGATCAAGTAGTTCGATGAAGTAATCATCTGCCGTAGCATAGGATTTTCCGGAGATATCGTCCGTTTCGTCGCTCAGGCCGTCAACTTCCGAGCGGTGCGGCCAAATTGAAGGACGCCCCGCACTCTCTCGATCAAGATTGGCGCAGGTGATCGCATTATGCAAAACTCTACCCTTCATCATGGCGGAACTTACCTGTGCATTATCGTTCGCAGAGGATACCCCCATGCCTAATATCATAATCAACGCGCCCAGCACAACCGTAACTATACTGCCGATCGTCCACTTTTTATCGGCCACCACCGGCTCCATATTCGGCATCGGACCATACTTGTTTTCCTTTTTGACGCTTCCGTTCAAGCACAGCAAATTCAATACCGGAATCAGCGTAAGCCATCCCGGATATCCCAAATCGTGCATGCGCCTCCAGCCAATTGCGACAAACGCCACCAGAAGCGCAATATCGGCCAGTTCCACGACTCCCGGAATCCAGCCTAGCACGAAAGATACAACCGCCAACAGTGCATAGCCCACAAGCAACGACCACAAATATTCCGATCGGGAAATTCGTCCTTTAAACGAAAACACCGTGCAAAATCTTCTCGCCGCTTCCCCAGGCGGAACCATATACTGTTTGCCTACAGTTTCGCCAGCCTTGTTTTCTGCCTCAACCGGCGCACCGCACTTGGCGCACGCTTTCGCATCCGCCGCCAACTCCGCTCCGCATTTTACACAGAACATATGTTCATCCTTTCTTGGTTTTATGTATGATTTACGAAATAGCTCGGCTTACTCTATTATTTCCGGCAACACCCTCATCACAATTGCGATTATGCCCAAAATCACACCTGCGATTATACATGTCTTGGCGTTTTTGGATGCCTTTTCGGCACCGGCAATGTCGCCCGCATTGAACCTTGAGTTGACTTGCGAGGAGTAGTATATTGCCACTGCGCCTAACGGCAAGCAACAAGCAAAAGTAACCAATACCGACCAAACCATGTAGCTCTTGATATTAGTATTGCCGCCTTTAACCGGCACCCCGCACTTAGGGCAAATTACAGCCTTGTCATCGATCTGATTTCCGCAGTTGGTGCAGAACATTGCTCTACTCCTTGTGTTCGCCTTGGATGGTTGTTGCACAAGGAAAGAGAAAGGCGCGATCTCCTGCCCGTGTTATCAACAGAGGCCCTGAGAAAGCCCGAAAAAGATGCACGAGAGGAGACGCGCCAAAGGTAGACGCATCCCATGCTCCGCACAGCTCTTTTTCTTAGAAATTTCTCAGGTTTCTGTTGAGCTACCGAAGTTTGGGACACCACAGTCGGTAAAGACATAGTATCCGCCTCCAGAGAAGAAGCGTTCGGCAGAACCTCCCACCTCTTCAAAAGAAGCGAAGATATTATACCATTTTTTGGCTGCGATGTCAATACCCCGGTTGCGTTTTTCTCGAGAATCCATCTACGGGCACCCGCCCGTCTTCAGGGCTCTCTACCCTATACTATGTCGCAACCGGTCAAATCTTACGCGGAATCGGCGATCGCCGCATCAATATCTGAATCGATCTCGCAAACGGTCCAGCTCTCGCCTGGCTTTGGCCTCCTGCTCAAGACGGTTTTTCTTTTCCCACATCTTATGAAGGATCGTGCCGTCATACTCGTCCGTCCCGTCACCCAATTCGGTTAATGCTGCCGTATCAGTGTTGCGCCAGCTGATATGGTTGGAAGGGACATCAAAATTGTTGAAATGGAAGTCCAATATCATGGATTGATAATTCAACATCGGAAAGTCCATTTTCACCCCGGATACAAGCTCGTAATATAGATTGGCTTCATCCCAATCATTGGTGGTGCGGTTGATCACGTTACAATGTTTCATGATTACCCTGGCCGGCTCCGCTCCCTTATTGCACACAAAGGCCGCATCCAACGTACCCGGTCCCGTTATGCGATATTTGCGGCTCGGCTCCAGCATAATTGGATATTTGAACGTGAGTGTTCGCCCTTCCAACCGTATCTCCTCCCTGGCCATCCAATGCCAGACCATCTTTTCCACACCTCCGCTCGCCATGAGCCACCAAACTGCCGCACCTGTTGCCAATATCAGCCCGGCCGCAATCTTTGCCCGTTTTCCGCGATTGCGCCGCCCGATCGCCCGGACCAGATCGTCAACCGTGCGATAGCGCCTTTCCGGCAATGAACTGGTGGCACGACCGATTATTTCCGTCCATTCTTTGGATGGACAACCCTTGAAGCATTCATTGGCCAGCACGCCCAGCGCATGAATGTCGATAGCGGTAGAAACGTCTCCACCGGTGAATTGCTCTGGAGCGGCGTATCCCGGGGTGCCTGCACCTACCAACTTGCCGTTCTCTGTGGTTACGGATTCCGGCGACGTACTCCCTGCAACCGGACAATTCTTGACCAGCCCGAAATCTATGAGCACCAGTTCTCCGTTGCGCCGGCGCATCAGATTCTGAGGCTTGATATCGCGGTGAACGAATCCGTGCAGATGGAGAGTCCGGACCGCACGGCATACTTCCAAAAGGAACTTGGCTGTAGCGCCATCCTTTTCCGGCAACTCCACCGGATCAAGCAGTTCCATCACCGCAAACAAATGCCCCTTGCACTCACCAACCTCGAACAGTTCCGGGAAGAAAGGATATTTATGCTCCGCCAAGAATGCCGTTTCCCGCTTAAGCCGTTCTGGATTGCCGGTGCACACCTTGATGGCCGCTTCCTGTCCGGACGTGACGTTCATCGCCCGATACACCTCGCCGTTGCCGCCATTGCCCAAAAGCGCCGCTACACGCCACTCGCCCACCAGCTCGCCGTCGGCAAAAACGACTTCGCTGGAGATTTTGCCTCGACTTGCCAAATAACGTTTGATCTCGGAAGTGTTCACGCTCATTCCTGCGCCGCCTTTTCGAGCCGCTCTGCTATCTCACGCAACTTGGCGAGCGTACGGTTTTTGATCTGGTCAACCGCGTTTCGCTTTATGCCGAAAGCCTCAGCCACCTTTTCTGGACTTTCCCCGTTCACTGCCGTGCGCACAAAAACCTGTTTGGTCCTGGGTTGCACCGTGTCGTCAGCCAACAGCTGCTGCAAAGCAAGCTCGAAAAGCGCTTCCTGCCATAACTTTCCGCCATTGGCAAAAGCCCTGGATGTAGGATCGTCCGCATATTCGCGATGCACCTCGCCCCTACGCATTTCAGCCTTTAGAAGTCTGCACGCCTTGTTTCGCAGAATACCGGTGAGATAGTTGTGGAACGCACCCTTTTCATCCGGCGAGTAACGGTATTTGGGCAAAGCCGACATCAATGCCACCAAAGTAGCTTGGATCACCTCGTCCGCATCCACCTGCGGAAAACGTTCCTGAAGAAACTTCTCCATCATTGGGCGATACCGCTCCACGAATTCCGTCCATCTGACATTGCGGCTATCACCCGCAATATCTCGCAGCAATGTAGTCGATGTTGATGGTATCATACACTACCCTTTCGCGAACAGGTCGCCCATCTCGTGGCAGCGAAGATAGAGCGTGGCCCGATCCGGCTTCTTCGTGCTCGGCTCGTACAGCGATAGAAAAAGCATCCTTCCCTTCGCGCACAGCGCCTCTTTGTTGCGCGTCGGATGCCACCTTTCGCCCAAACCTTCCGGCACCAGCATGACAATGGCACCTCCCGCCTTGAAGATGGCGTTGCCGCATTCCTTTTCGCAGGGGCTCATAAAGGTGCCGATTCCCGCTCCACCCGGCCCGATCCGCTCCGCCCGCGTCACCGCCTCGCGCCATTCTTTGCCGTCCTTGGCCCATTTGCGCGAACATTGGAACGGCTCGATCACCGGCAAATCCAAGAGCGCGAGAATGGCGGTTTTGACGGGTCGTCTCCGGCCGCCCTTTTCACCGTCACCATGTAGAAGTAAGGCTTTTTGTAATCGAATCCCGGCAGCCGGCCCATATCGTCTTCAACCCCTCCCTGGCGCGATATTGGCGCGGGGCGGGGACATGAGGCTGAAGATCCGCTTCAGGCCTTTGCGGGCGAGGGTGCGGAGGGCGTCGAGCGACTCTTCGGTGAACGGCTGATGTTCGGCCGTGCCCTGCAATTCCACATAGCGTCCGTCGTCCGTCATCACGACATTCAAATCCACCTCCGCAGTGGAATCGTGCGCATAGTCGAGATCGAGCATCGGCTTACCGTCGCACACGCCCACCGACACTGCCGCCACGCGATGGACGATCGGGCTTTCGGCCAGAGTTCCGTCGGCCACGAGTTTGGCGACGGCGTCCTCGAGGGCCACCATGCCGCCGGTGATGGACGCGCACCGCGTGCCGCCATCCGCCTGAAGGACGTCGCAATCGACGGTGATCTGCCGCGCGCCGAGTTTCGCCGTGTCCACTGCCGCCCGGAGACTGCGACCGATGAGCCGCTGGATCTCCGTCGAGCGTGCGTCCAGCTTCAGCTTCTTGATGTCGCGCTCCTTGCGTCCGCCGCCGGTGGAGGACGGCAACATCGAATACTCCGCCGTCACCCAGCCCCTGCCGGTGTCCTTGAGGAACGGAGGCACCTTGTCTTCCACGCTGGCCGTGCAGAGGACCCACGTGTCGCCCCATTTCACGAGCACGCTGCCGGCGGCATGCTTGGTGAAGTTGTGGACGAACTCGATCTTCCGCAACTGGTCGCGCTTGCGCTTGGGTTGGGTTTTCATGATTTCAGAAGTTGTTGGCTTCCAGCTGGAAATAGGCCTTGGGGTGGTCGCACACCGGGCACTTCTCCGGCGCCTGCTCGCTCTCGATGATCGCGCCGCAATTGCGGCACTGCCAACGGTTCTTGCCCACGCGCACCCACACTTCGCCGCTTTCGATGTTCCGGGCCAGTTTGCGGTAGCGCTCCTCGTGCCGGGCTTCCACCTCTGCCACCCGGCGGAACTTTTCGGCGATCTCCTTGAAGCCCTCGGCCTCCGCCTCTTCGGCGAACCGCTTGTACATGTCGGTCCACTCCTCGTGCTCGCCGGCCGCCGCCGTCAGGAGGTTCTCCGGCGTGCTGCCGATGCCCGCAAAGAGTTTGTACCACATCTTGGCGTGCTCCTTCTCGTTGAGCGCCGTTTCCTGGAAGATGGCCGCAATCTGCTCGTAGCCGTCCTTCTTCGCCCGCGAGGCGAAGTAGTCGTATTTGTTGCGCGCCTGCGATTCGCCGGCGAACGCCGCCATCAGGTTCGCTTCGGTCTTGCTGCCTTTGAGTTCCATGGGTTTCCTCCTTGGGGGTTTTCCGTTAACATTGCATATTATACCATATTTCCACCCCGCCCGTCAAGCGCTAAAACCAAAAATAATGGGCGCTCCAGAAAGGTCAGGCTTGGCGGGGGAGAGCCACGCGGTTGCCGGGCAGGAAACGGATGCGGCCTTTCAGGCGGAGCGCCATGCAGAGCGCCGAGACCTTGGACGGCTCCAACCGGGTGAGCGCCACGAGTTTGTCCATCGGCACGCCGTCCAGATCCACATGGCGCATCACGAGCGACTCCTCCAACGAGAAGCTTTGCGCGGCAGTGGGGTCGGGACGGGAAACGGTTTCCTTCGGGACGGTCTCCAGCCCCAACTCGGTGCAGATATCGTCCGCATGGCGGATCATGCGCGCACCCTCGGCGATGAGATTGAGACACCCCTGGCTGGCGCGCGAGTCCACCCGGCCGGGAAGCGCCATCACGGAGCGGCCCAAGTCGAGCGCGTCGCGGCAGGTGATGAGCGTGCCGGAGCGGACCGGCGCCTCGATCGCCACCACCCCGAGCGACATCCCCGCCACCACCTGGTTGCGGATGGGGAAAGTGGTGGTGTCGCACTCGCGGCCGAACGGAAACTGGCTCACCACCGCCCCGCCCTGCCGGATGATTTCGCGCGCAAGCTGCCGGTTCTGTTCGGGATAGAAACGGTCGAGCGCCGACCCGATCACGCCGATTGTCACGCCCCCGCCCGCAAGCGCGCCCTGATGCGAGGCGGCGTCGATCCCGAGCGCGAGACCCGACACTACCGCCACTCCGCGTTCGGCGAGCCCCCGGGCGATCAGAAACGCCTGGTCGGTTCCGTAGACAGTGGCCTTGCGCGTACCCACCATCGCCACTGCCGGGAGGGACAGCGCCTCCACCGAACCCTTGACGTACAGGCACAAGGGATGGCTGGAACAGCTTTTGAGGAGCGGGGGATAGTCATCGTCGAGCAACGTCAGAATCCGCACGCCGTAGCGCTTGGCCAGCTCCTCCTCGCGTTCCGCGTCGATGGGCAGTCCGCTGCGCGACACGCGCTTTTCCTCCGGCAGCTGCTCCCAGGCTTCGGCGGCGGAACCGAACTCCTGCTTAAGCTTGTTCAGCGAAACGCTGCCGATTTTGTCGGTCAGGTTGAAGGCGATGCAGGCTTGGCGTTCGGTGAGGCTCATTGTTTGCGGGGTATCGCCAAGGCCGCCAAGAGCGCCAGCATGATCGGCAACAGGACGGCGTCCATCGCGAGCACCTTGACGGTTTCGCGCCATTCCACGCATTCCTTCTCCGCCAGCTTTTCGACGGGATTGACGGCGCTCACGGGATGGGTGGCCTCCACCGCCAGGCGCGACAGGAAAAGTCCGATGGCGTCGACGCGGTCGGTTTCGAGTTCGTCGGGATACTGTTCGATCACGCTGGGGCTCATCTCCGCCAGCACGAGCGTGACTACCGCCACGAACACGGCCACTGGACGTCCTAGGAAGGCCGACAGCGCCACCGAAAACGCGGCCATCAACGTCAACAGCGACACGAGCTGCAGATAGGCGCGCAGCAGATTGGCCATGAAACCGTCGGCCGGCACGAGGATCTGGATGTCCTTCCGGGGACGGAGGAGCATAGCATCCTTGCCGGTGTTGGCCAGCTTAAGCTCCTCGCCCTCCGGACGCCCCTCGAGCCGGAACTCGCAAATGGCCTGGGTGATGTTTTCGACGGTCGCCGTCGCCCCGCCCATCGAGAGCCGCCCCGAAATATGCCGGCGCTGACCGTAGAGATTGGCCAAGCGAAGCCGCACCGACGCCTCGCGGCAGTCCGGCGGCAGTTTGAAGCGCCAGGATTCGGTGGAATCCGGAACCACCGACTGGTAGCGGTCGAGCGCGCGCTGCGCCAGCAGCCGCAAGATCACTTCCTTGGGCGCGCGACGGATTTCGGCGGGGGTTTCCGGTTCGTTGATGAACGCGTCGTAGACGGACTCGGCCTCTTCGCGCGGACTCGGCATGACGGGTTTGAGGACGTGCGAACAAGGTTCGGCGGAAAGCGACGAATGCGGCACCGCCACGAGATAGAGCAAGGCGGACGCCGCCAGCACGAGGGCGGAAACGGCGCTCAAGGCGAGGATGCGCCCCAGCACCACGAAGAAGGAAGCTACGGGCCGCACGATGGTCAGCTGCAACCGGTGCGTCTCGCGTTCGCAGGCGATGGAACCGGCTCCCGCCACGAGGATCGACACCGCGAGAATGACCGCCACTCCGCCCAAGGCGTACTTGAGCACCAGTTCCTGCGCGCCTTCCACCGTGCCGTCGCCCCGCACCAGATGCGGCGCCAAGAGCGTCCATGACCCGGCGGCGATCAGCAGCAAGGCGAAAGTCTTGCCGCGAACGAGCGACAATAGCTCAAGCCAGAAAATCCGCCAGCACGAACTCATCCGCGTCTCCCACCTTGGCCAGGAAAAACTCTTCGAGACTCGACCCCAGATCCTTCACCTTGCCTTCCGCCACCGCCTTGCCGCGATCGAGAATCATCACCCGGTCGCAGATGTCTTCGGCGTCCGAAAGGAGATGCGAGGTGGTGAGGACGGTCATGCCGTTCTTGGCCAACGCCTTGATCAGCATTTTCACTTCTTTGGTGGACACGGGGTCGAGTCCCGACGTGGGCTCGTCCAGCACCAGGAGTTCGGGCTTGCCGATGAGCGCGGCGGCCAGGGCCACGCGCCTCGCCATGCCTTTGGAGAAGCCGCCCACCGGCCTTGACGCCACCTCTTCCAGTTTGACCATTTTGAGAAGCTCGCGGGCGCGGGACGCACCCTCGCGTCCGGAAAGTCCGCACAGTCCCGCATAGTACTTGAGCGTTTCAAGCGGCGTAAGGAACGGATGGAGATAGCTCAATTCCGGCAGATACCCCAATCTGCGTCTCGCCTCGATGGAGCGCGGGGAAAGCCCGAAGAGACTCACCTTGCCGCTGGTGGGCCTAAGGAGCCCGAGAATCATCTTGATGGTGGTGGACTTGCCGGACCCGTTGGGGCCCAAAAGCCCGAACACCTCGCCCCGACCGACCGAAAGGTCGAGCCCCGCCACCGCCTCCACTGTGGGCCGCAGCCAGAAGTCGCGGAAGGTTTTGCGCACCGATTCAAGCAATATCACATTCATCGAAAAACACCACTCCGAGATAGAGGAACAGGCAACTCGCGGGCAGAACCGCCCACAACTTGAGGAAAGGAAACTGCACCAGCACCACGAGCGCGGCGAGGGCGCCGGCCACGTTCAGCCGGAACCGCGCGGCAAAAGCGCAGGCGGCGCACAGATACGCGAACGCCGGCAAAGCGGCCTCCAGCATCGCGCCGGCATGGCCGAGCTGAAGCGGCAGATCCGGGCGGTAGCATACGCCCAGCGACGAAACCGCAAGCGCCAGCAGGTTGGCAGTGAGCACGAAACGGAAACGGCAAAAGCGGTTGAGGACGGCCCCCAGGACGAGCGGCAACACCGCCCCCGCCAGCCCCAGCGCCACCGAAGGCCCCCAGATCCGGGCGAGCGCGCCGGTGCCTTCGGCCATCCGTCCGCCGATCGCCGCGCCGTTCACCATGACGAGACTGGTGGCGGTGACCGTGAGCACGAAAACTCCGTACGCCAGCGCCACGCCACAGGCCTTGGCGAGGAAAAACGCTTTTCGTCCGATCCCGTGACTGAGGCAAACCGCAGCCGTGCCCGATTCGATCTCGCGCCGGAACGACTTCACGGCGCCAAACACCGCGAGGATGGTTCCGCAAATCATCGTTGCGGAAATGCCGGCGTCGCGCGCCATGCGGGTGGGTTCGCCGAACTGGTGGTAATGGAAAGTGGGCGCCAGCACCGCCAATATCTGCGCCACCAGAGTCATCAATAAAGCAAGCGGCTCTGAAAGCACTTCCAGAGCCGTCGCTTTGATTATGGCACGCTTGTCAGAACCAAATGCGCTGGCAAGCTTCATACAGCAGATATCCGAGCGCGCCCATCACCACGCACGCCGCCGCCTGGACGACCGTGCTCACGGTTACGATGGCGGCCGGAACATCCGAAGCCGGAGCGGGAACGGCCGGCAACGGCGGAATGTCCGGAATGTCGGCGATGTCCGGGATATCGGCCACTGCGCCTTCGCCCACCGGAGCCGCAGCCCCCGCACCCGGAGCCGGACGCTTGATGGTGGTGGCGGTGGAAACCGCTCCCGGCTTTTTGATGGCGAACTTGGTGGCCGCCGTACGCGCCCCGCCAGGAGCGGGACGGCTGATCTTCAAAGTCTTGCGCTGCGTGAGCGTGGGGTCGTCGGCCGCAGGGGCGGCAGGCGCGGGGGTCTGGGCCGCAGGTGCAGGCGCCGCCGGAGCCGCAGGAGGCGGCGTGGGGGCCAGATTGACCGGCCGCTTGATGCGGATGGTCTTCATCGGCGTAGGCTCTTTCACCGGCGCCACTCCCATCGCATCCGAAAGCGAAATACGCGCCGTCTTCGACTTGGCGGCCTGCTTCTGCGCGTCGGTGGGCTCGGCGACGGAACCGTCGGACGCGATAATGCCAGTCTTGTGCAAAATGGCTTGCTGGGGAACCTGCTGGGTTATGCCCTTCAGTTTCTGCGTAACGCTCTTCAGCGCCTCCATCGGCTTGGGCGCATCGGCCACGCTTTCGCGGGCGGGAGCGGCAGGAGACGGAGTGGCAGGCGCAGGAGCCGCCGGGGCGGGAGCAGGAGCCGCAGGAGCAGGCGCAGGAACAGGGGCCGGAGCGGGTGTCGCCGGCGCGGCAGGCGCAGGAGCCGCCGGAGCAGGAGCCGCAGGCGCGGCAGGCTTGGCGGCAGACGGTGTGGCCGGCATCGACGGCCTCACGATCGGCGAAGCCGGGATCGCGCCCGGCTTGCGGATGACCGGCTTGGCGACCAGATTGGGACGGAGCGCCGCACCGACCGCCGGAGCTCTAACCGTATTGAGCGGCCTTTCCGCACCCGGCGCGGCAGGCGCAGGCGTGACGGCAGGCGTGACGGCAGGCTTCAAGGCCGCAGGCGCCGACGGCTTGACCGGAGCTGCCGGAGCGCCCGGCTTGGGCGGAAGCTTGATGCCGGTAGCCAATCCCGGTTTGGGCGGAAGCTTGAGTCCCGTGGCCAAGCCCGGCTTGGGCGGAAGCTTGAGCCCGGTGGCCAATCCCGGTTTGGGCGGAAGCTTGAGCCCCGGCTTCAGCAATGGATTCGTTCTGGGCGGCACGACAGCCGCAGCAGGAGTTTCATCGGCCATATCAAACCTCCATTACTTCCTTTTCCTTGGCTTTGAGTTCGGCATCGATCTTGGCGATGCCCTCGTCCGTGGCTTTCTGGATGCGGTCGAGCCCCTGTTTCATGTCGTCCTCGGAAATCTTCTTGTCCTTCTCCAGCTTCTTGACCGCTTCGTTGGCGTCGCGGCGAACGTTGCGCATGGCCACCTTCTGCGCCTCGGCTTGCGTCTTGGCCACCTTCACGATCTCCTTGCGGCGCGCTTCGTTCAGCTCGGGCACGGTGATGCGCAGCACCTTGCCGTCGGTCTGCGGCGTGACCCCGATGTTCGCCGCCAGAATCGCCTTGTTCATGGCGTCGAGGACGGTGGGATCGAAAGGCGTGATCTTGATCTGCCGGGCTTCCGGCGTGGAGATGGTACCCAAGTTCTTGATCGGGGTGGGCATGCCGTAATAGTCGACCTTGATGCTGTCGACCATCGCGGGCGAAGCCTTGCCCGTTCTGAGGCCGGAAAACTGGTTCTTCAGCGCCTCGAAACTCTTCTGGAGCTTGGCGTTGGTGTCGTTCAATACTTCTGCTACGGTTTCCATGATGGTTTACTCTCCGGTTACAAGTGTGCCTACGGTTTCGCCCTTGACCACGCGTTCAAGCGCATCGCCGTCGAAGAAATCGAATACGATGATGGGGATGTCGTTGTCCATGCAGAGCGCGAACGCCGCGCTGTCCATCACCTTGAGCCGCTTTTCGAGCGCGGTCTCGTATTTGAGCGTGGCGTACTTCTTGGCCTTGGGATCCTTCTTGGGATCGGCCGTGTAGATGCCGTCCACCTTGGTGGCCTTGAGGAGCGCATCCGCGCCGATCTCGCTCGCCCTGAGCGCGGCGGCGGAATCCGTCGAGAAGTACGGGTTGCCGGTGCCGCCCGCGAAAATGCACACCACGCCCTTCTCGAGGTGCGAGATGGCCTTGCGATGGATGAAGGGCTCGGCCAGCTTGTCGATGGAGATGGACGTCATCACCCTCGTCGGCACGCCGATCGATTCGAGCGCGTTCATCATGGCGAGCCCGTTGATCACCGTTGCGAGCATGCCCATGGAATCGCCGGTCACGCGGTTCACGCCCTTGCCCGCGCCCTGCAGGCCGCGGAAGATATTGCCGCCGCCGAGGACAATCCCCACCTGCACGCCAAGCTTGTGAATCTTCTTCACGCGCTCGGCCATGAACGCAAGATTATCGGGGTCGATGCATTCCCCGGTTTCCTTGTTGCCCAACACCTCTCCCGAAAGTTTCAGGAGGATGCGTTTGTACTTCAAACGGCTGTTTTTAGATTTCACGGTATATATTATACTAAATTTTGGCGATTTTGGCAAGTGTAAAATGCTGCCGGAGCGCGGAAATTATTTCGCCAAGATCCCCGTCGATGATGCGGTCGAGCGCATACAAAGTGAGGTTGATCCTATGGTCCGTAAGCCGATTTTGCGGGAAATTGTAGGTGCGGATCTTCTCGCTGCGGTCGCCCGATCCCACCATCTCAAGACGGTCCGCGCCCAACCTCGCCGCCTCCTCCTTGCGCTGCCGGTCGAGTATGCGCGCCTTGAGCGTGGCGAAGCATTTCTCTCGGTTGCGCTGTTGCGAGCGCTCGTCCTGGCACACCGCCACGAGGCCCGTCGGAATATGCGTCATGCGCACCGCGCTCTCCGTTTTGTTCACGTGCTGGCCGCCCGCACCGCCGGCGCAGAAGAGGTCGATGCGGATGTCTTTCTCGGGGATCTCCAGCGTGTCGTCCTCGTCCGCCTCCGGAAACACCACCACTGTGGCGGCGCTGGTGTGGATCCGCCCCTGCATCTCCGTTTCGGGCACGCGTTGCACCCGGTGCGTACCGCCTTCGAACCGGAGCTCGCCGTAGGCCCCGTCGCCTATGACGGTGAAGAAGCCGTCGCTCATGCGGCTTATGCGCCAACCGCGACTCTCGGCATAGCGCACGTACATGCGCTCCAGATCGGCCGCGAAGAGTCCCGCCTCCTCGCCCCCGGTGCCCGCGCGGATCTCCATGACCGCGTTGCGTCCATCGAGCGGATCGGGCGGCACGAGCGCTTCCATGAGCTCGCGCTCGCTCTGGGCGATCAGCGCCTCGTCGGTTCCTTCGTCCTTCGCCAGCTCGTACATGACGTAGGCCGACTCTAGTTTCTTGAGAAAAGCGTATTCGCGCGCCAGTTCCCGGTAGCGCTTGCGGTCGCCCAAAACGACCGGGTCGCCCAGGTCCGCTTCCACGGAACCAAGACGACCCAGGATTTGTTTGATTTGTTGCCCGGAGATCAAGGCTTACTTCGCGAACTTCGCGTAGCGCTTCTTGAACGAGTCAACGCGACCCTCGGTGTCCACCATGGTCTTCTGCCCCGTGAAGTACGGGTGGCATGCGCTGCAGGTGTTGACCGTCATTTCCTTCTTGGTGGAACGGGTCTTGATCACGTTGCCGCACGCGCAGGTGATGGTGGCCTCGCCGTAGGCCGGATGGATGTTGCTCTTCATGGTTTGTTTGCCTTTCTTGCCAAAGTGATATGGTATTATATCATAAATCGCGGCGAAAAGTCAATAGGGTTTAGTATATTTTGATGTACGCTTCCGACCGGAGGCGCTGGATCCATTCGCCGTAGAGACGCTCCGCAGTGGCGGCCTTGACCGCCGCCTCCACATCCTCGAAGGCCTCCTCGAACGTCTTCCGCCGGACGATCTCTTCACCGTCCTTGCGCACCTTGAACCAATACCCTTTCACCTCGGACCAGCCAGAAATTCCGCCCGTTTGCAGGGTTTCCAGCACTTCGCACACTTCCGGCAGGAACGTTTCCTCCGGGCGCACGTTCTCGTAGGTGTCGGCATCCTCTTCGAAGGTCGCCGTGGCCATCTCGTCCTTCTCCTCCGGCGCCAGCAGAATGATGGAGGCCGAGATCCTGCCGCTCTTCTCGAGTAGAGGTCGGGATGGGCTTCGTACTCCTCGCGCAACGCCTTGGGGGTGGCCACGACGTTCTTGTCGATGATCTGGTAGCGCATGGCCGAGACGATCATGTCCTCCCGGATATGGGCGTACCATTCCGGATACGACACCCGGTCGCGGGCGAGCTGATCCATCAGCCGGTTGCGGTCGCCGCCGAACGACTGCTTGATGATCTCGCGCACGCGGTTCTCCACCACCCAGTCCTGCATGGTCATCTTCTGGTCGCGCGAAGCCTTGAGGATGAGCTTGCGGTTGATGAGTTCGTTCACCACCAGCGCCGCCGCCTGCGGATCGCTGCGGCCGATGCGCGCCATCTCGCCCACCACCTCGCTCATGAGGATGCTCTCTTCGTTCACGGTGGCCACGATGCCGTCCACTTCGACCGCCTTGAGCGACATCGCCGCCGCCAGCAACGCCAATCCAATCGCCATCTTGTTCATGTTTGCCTGTTCCTTTCGTCGGTTGTTCAGATCATGGCGGCGATCGCCGCGCCGATCATCGGCGCATCCTCCACCTGGGGGACGATCTCGTAATGCACGTTGCGCCGCCGAACGAGAATCTCGTCCAGCTCGCGCTTCACCGCCTTGGGGAAATCTATCGCCTGCGTCTTGTAGTAGGTGGAGCCGTCGATGCATATCGCCACCGGCTCGTCCTCCTGGATGCCTTCGCCCGACTGGATGACGAACGCCGCCAGCTCCACCGCCGCCAACGTCGCCGCCCGCTCGAACACCGGGAGCGCGAACCGCTTGGCCAGCCTCGCATCGTCCGGCGGCAGATTGAAATCGATCGCCCCGGCGCAGAAGTCGCTCAAATCCTTGGTGGAGATGGTGCCCATCCCCTTGATGACCCCTGCCGCCCGGGACGAGAAATATCCGGCCTTCGCCGCCGCCTTGAGAATCTCGTGGCCGATCGGCCCCAGATACGCGCCGGCGATCATCTTCTCCAGCCGCTGCTTGCCCGGGTTGCCGCTCTTCTGGTCCACCGCCACGTCGAACACCGACTGCGGCACCTTGTCGAACGCGCCGCTTTCGGCGTTGATGATCATCTGGAGATCTTTGTCCACGTAGGCGGTGTTGGTACCGGTTCCGATAATGAATCCGATATACGACGAATACGTCTTTTCGCCCTCCATCGCCTTGGCGGCAAGGAGCGTGGCCACGGTGTCGTTGACTACCGCGATCTCCTTGATGCCGGCCCGCTTCTTGAGCTCCTCGCCCACAAACTGCCCCACGATCGCAGGAGCCTTGATGTTCTTGGTCCACATCAAAAGCCGCGCATCCAGCTCGGGCGTGGTTTCCGCCGGATAGCTGAAGCACCAGCCCACCTTCTCGACGTTGGCATAGGGCAGGAGACGGCGGATCTCGTCCGCGAACGTGCCGTAGAACTCCTCCTCGCCCACTTCCCGCTCCACGCCCGGCATCGGACGGTTCTCCTTGCGTTCGATGGTGTGGGGAATCGAGACGACCGCCCCCCGGAGATTCGTTCCGCCCGCATCCAGCACCACCGCCTTCTTGCCGGCCAGATTGGTGCGCGTGGGGGCTACGTACGCCTTGAGCATGGCGAGCGACGAGGGCCGCCCTTCAAGCCCCGCCTGCATGTCGGCGGCGAACCGCGCGATCAGTTTGCTGCGGTCGATGTCTTCCGCCAGCGTGAATCCGTTCTCCGACAAAAACGCTTCCGGCGATTTCATTGTCCCGACAATCCTTTCACGAGTGCGATCCACTCTTCGTTGGAGAGTTCCTCCGCCCGCAAGGTGGATTGGATATAGTCCCTGAAAATGCTTCCGAGCTGCTTCCGGCGATGCTCGAACGCCTGTTTGGTGATACGATGGAACAGCTTGCGCTCCTCCTCGCCCAGGCCGAGATTGCGGTCGTGCCGCTCGAGCGTCACCACGCTCGAACCAACTTCCGGACGCGGCCAGAAGCAACTGGCCGCAACCTTGCGCACGATCTTCACGTCGTAGTCGAGCTGCGCCCACACTCCGGCGAGTCCCCGCGTCTTGCCGCCCTCTTGGGCCGCCAGACGCTCGGCCACCTCCGTCTGCACCAGCACCGTCATGCGCCGGATGTCCCGGCGCTGAACCAGCTCCAGCAGGATTCGCGTGCCGGCCTGGTAGGGCAGGTTGGACACCATCGCATCCGCCGCCGGAAGTTCCGTTTCCAAAGCATCGCCCTTTACGACTTCGAGATCGACCGGATTCCCCAGCGCCGGTTTCAGCCGGTCCGCCAGCACCGGATCCTTCTCCACCGCCGTGACCTTTACGCCGCGCTTCAGCATCTCTTCGGTGAGCACCCCGAGCCCCGGACCGATCTCCAACACGGTTGCCGGATTCCCCTCGAGCCCTGCATCTACAATCGAAAGCAATGCGTTGCGGTCGATGAGAAAATTCTGCCCCAGCGTCTTGTTGGGATGGAATCCGTGCTCGATGCACCACGCCTTCACCTGGCTGGGACTCGTAAGATTCATCATAGCCCTACCTTGTCCAATATCCCTTGATAGTCCCACCTCGCGTCGTCGATCGGCCCTTTGACCTTGAATTCGAGCAGCATCTTCGCAAACGGCCACAGGATGGGTCTTACGAAATAGGCTCCCAGCACCGAATCTTTGCGCGTAAATTGCATCAGCACCGTGAAGTCGAGGTTGTCCTGCCGGATGTCGTAGGTGCCGGACGCGGAGATCGAGAACAGGCTTCCTTCGATAAGCAGATCGTCCGTCTTGAAGACGCCGTTTTCCATCGTGTAGGTGCAGGAGCCCGTGTTCTGGTTCACGATGGCGGCCACGCCGGGCACATGGTCCGCCAAGGCCGCCGTCATCCCTGCGAACAGTTTCATCTGCGCCAGATGCCCGTCCTCGATTTTCACGTTGCCGTAGCCGTCCACCTGGCTCAGCATGTTGGTGGTGAGCGGTCCGGAGAAATGGAAACGGCCTTCCATCTTGCCCTTCTTGTCGCCCAGGTCGAAATCGAAATAGTCCGCCACCTCATCCACCGAGCCCCGGGTATAGACGATGTCCACTTCCGCACTGGCCTTTTCCGGATCGCACCCCGGAATCTTCAGCCGCGCCCACATGTTTATATCGCCGCCGCGCACCCCCTTGGCGGTCACGTTGGTGAACGTAACCGTGTCCCCCACGTACGAATAGTCGGCCTTGGCGTTGAGCATGGGAATGTCGAACAAGGTGCACTTGGAAGCGTCGATCGTGCCGCCAAGGTTGTTCTCCGCCTGGCGCGCGATTTCCGGCGCCATGGTGCCCTTCACCGTGACCTTGGGCGACGTCTGGCACTGGAAACAGTCCAGCGTGCCATCATTGAGACAGTCGATGATCCCCAGAATGTCCTTCAGCCTGAGTTCGCTGGTCGCGTCGAACTCCAGCGTGATCCGGTCCTCCGCGTTTCGGCGATGCACCGTAAGCCCGCCGTCCAGCAGCCGGCCCTCGGTGTCGTAGGCGGTGATCGGCCCGATCGTCACGTCCGACTCCATAAAGCCGTCGCGATACCACACCTCCACCTTGAGCTTGCCGTCGGCCTTTTTCATCGGCACCTGGTTGTACTGCCCCAGCGAAGGGTGCAGCGCCAGATCCAGCACCGTATGCCCCGTGTCCAGATTGACGTCCCAGGCGAAATAGGCCGGGATCGGCCCCTGCACGTCGGTAAAGCCGTCGTAATACGGCAGGATGACCGGGATGTCCAGAATAACCATGTGCGGCCGCATGAACGCCTGCGTGGCCAACCCCTCGCATTCGCCCTTCAGCCGCTTATCGAGGATATCGAAGAAGATATAGCCCGAAACCGTCATCGGCTTGGCGGACTGGCGCGGCCAAGTTACCGTAATGTTGTTGATTTCGGCGCGCGTGGGACGGATCTTCACCTCGCCTTCCACGAATTGCGGCTTGATGCCGAGGATGTTGGGCCGGTCCGCGAGCAACTTGAACTTGGGGATGCGCGGGAACCGGAAGTTCCAAGGCGGCGGCGGCTCTTTCATGAGCGACCTCGGCCCGTACGCGTAGCCCGGCTCGTAATAACCGTCGGGCAGCTTGTCGTAGAACGCCCCCACCGCCCGCACGCGCCGGCCGAAGAAGTCCACGTACAGGCTCTCCACCGCCACCAGCGGCGTGAGCGCGTCCTTGCGCGTACGGTCGTAGAGTTTGATGTCGGAAAGGTAGAGACCGTCCTTGAAGCCGAACGACCCTGCACCCAGATGGAACACCAGCGAATCGGGAAGCCGGCTCTGGATCATCCGTTCCAGCCAATCCGCCGGCAACGTCTGCTGGCGGAAGAACAGCGACCCGGCAAAAACGCAAAAAGCGATGAAGATAAGCTTCATCGCCTTGCCGAACCACAGCAGGAATCTGCCCAACCGCTTCATTGATTGGCAGCCCCTAGGAGAGTCGAACTCCTCTTACCTGGATGAGAACCAGATGTCCTAGCCGATAGACGAAGGGGCCTCGGAGTGGTGCACCCGGTGGGATTTGAACCCACACACCTTGCGGCACTAGAACCTGAATCTAGCGTGTATGCCAATTTCACCACGGGTGCTTTTCCTTGCTAGTGCTGTATATTATATCATATTTCCCCCCTGTTTGACAAGGGGGAAAATGAAAAATTTTTCAGGTCACCCTTGCTCGTCCAATTCCGCCATGGCGGCCTTGCGCGAAAGTTTGATCCTGCCGCGATCGTCGACATCGAGGCATTTGACCTTGATCTTGTCGCCGACCTTGCAGACGCCTTCCATCGATTTCAGGAATTTGTCGGAGAACTCGCTGATGTGGCAGAGACCGTCCATGCCAGGCAGAATCTGCACGAAAGCGCCGAAATCCTTGATTCCGGTGACGGTGCCCTCGTAGATCTTGCCGGGTTCGGCCACGGCGCTTACCGCACCAACCGCGTTCTTCGCCGCATCCATCGACTCCTTGCTGGTCGCGAAAATCGAGACCTTGCCGTCGTCGTCGATATCGATCTGCGCACCCGTCGTCTCCACGATCGAGCGGATGTTCGAACCGCCGGGACCGATCAGCGCGCCGATCTTGTCCACGGGGATCTGCATCTCTTCGATCCGCGGCGCGTACTTGTTGAGCTCCGCGCGAGGAGCGGGGATGACCGTTTCCATGAAGTCGATGATCTTGAGCCGCGCATCGTGCGCCGCCTTCACCGCACCCTCCACGAGGTCCCAGGTAAGACCCCTCAGTTTCAGGTCCACCTGGAAGCCGGTGATGCCCTTGCGGGTTCCGCCCACCTTGAAGTCCATGTCGCCGCAGTGGTCTTCGGCGCCCAGAATGTCGGTCACGAGCACCTTCTGGCTCTGGTCGGCATTGGTGAAGAGGCCGATCGAGATGCCGGCCACCGTCCGCTTGAGCGGCACGCCGGCGTCCATGAGCGCGAGGCAGCCGTTGCAGATGGAAGCCATCGACGACGATCCGTTCGAACCCATGATCTCGCTAACTACGCGGATCGAGTAGGGGAAATCGTCCGGCAGCACCTCGGCGATCGAACGCTCGGCCAAAGCGCCGTGTCCGATCTCGCGCCGGCCGGTGGAGCCGAGCCTGCCCACTTCGCCCGTGCAGTAGGGCGGGAAGTTGTAATGGAGCATGAAGCGCTTGGAAGGATCGCCGCCCGTGACGGAGTCGAGCTCCTGCGCGTCCTTCTTGGTGCCCAGCGTCACCGTGGCGAAGCTCTGCGTCTCGCCGCGGCTGAAGATGGCGCTGCCGTGCAGACGCGGCAACACGCCCACCTGCGCCGCCAAAGGACGGATCTCGTGCTGCGCGCGGCCGTCGATGCGAAGGCCCTTCTCCAGCACGTTCTTGCGCACGGTTTCGATCTCGAGCGCGTCGAAGAGATGCACGAACCCGACCGCGTCGACTTCCGGCCACTTCTCGCTGACCTTCTTGAGGAGGTCTTCCTTGATGGCCGAAACCTTGCCCTGGCGCTCCAGCTTGCCCTTGATCAAAAGCGCCGAAGCCAAAGCCTCGCCGCCCTCGGCGCGCATGAAGTCCATCTTGTCGGCCGGCTGCGGCACGTCCACGATCACCTTGTCGGGCTTGCCCAACGCGCGACGCATTTCGATCTGGAGGTCGATGATCTTCTCGACTTCCTCGTGGGCGCGCTTCAGCGCGGCGATGAAATCTTCGTCGCTGATTTCGGCGGCCGAGCCTTCCATCATCAGGAACTTGCCCCTGAGACCCGCGTAGAGAAGATCGATGTCGCTCTTGGCCTTCTGCTCGTGCGTGGGGTTGATTACCCACTGTCCGTCGACCCGGCCGATGCGCACGCAGCCGATCGGCCCCATGAAGGGGATCTCGCTGATGTGCAGCGCCGCCGACGCCGCGTTCACGGCCAGGAAGTCGGCCTCGCGCGTGCCGTCGCACTGGATGAGCGTGCCGTTCACCTGGACGTCGTTGTAGTAGCCGTCGGGGAACAGGGGACGGATGGGACGGTCGCACATGCGGGCCGTCAGGATCTCCTTGCTCGTGGGACGCGCCTCGCGCTTGAAGAACCCTCCCGGGAACTTGCCGGCCGCGTAGAATTTCTCGCGATACTCGCACTGCAGCGGGAAGAAGTCGATGCCTTCCCGGGGCGTGTCGGTGTTGGTGACCGCCGTGAAGACGGTAGTGTCGCCGTACGAAACGGTGACCGCCCCCGCCGCCTGCTGCGCCAGGAGCCCGGTCTCGATCACGAGGTCCGTCCCCGCGATGTCGACCCTAAACTGTTTTGCGTTTTCCATTGTTTTCTTTTCTTTGCTTAGCGGCGGATGCCCAGCTTCTTGATGAGTTCGCGGTATCCGTCCTCATTCTCGCGCTTCAGATAATCCAGCAGATTGCGGCGGTTCTGCACCTTCCGGAGAAGCCCGTAACGCGAGCTGTGGTCCTTGTGGTTCGCCTTGAGGTGGGCGGTGAGCGCCTCGATCTCCTTGGTAAGGATGGCTATCTGCACCTCGCTCGATCCCGTGTCGTTCGCATGACGCTGGAATTCGGCCTTGATGGCCGCTTTGTCGATCTTCATTGTACTGTTCTTTCTTGAATGGCCACAAACCGGGAAGTTGAGCCCAACCTCCAGAAACGGAATGTAGATTGTGTATATTATATCATATTCCCGTTGCAATTTCAATAGGAAAATGCAACTTTTTTAGCCGCGCTGACGGATGATTTCGTAAAGCGTGATGGAAGCGGCCACGGCGGCGTTCAAACTTTCGAAGCCGCCCGGCATGGGCAGATGGGCGATAAAATCGCATTTTTCGCGCACGAGCCGGGTGATGCCGCTTCCTTCCGCACCGACTACAAGTCCGGCGGGGCCTCTGAAATCGATTTCGGTGTAAGGTTTGGAATCTTGCCCCCAGTCGAGACCGGTGAACCAGAGGCCTGCCTCTTTCAGATCCTCGATGGCGCGAGGAAGATTGACCACGTGCGCCACCTTCAGGTATTCGCTGCCGCCCGCCGAAGCCCTGACCACCGCCGGGGTCACGCCGCAGGCGCGATCTTCGGCCACTATCACCCCCGTCACTCCCGCCGCACAGGCCGTGCGCAAAATGGCGCCCACGTTCTGCGGATCCTCCAAGTGGTCGAGCACCACCACCAAAGCGTCGGGATTGTCGTGCACCTCGCGGAGTATCTCGTCGAACCCGGCGTACGGATAGCCGGTGGTCTTGAGCGCCACCCCTTGATGGTGGCCGTAGTGCGTAAGCTTGTCGAGCTGGTTCCGGTCCATGTGACGGATCATCACATGGCGCGAAGCGCATTCGTCGTGGATGCGCTGCAATTGGTCGTCCAAAAGATCGTTAGGCGGCAGAATCACCTCGGTGCAGGTGCGCCGGCCGGCGGCCAGCGCCTCCTCAACCGGATTGCGTCCGTATATCCATTCGCCCCCACCCAGCATTTCGCGGGGACCTCTAGCGTGGCCGCCCATTCCTGCCGTCAGGGAGCCATGATCCCCAGCGCCTCGGCGTTGGGGTTGAAATAGTATTCCTGGCCGGTGGCGTCCAGCACGCCGCGCCACAGGTCGCCCCGGAGATTCACGGTCTGACGCTCGATGGTGGCGAGATTGATCGGCACCAGCGCGTACGATTCGCCCAGGTTGCCCACCACGCAGTTGGTGCGTCCGGCCATGGCCGCATGCACCGCGTTCCTCGCGAGCATGTAGCAGCGGATGGCGTCCGTGCCCTTGGCGGCACAGGAGCGGATGATGTAGGAAGGATCGAAATACTTGACGGAACTCTTGATGCTCCGGCTCTTCATGTGGCACTCGATGGCGCGCTTCAGGTATTCGCCGATGTCCTTCTTGAGGATGTTGCCGGAAGCGTCGCGCACGTCGGGCACGTCCTTGAACATCTCCTGCCCGGCCCCTTCCGCGACTACGATCACGGTGTGGGTCTTGCCGTTGCGGAAACGCTTCTCGAGCGCGGCGAAAAGCCCGTTGGGGCCGTCCAGCCGGAAAGGCTGCTCGGGGATGAGGCAGAAATTGACCACCGGATTCGCAAGCGACGCATACGCCGCGATGAAGCCGGAATCGCGCCCCATCACCTTCACGAGCCCGATGCCGCCCGCCGTGCCTTTGGCCTCCACGTGGGCGTTGCGGATGACGTTGGCCGCCTCGGCCACGGCCGTCTCGAAACCGAACGACCGGCCCACGAACTGCAGGTCGTTGTCGATCGTCTTGGGAATGCCCACCACGGAAATGTTGAGCTTGCGCCTGATGCACTCGTCGGCCACGTCGCGCGCGCAACGGAGCGAACCGTCGCCGCCTACGCAGAAGAGAACGTTGATGTTCATCCGCACAAGCGTATCCACTATGATCTCGGTGGGCTGCTGGCCGCGACTGGAACCCAGTATCGTGCCGCCCAGCTCGTGGATGGTATCCACCACGTCGGGGTTGAGCATGATCGGCTGGTAGCCGAACGCCGGATTGAGCCCCGCATAGCCGTAGCGGATGCCGAAAATGTTCTTGACGCCGTAATCGTAGGTGAGGATTTCCACCAGACCCTTGATCACATTGTTGAGGCCGGGGCAGAGACCCCCGGCCGTGACGATCCCCACCCGCGTCCAGCTGGGGTCGTGGAAAATGTGCTTGTGGGCGCCTGCCCGTTCGAATCCGGGCAGGTGCCCGAGCTTCTTCTCGAGATCGATGGCCGTCTGTTCGTTTTCGGTGGAGAGGATGCGCTCCCCTTCCTCGACGAATTCCGCGTGGTGGACGGGCGAGGGGATTTTGCACTCCCCGAGCCGTTTCACCGAGCAGGAATACTTTTCCGGGTTGGCGGCGATGATCTCGAGCGAAGCCATGGGAGCCTCCTTACTTCTTGAGCTCGGCGGTCACCGAAGCCAGAATCTCGCGCAGCGCCTTGGGCACGCGGCGGGCGGTGGTGGACTTCTTCTCGTTGTCCTTCGAAGCCTTGGCGTCGTATTCGTCGTAGCTCTCGCCGATCGTCTTGATCTCCTCGAGCCAGCCGGCCTTGTCGACCTTGACGATCTCCTTGAGGAACTTCGGATTAACGACGTCCTTGCCGGTGTTGTTCTCGAGGCTGATGTCGGCCGCCTTCGGGAGGTTGCCGATGGGCGTCTTGACGCAGCCCACCTTGCCCTCGATACGGTCGCAGATCCACTTGAGAACGCGGCTGTTGTCGCCGAAACCGGGCCACATGAACTCGCCCTTGGGCGTCTTGCGGAACCAGTTGACGAAGTAGATCTTCGGCAGCTTGGTGGCGTCGGCGCTGGTGCGCTCCATCTCCAGCCAGTGCTGGAAGTAGTCCGCCACGTTGTAGCCGAAGAACGGCAGCATCGCCATCGGGTCGCGGCGCACCTGGCCGATCTTGTCGGAGATGACGGCCGCGGTGATTTCGGAGCCGGCCGCCGAACCCATGAACACGCCGTGGGTCCAGCTCTTGGCCTCGTTCACCAGCGGGATGGTGCTGGGACGGCGTCCGCCGAAGAGGATCGCGTCGATCGGCACGCCGACGGGCTTGCCTTCGTACACGCCGTTGAAGCCGTCCTTGTCCAGCACGGGGCAGTTCTGCGCCGGAGCGGTGAAGCGGCTGTTCTTGTGCGCCGCCACGTAGCCGGCTTCCTTGATCTCCTTCTTGGTCATGCCGGGCTTGGGGCCCATGCGGTAGGGATCGTCAGCGCAGACGTAGCAGGGATTGCCCTTCCAGTCGACGCCTTCCTGGGGAGCCTTGATGCCCATGTCTTCCCACCAGATGTCTCCGTCGGGCGTGAGAACCACGTTCGTGAAGATCGTGCCCTTGGTGCAGGAGTGGAGCGCGTTGGGGTTGGAGTCCATCGAAGTGCCGGGCGCCACGCCGAAGAAGCCGTTCTCCGGGTTGATGGCGTAGAGGCGGCCGTCTTCGCCGGGCTTGAGCCACGCGATATCGTCGCCGATCGTCTCCAGCTTCCAGCCGGGGAGCTTGGGGAGCATCATGGCGAGGTTGGTCTTGCCGCAGGCGGACGGGAACGCCGCCGTCACGTGATACTGCTTGCCTTCGGGCGAGGTGAGCGTGAGGATGAGCATGTGCTCGGCCATCCAGCCCTCGTCCTTCGCCAGCTTCGAGGCGATGCGCAGCGCGAAGCACTTCTTGCCCAGGAGCGCGTTGCCGCCGTAGCCCGAACCGAACGACCAGATCTCGCGGTCTTCGGGGAACTGGGTGATGTACTTGTCCTCGATGCGCTTGGCGCAGGGCCATGCCACGTCCTTCTGGCCCTTCTTGAGCGGCGCGCCCACGGAGTGGATGCAGGGGATGAATTCGCCCGTCTTGCCGAGATGCTTGAGAACGGCATCGCCCGTGCGCGTCATGATGTTCATGTTGACCACCACGTAAGGCGAGTCGGTGATCTCGATGCCGTACTGGGTGATCGGGTTGCCGATCGGGCCCATGGCGAACGGGATGACGTACATCGTGCGGCCCTTCATGCAACCCTTGTACGCCTTCTCCATCTTGGCCTTCATCTCGACGGGATCCATCCAGTGGTTGGTGGGGCCGGCGTCGATTTCGCGCTTGGAGCAGATGAAGGTGCGGCCTTCCACGCGAGCCACGTCGCTCTCATGCGAGCGGGCGAGGTAGCAATCGGGACGGAGCTTCTGGTTCAGCTTGATGAACTGGCCGTTCTTGACCATCATTTCGCAGATGGCCTTGTGCTCGGCCTTGGTGCCCTTCACGACGACGATCTTGTCGGGAGTGCAGATCTTGTTCCACTTTTCCACCCACGCCGCAACTTTGGCGTTGGCGAATTTGGGGGTAGTTGCCATTTCTTTGGTTCCTTTTGTTGTTTAAGTTGTCAGTTGACGTAGGTCACGATGCCCTTGCCCTTGCGGATGACACCGATGATGCTGTAGGACTGGTGCTGCGCCTTCAGGATGTTGGTGGCCTTCTCCACCTGGTTCTTGGGCACGATCACCACGAAGCCGATGCCCATGTTGAAGACGCGGTACATCTCCTCCGTGTCCACCTTGCCCTGGTTCTGGATGTACTTGAAGATGGTGGGCACTTCCCAGCTGGCGCGATCGATCTCGGCGTTGACGGCCTTGGGCAGGATCCTCGGAAGGTTGTCCGGGAAGCCGCCGCCCGTGATGTGGGCCATGCCGTTGATCTTGACCTTGCGCTCCATGAGCTTGCCGACGGGGCGGAGGAAGCTGCGGTGCACCGCGAGCAAAGCCTCGCCGAACGTCTGGTTGGTGCCCGGGAGCTTGTCCTGCCAGGTGTGCTGGCCGAGGTCGAAAATCACCCGGCGCGCCAACGAGAAGCCGTTGGTCTGGAGACCGCCCGAAGGAAGCCCGATGATGACGTCGCCCGCACGGATGGACTTGCCGGTGATGAGATTCTTCTTCGACACGCATCCGACGATCGTGCCCACGAGGTCGTACTCGCCATGGGGATAGAGACCCGGCATTTCCGCCGTCTCGCCCCCGAGGAGCGCCACGTGGTTCTCCTTGCAGGCCTTGCACAGGCCGGAGACGATCTGCTGGAACTGGGGACCGTCGAACTTCGCCGCGCCCACGTAGTCCATGAAGAAGAGGGGCTTGGCGCCCTGCACCAGAATGTCGTTCACGCAGTGGTTCACGATGTCCTGCCCGACCGTGTCGTGCTTGTTCATCATGGAGGCCACCTTGAGCTTGGTGCCTACGCCATCGGTGGACGCCACGAGAATCATGTCGCGCCCGGTCGGAACCTTGTGGAGGCCGCCGAAGCTGCCGATGCCGCCGATGACGTTGGCCGTCTTGGTGCTCCCCACCATCGACTTGATGGCTTTGAGGGCGCTCATCTTGTTGTCGATGTTCACCCCCGCTTGGGCATACGCCGACTTGGCGGCGGAATTAGAGCTTGCCATTGGAGCCGAGGACCTTCACGATCTTGTGGATGTACATCTTCTTCATGTTCTCGCGCGCCGGAGTGAGGTACTGGCGCGGATCGAAATGATCGGGATGTTCGGCGAAGTACTTGCGGATCGCGGCCGTCATGGCGAGACGCGAATCGCTGTCGATGTTGATCTTGCACACCGCGCTCTTGGCCGCCTTGCGGAGCTGGCTCTCGGGAATGCCGACCGCGTCGGGCAGCTTGCCGCCGTTCTCGTTGATCGTCTTCACTTCGTCCTGCGGGACGCTGGAGGAACCGTGCAGCACGATCGGGAAGCCGGGGAGCTTCTTCTCGATGGCCTTCAACACGTCGAACGCCAAGGGCGGCGGCACCAGGACGCCGGTCTTGGGGTCGCGCTTGCACTGCTCCGGCTTGAACTTGTAGGCGCCGTGCGAGGTGCCGATGGAGATGGCCAGCGAATCGCAACCGGTCTTGGTGGCGAACTCCACCACTTCCTCGGGCTTGGTGTAGTGGCTCTCGGCGGCCGAGACTTCATCTTCCACGCCGGCCAATACGCCGAGCTCGGCTTCCACCGTGACGTCGTGCTTGTGCGCGTAGGCCACGACCTTCTTGGTAAGCTTGATGTTTTCCGCGAACGGCAGATGGGAACCGTCGATCATGACCGAGCTGAAACCGGAGTCGATGCAGCTCTTGCAGGTTTCGAACGTGTCGCCGTGATCGAGGTGCAGCACGATCTGCGGCTTCTTGCAGCCGAGCTCCTTGGCGTACTCCACCGCGCCCTGCGCCATGTAGCGGAGGATGGTGGGATTGGCGTACTTGCGGGCGCCCTTCGACACCTGCATGATTACGGGGCTTTTGGTTTCAACCGCCGCCTGGACGATGGCTTGCATCTGCTCCATGGTGTTGAAGTTGAACGCGGGGATCGCGTAGCCGCCCTTGACGGCTTTGGCGAACATCTTCTTGGTGTTGACCAAGCCAAGTTCCTTGTAGCTAGTCATTTCGGTTATTTTCCTGTTTTAGATGGTGGGCTATAGTGGATTCGGACCACTGACCTCTTCCATGTCAAGGAAGCGCTCTAACCAACTGAGCTAATAGCCCGTGCGATTGACGTATATTATATCATATTTTGCCCCGGTTTGACAAGAGGGAAAATGAAATATTTTCGCCGAAGTCCGCTTTTGCCCGTCCAAACGGACCCGAAAAGCCCTCGATGGGCGTTGCGCGCAGGGACGCGGAAACGCCAGCGCCCGATTCAAACCCCTCGCGACCCCAAGTCGCGCAAACGGCGCTCGACCGAAACGACGGCCGCGCGCGCAGTGGCGAAGGCAAGCGTGAGGTTGTAGCCTCCGGTGGGGCCGTCCACATCCAGCACCTCGCCCGCGAAATAGAGGCCGGGAACCTTGCGCGACATCATGGTTGCGGGATCCACCTCGTCCCGCGACACCCCGCCGACCGTCACGATGGACTCTTTGAGCGGACGCGAAACGATCGCTTCCACGCGCACCTCCACACCCCCGAACGACACCTCGAGCACCCTGCCGACCGATCCGTGCCGCGCAAGCCAGCGCTGACAATTGTACACCGCCGCCCCGCTCAGTCCCCACGTCTCCGCATCCACCTCGCCCCGGGACGCAAAGAGTATGCGCCCGGCGGAATCGAGCACCTTCGCCCGGCCATCTTCGAATCTCGCCCCCGCCTTGGATACGACCAAAGGATTTTTCGTTTCGATGCCGGTAAGTCCCGCCCGGCACGGCTCGACCGAAAGACCCAAACGACGGGCAAATTCCTGCCCGTCGCCCACCGAGCCGGTTTTCGGGAACGACATCCCCCCGGTAGCCACCAGCACGTTCCGGGCCCATACGGTAAATCCTTTGGTGGCCACGATAAATCCATTTTTCACCGGCTGGATACCGGTTACCGGACAGTTTACGCAAATCGGCACCCCTTCGTCGCGCAGCAGATCGCCGAACGCATGGACGATCGTAGCGGCCTGCCCCGAGTCGGGGAACATCCGCGCGTCCTCCATCCGGCGAACCTTCACGCCGAGACTCTTGAAGCCGCGCACGATCGACTGCGGGGAGCAATTGCGGATCGCCCCGTCCGCCCAAGCGGCCACCGGTTCGCCCAAATCGGACAAAAAGGCGTCCACCGGGATATCTTTGGTGAAATTGCACCGTCCGTTCGCCGTCATCAGCATCTTGGCGCCCAGTCGCGCCTTGCGTTCGAAGAGGAGACAGGCGATTTTGCGTTCGGCCGCCACTGACGCCGCGAACATTCCGGCCGCGCCCCCGCCCACGATCGCCAAATCCACCGGGGAATGCTTGAGCGCCGCCTGATCCTTTTCCGTCCTCATCGGTTCAGCGCCGGAGAATGAAGCCCCAGATCTTGAAAAGGTATTTGGGCAGCATCAGGAGCATGCACGACCAGTAGCCGTTTTCGCGGTTGGCCCTCACATTCTCCACGTTGAGGAGCACGTTCGCGCGCCAGTTCTTGGTGGATTTGCCGCCCATGCGCATCTTGACCACGCTCTCGGGCAGATACACCGCCTTCAACCGGTTGCGGCACAGATACCGGACCATCAGTTCGAAATCGGCCGAAATCTGGTATCCGAGCCGATACCCGCCCAGCCGCTCGAAACATTCGCGACGGAAATAGACGCTCGGATGGGGCGGCATGTAGCCGAAATTGTGCATCCAGGGCTTCCAACGCGATGCCCCGTAGTAGCGCACCGTCGTCACCAGATCCTCCTTCACGAAGCGAACGTCCGCATATACCGCGTCCACCCCCAATGTAAAGGCGTCGGCGATGTGGCGGAGCGTACCCGGAAATTCCAGCATGTCGTCCGCATTGAGGATCCCCACCACGTCGCCGGTGGCCCTCGACAGTCCCTTGTTGATGGCGTCGTACATGCCTTCGTCCGGCTCGCTCAGCCAACGCATCCGCCCCCCGAACCTGCCTTCATACGCCTTGATCGTGTCGAGCGTGCCGTCTTTGGAGCCGCCATCCACCACGATGTACTCGAGCTCCACACCCTCCTGGGCGAGCACGCTCTCCATCGCGGTGGCGATCGTGCCCCCGCTGTTGTAGCACACCGTTATCAGCGATACTTTCATCACTTGGCGGAACTCGACAGCACTTCGCAGCCGGTTTCGGTGACGAGTACGAGATCTTCGATGCGCACGCCGAGATTGCCCTCGAGATAGATTCCCGGCTCGATGGTGACGAGCATGCCCGGAAGAAGCTTCATCTTGCCCTTCACGCTCGCGGTCGGCGCTTCATGCACCTGATACCCCACGCCGTGCCCGAGACTGTGCCCGAACGCCTTGTCGTAGCCTGCCGCCTTGATATGGTCGCGGGCGATCTTGTCCAGCGCCTTGCCGGTCATGCCGGGCCTCAGTCCCGCAATCGCCTTCTCGTTGGCTTCAAGCACGATCTGGTAGATCTTGCGGTAGAGTCCGCGCACCGTCTTGGGCACGATATTGCGCGTCATGTCGGCGCAGACGCCGTCCAGCTTGACGCCCATATCCACCAGCACCGGCTCCTTGCCGTTCCACACCGTATCGTCCGGCACGTGATGGCACTCGGCCGCGTTCTTGCCCACGCAGACTATGGTGGCGAACGCCTCGCCGTCGCCATGCTCCACCATGAGCACCTGGATGACCCGCGCCATCTCGCGCTCGGTCATGCCGGGACGGATCCGCTCCTGGGCGAGACTCCAGATCTTGTCGTTCAGCGCCTCCACCGCGCGCAGCTTTTCGATCTCCTCCGGCGTCTTGACGGCGCGCAGTTCTTTGATCTTGGGCTCCACGTCCACGAACTCCACCCCGGGATGCGCCTTCTGCAGGGCGAGAAAACGCGCATGGCTCATGGACGGCTCGTAGCCCGCCCGCTTGCCCGGGAAGACCACCTTCTTGATGTCCTTCACCTTCAACTCCGGCGCCACGCGATGCACCATCGGCACGTAGCGGAAGTCGGTGTAGAAGATCGGCGGCGCGTCCGGCAACACCACGAGACAGGCGTTGTCGCATTCGATTCCGGTCAAGGCGCGTACGTTGAATTCGTCGTACACGAGCGCGGCGGAAAGGTTCTCCGCCTTGAGATGCTTGGCGAGTGCTTCGATTCTTGCGTTCATTTTCTGTTACCTCACGATTGGCAATTTGTGACAACATTCCGTGTGCGGCATCCGGCACGAATTGTGCTTGGCGAGCCCGGGCACTATTTTCTCGGCGAAGAGGCAGACGATGGTCACCACCATCGCCACGCACACCATACCGGCTGCGAGCTCCATCATGGCCTGGCCGCGTCTGCTAGTGTCCCATCGCACTTCCGTTCCCTCCCGGTCTCGACCCGCCTCCCCGGCGACAGGTCTTCTTGTGCCATTTGAGCCAGTGCACCCCTTGCCTGCGGAACGAGGAGCGCTGCCAGGTCTTGAGCTGTTTGCAATATTCGCACTTGCCGGCATGTTCGAGCGAACCCGATCTGAGATATTCCGGCACGTGCAGGCGCACGTGGAGCAGCCATTCGTAATCGTCGAGGTTCGTGCAGCATCCGTTGGTGGTGCCGAGCGGCACCAGCCGCGCAAACCGGAAGTATGGGAGCACGAGTCCCTTCTGGTCGATCGCCCCGAACGGTTTGGCTGCCGCCATCCAGCCGCAGGTGGCGCACACCGACGAGCAGCCTTGATAATCGTAGTCTTCCTGGGGCGGACCCAGTACGGGGAAGTCGCCCTTGATCCGGCTCCATTCGCCCATGAAACTGCCGCTGTAGAAAAACCACCACTGCTTCGGATCCTCCACGATGTCCTGGTTGTAGTCGGGGTTCATGCGGGCGATCTCCTCCAGGGAATAGACGCTCGCGAGCGCGCACTGCCGGGCGGAAAGATGGAGCGAGAAGAACTCGCAGTTCACAGTGTCGATCTTTTCGCCGAAATCCAGTTCCGGCCAGTCGCTGTAGTTGGAGAAATTCTTGAGGTAGTCGTAGGCGTTGAAATAGAACCAGCACCAGTCCTTGGCGGCTACGGCGGCGTAGAAATCGGGGTCGGTGAGAATATGGTCGCCGTAGTTGCAGAACTCGACACTCACGCATGTCATGTACTTCGCCTGCGAGGCGGCCTCGTAGATCTTGTTCACGTATTCGCCCCAGGCGCCGGGATACGAAGGTTCGTAGGGATCCCCCTGCTCGTACATCTCCACCACCTCGTCCGCATGGTCCATCAGCACCTTGTAGGCGGTGTTGTTCTCGTTCAGTTCCCTGGGCGCCAGGCCCTTGTGCTCCGCCTGTTTCTGTCCCTCAATATAGGCGTCGAGCGGCCCCAGGAGACAGAGCCTACGCTGCTCGAGCACCACCTCGTCCGCCTCGTCCGGCCTCTGCAGCCCCATGTGCCGGATATTGAGCCGTCCGATTTCGTTGATGAGCCTGCCCTGATACTGCGCCACCCTGACCGCAGCGCTGTCGATGGCGTTCTGCCGGTGCATCTTCTCGACGAAAATGGTGTAGAAACGGAAGTTGGCCATCGCGAGGAGCACGATCCCCACCAACGCCATCACCAGGAATATCGCCACCTGTCCGCGTTTCATGGCGCCGCCAGATAGTCCCGGTAGTGGTTTTCGATGTGCGACTCCCCTTCCAGCGAAACGGGGATGTCCCAGATCTTGAACTTCATGCGCACTTTGGAAACGTCGCCCGGCTCGACGTAAAGCGTCTGCCAGTATTCGTACTCCATGAATCCCGCCGCCTCGGCCGGAGTCTCGCGCCCCATGTAGAGCCGCGCGAGCTGCACCAGCGACGCGGCGCTGTAGCGGAGCTTCTCTTCGAATTCTTCGCCCAGCTCTTCGAACTCCTCCACCTCCGCGTCCGCTTCCGGATCCTTGTCCGACTCCTCCTCCTCGGCCAGCTCTTCTTCGTCGGGCCACAGCCGGCGCCCGGCTACGGTCATGACCGACACCCGGGCGGCCTTTTCGCACACGAAGTCGTTGAGCCCCACCGTGCGCGCCCTCGCCACTCTCGACGCGGAGTACTCCAGCATGATCTTCACGGTCAGGAGCCGCGACAGGAAAAACAGCACGAAAAACAAAAAGGCGACGAAGAGTACGGCCACGACCGACTCCACCATCGCCTGTCCGCGCCTCAAGCGCACCTTATTCCTCGCCCAGCGACTTGATCGAATCCGTACCGATGCTTTCGGCCGCCGACTTCGCCTTCTCGCCTTCTTCGGCCGAAAGCGCACTGGTGGCGCCGGCCGTCTTCTTGGCGATGGCGCGCGCCAGATAGCTGAACACCGTGATCAGCGCCACCGCGATGAGACACACGATGATGATGTACTCCACCATCGTCTGGGCCTTGCGCATTTTCTTCATCATGTACCCTGTTCCTTTCTTATGGCACGCCGGCGGAAAGCAGCGTGACCGTTTCGTATTCATGCTGGTAGACCGCGCGGAAGAAGTAGGCGAAGAGCGACGACACCATGATCAGCACCGCCAGCACCAGCACGTATTCGACCATCGTCTGTCCCCGACGCATGAAAAGTTCCCGAAATCACTCGAACTGTTGTTTGGCGAACACGCCGATGCAGGCGGTGACCACCGAAGAAACCGCCCGCAGTTCGTCGGCCGAAACCCTCAGCACGAAGCGGTAGTCCGCCTCCTCGCGCCAGGCCGCAGCGGCGAACGCGCCGTTCTCGTTGTCGGCGAACGAAAGCATGGCCGCCTTGATCATGGGCTTCTGCTCCTCGGGCGCGATCTTCAAGACCTCCGGCGAGACCGCCCGCACGATCGCGTAGAGCGAATAGACCGAAGCAAAGTTGAGGGGCTTGCCCTGCGCCTCCGGCAGCACCCGGGCGAACTTCTCCGCCGGCGACTGCGAGGCCGGACGGTCCTTGAAGGAAATCGCCAGCGCCCGCGAGGAATACTGATCGCCGCCCTTCACCGCCTCGATCCTGGCCGCGAGCGGCTCCAGCTCCGCCTGGATCTTCTCCTGGTCGAGCGCTGCCAAAGCCTCTTCGTTCTGGAGATAGGCCACGAGCTTGGCCGCATCCACCTCCACCAGATACTTGCCGTCCGCCGACTCGCGCTTGAGCCAGGAAAGATCCACCTGGTTGCGCTCCAGAATGGCTATCGTCTCCGCCACTATGCTTTCGAGCTCCCGGTACGCGCCCTCGTCCACTGTCGTCGCGAACGCCGCCACCGCCCCCTGCGGCGCGAACACGAACACGTCGCCGCCCTCGATCGTGGCGCGGCTCATGCGATCGAGCTCCGTATCCGGCTTGAGCCGCATCGCGCCGTGCAGATCGAGCCCGAGATCGTTCAGCCGCACCGCCACCTCCATCCGTTCGATGGCCTTGATATGGTCGAGCGCCTCGTCCAGCTCGGAGTCCATCTTCTCGTCGCACTCCCGCTCCATCGACGCTTCGATGTGGCGCACTCCGGCGGGAGCTATCTCCATCCGGGCCACGTCTCCGGCCATGTCGGCCGAGGCGTACGGAATATCCGTCGCGGCCAAGAGCGCCAGTTCGCGCGTTTCGGCCATCGCCAGCCACTTTTCGTCCTCGGAGAACACCACGTATTTCGGCTCGTCGCCTTCGGACTCGATAAACTTGATCACCCCGTCACGCTCGCGATGCTTGAACTGCTTCGCGATGAACTGCGCCTTGTCGACAGCCGTCGGCACCACCAAAGCCACCTGCAGATTCTCCTCGTCATCCTCCCCCTGCTTGGCGGAATCCAGATAGATGATGCCCGTGATCGGCGCGTCGTCGCGGATGTCCCCCAGCTCTTCGCTCACCGACTCGTCCATCAGCGCCATGCTGGCTATCGCCCCCAGGGGATACCCCACGAACTCGCCCAGCTTGTTGGCCGTCCTGATGAGCTGTTCGCGTCCGCCCACCTTGACCGTAATCACCTTCTCGACCTCCGCCAACGACAACGCACTTACGAACATTGCCGCCACCAGCAACGAAAGTTTCTTCATGAAATCCTCCTTTTTGGACATGTATTGGTATATTATATCATATTCCCGTGCCAAAATCAAGCATAATCTTATCCTAATCAAATCCTAACGGCGATTTGATATAATATTTCCATCATGAAAGCAGTATTGGACTTTGCGATAATGACCGGAGGCGGTCTGGGCGCGTTTCTCCTGGGGATGCGCCACCTCTCGGAAGGCTTGCAGGCGTCGGGCGGCGAACGCATCCGGCGGTTCATGTCGATGGCCACCGGACACCGTTCCGCCGGAGTGCTCACCGGCATCACCTCCACCATCATCATGCAGTCGTCCTCGATCGTGACGGTGATGCTGGTGGGGTTCGTGACCTCCCAGATGATGACGCTCGCCTCCGCCATCTACGTGCTCGTGGGCGCCAACATCGGCACCACCTTCACCGTCTGGCTCATGGCCATCGCCCCGAGTCCGGAAACGCTCGGCCTCGCCCTCTTCGCGATCGGCGCACTCGTCTACTTCCCGCTCCGCAAAGGCGCGCTCGGCAATCTGGGGCTCGCGTTCATCGGGCTCGGGCTCGTCTTCATCGGCATGTTCCTCATGAAGGAAGGCGTGGCCCCGATCAAATCCTCGCGCGCCCTCTCGGAAGCGCTCGCCCGGCTCGATGCCCGTTCGCTCGGCTCGGTAGCGCTCGTGGCCGCGTTCGCCGCGCTCTTCACCGCCATCATCCAGAGTTCGGCGGCCGGCATCGTGATCTTCATGACGCTCGCCTCCGAAGGGATCGTGTCGTACGAAACTGCCGTCTCGGCCCTCTTCGGCGCCAACATCGGCACTACCGCCACCGCCTGGCTGGCCTCGATCGGCGGGGGCAGCGCCGCCAAGCGTCTGGCGTCCGCGCACACGCTCACCAATCTCTTTGGGTCGCTCGTCTGCCTGCCCTTGGTGCTCCCGGTCTTCATCCCCTTGGGCAAATTCGCCTGTCCCAACTGGCAGACTTCCGTCATGCTGCCGGTGGCGCTCACCGACACGCTCTTCGCCATAGTTCGCGGCGCGCTCGTGTTCCCCTTCGCCCGTCCGTTCGCGAAACTGCTCGAGCGCCTCATCCCCGACCGCGAAGACGAAAAACCGCACTTGAGCGTGCTCACTCCGCATGCGCGCATCAGCACGGTCATCGCATGCGAACAGGCGATGGAGGAAGTGGGTTTCATGGCCGAGAGCGTCACCGACCTCGCCGACCATCTGGAACGGATCCTCGAGGGCGAAGGCCGGCGCGACCTCGCCCGGCACATCCAGAAGCGCGAAGAAATCCTCGACCGCGTCCAAAGCGAGATCACCGCCTTCCTCGCCAGCATCATGGTCAAACGCCTTTCGCCCTTCGCCGCGCATACGGTCAAACGGCTCATGCGGCTCGCGGACGAGTTCGAATCGGTGTCGGACGAATTCCCGCGCATCGTCCGGGCGCTCGACCGGATCGAAAGCTCCGGCGAAGCGCTCTCGGGGTCGGATCTGGCGATGGTGCTCGACATCCACCGCACCGCCTCGGAACTGATCGCATTCTCGCGCAAGGACCTGAACAGCTTCGGCGGCGTGGCGGACAAGCGCATCCTCTCGACCGACCTCAAAGCGAAGATCCAGGCCGCCCGGCAGTTGCAGTTGATGCGCGTGGGGGGCGGCTCTTCCGCCACTGCGGTGCTCACGATGCTGGATCTCCTCGGCGCCTACAACCGGCTTCGCACCTACGCCATCAACATCGCAGATGCTTGCGCCGACGGCGAAAATATGGTATAATATTCCGGTATGCACCCTGATTCCATCCTGGTGGTGGAGGACGATTCCTCGATCCGCACCGTAGTCGGCCTCGCCTTGAAGGCGGCCGGCTTCACCGAAGTGCGCTTTGCCGGCGCAGGCGACGAAGGGCTCGAATCCGCCGAAGCCGATCCGCCCCGGCTCGTCCTGCTCGACCTGATGCTCCCGGGACTGCCGGGACTCGAAGTGTGCCGGCGTCTCCGCGCCAATCCGTCCACCTGCAAGATTCCCATCGTCATGCTCACCGCGCTCGACGACGAACGCGACATCGTGAAAGGTCTGTCGGCCGGAGCCGACGATTACGTGACCAAGCCCTTCTCCCCCTCGGTGCTCGTGGCCCGCATCAAGGCGGTGCTGCGCCGGAGCGACGGCCAGGCTACGGAGAAACTGACCTTGGGACCGCTCACCATCGACCCCGGGTCGCATTCCGCCACTCTGGACGGCGCGGAAATCCAGCTCACCCCCACCGAGTACGGCATCCTCCAGCTCCTCGCCTCGCATCCGGGCCGCGTCTACACCCGCGCGCAGATCATCGATTCCGTCCAAGGTTGCGGCAAGGTGGTCACCGAACGGACGGTAGACGTGCAACTGGTGGGGCTCCGGCGCAAACTGGGCGCCTGGGCGGAGCATATCGAGTCGGTCCGGTCGGTCGGCTACCGGCTGAACGCGCAAAGGCGGACAGTATGAAGAACCGATCCATCCCCACCTGGACTCCCCCCTTGCTGCCGCTCGCCGCCAGCATCGTCTTCGCCATCGTACTGGTGGTGGGCACGGCCAACTTCCGCCACACCGCCGCCCGGATCGGCGACGACGCCGAACTTTTGGAGCAGGCTTTCGACCTCTGCGAATGCGCGGCCGGACTGATGGGAGCGTGCGCGGTGGCGTCCATCATGTTCATCGCCAGACGACTCAAACGACGCCTCGAACAGGTGGCGGAGGAGAACCGGCAGATGCGGCAGATGGAGAAGTTCCGTCGCGATTTCGTGTCCGACGTGACGCACGAAATCCGCACCCCCCTCACCGGCATCATGGGCGCGGTCGAAATGCTGCGCGACCATGCGGATGGTCTCTCCGCAAAAGAACGCGCCGACCTCATGGACGTGATCGGAACGCAATCCAGACGGCTCAACCGGCTGGCGCTCGACATCCTCTCGCTCTCGCGGATCGAGTCGCGCAAGGATTCCGGCAAGCTCGACTTCGCGCCGGGCGACCTCGCTATGGTGATGGAAAACGTGCATGCCGCCTTTCTCCCGTCCGCCAAGCTCAAGAACATCGATCTCCGGCTCGTGCGCAACGACAACACGGTACTCTCGTGCGACATCGCCCTCATCGAACAGGCGGTGGCCAATCTCGTGGAGAACGCGCTCCGCTACAGCAATTCGAAATCGATCGAAATGAGTCTCTCGTCGATGCCGTCCAAAGCGCTCATCGCGGTGACCGATCATGGCGTCGGCATTCCGCCGGAGCACCGCAAGCGCATCTTCGAGCGCTTCTACCAGGTGGACCGGTCCCGCGCCAAAGGCGGCACCGGACTCGGCCTCGCGATCGTAAAGCACATCGCCAATCTGCACAACGGCGAGGCCGCCATCGCCGACACCCCCGGCGGCGGCGCCACCTTCACCCTCACGCTTCCGTCAGACGTGAATGAACGACCCTAACGGGTCCGGTCAGAACGAGAGGCTGGCGGACACTCCGCCATAGAGGAGACCCCGGTGCCTGCCGTGTTCGCTGCCGACCGAATAGGGGTCCCAGCCCGGACAGTGGCGCACGCGATCGTCGATCTTGTAGAGATAGTTGAGGCTCGCCCCGAGCGTGATGTGGTCGGTGAGCGCATAGCTCAACGCGATGCCGTTGTCCCAGCCGCCGAACACGGCCGAGTTCAGCCGGTCGTGGGAGAAGTGCTTCGCGTACTTGGCGGTGTAGAGCGTCGTCTTGGTGACGAGCTTGAGCGAAAGCTGTTCGGTGAGCTTGAAACTGCGCGAGAGCGCCAGATCGATCATGAGCGCGTCGTCCGGCTTGTTGTGGTGGTAGTACTCCCAGTAGAGCTTGACGCTCGGCACCACGATTTCGTTCTCGTATTCGGCCCCGAGCGTCCAGAAGTTCTGCGACGACCAACCGGTGCGCGGATAGGTGTACCAGAGGTGCGAGGCGGTCAGGTTCACCGGTCCCACCGAATTGCCGTAGACGATTTCGTAGTCGAACTCGCCGATTCCGCCCAGCTGCTTGCCGCCATTTTGGCTACGCATGCTGTGCCGCTTGTTGAGCTCCTGGTTGGCCCACACGTCCACCCCGATCCAGCCGAAATACTCCGGCAGGTTGAATTGCAGCCAAAGGTCGTACTGCGCCACCGGAGTGTCGGAGATGATGCGGTTGTGGGAAACGTAGGCCGATTTGATGTTGAGCCCCACCGAACCTTCGAAGAGCGGCGACGCTTCATCCTCCGCCTCTGCCGTCTCCACCACCTCGGTCTCCGGCTTCGCGGCCAAGTCCTGGACCGGCGCCTCCTCGGCCTGCGCCAAGCAAGCCGCTGCGGCAACCATTACGCCAAAAGCAATCATCGGTTTCTTCATTTGCATTTTCCCTTTTTCACCGTATTGTCTAGTAGTATACCATATTTCCGCCCGAAAATCAAGCATAAAGTGCAATCTCCGCACTGTTCCAGGGCTGGGGATTCACACTATGCCGAGGGGCGTGAGATCGCAGGATTCGCCGGACTTGCGGCCGAGGTCGTAGACGCGTTGCATCGCATCCGGATCGTGGCAGACGCGCGAAATCGGCAGCGGCGCTTCCGGCGCGATCAAGACCGCCGCACCGTCCGCCACGCGCCGGTCGATGTATTCGAGCGTCTCATTGTACCACACATGGCGCGTCTTCAAGGCCCGGTAGATCGCCGGATGGCGATGGAGGAGCGGCTTCAGGAGGCACAGCTTATTGGAGGGATGCTTCCGGTAGCCGTGCGGACGCGTGGTGACGACCAGATTGCGTCCGTAGCCGATCGACTCGAAATAGCGGAGCGGAATGCCGTCCGAAAGTCCCCCGTCCAGATATTCCCCGCCCTCGATCTTCACCGGCCGGGACACGAGCGGCATCGAGGCGGAGGCCTGGATCCACCGGAAGGAAGTCTCGTCCGCCCGGTCGAGGCGCCTATACACCGCCTGGCCGGTGGCGCAGGCGGTGGCCACGATGTGGAACTCCATCGGGTTCGCTTCGTAGGCCGCACCATCGAACACGTCCAGCTCCATCGGTAGCGCCCGGTAGCAGAAATCGGCATTGAAGAGGTCGCCAGTCCTCATGAGCGAAGCCCACGAACAATAGCGCGGATCCTTGGCGAAGCGACGGTTGTAGCGGATGACGCGTCCGATCTGGCCCGACTTGTAGTTGCAACCGAAACAGGCCCCGGCGGACACGCCGATGGCGCCGTCGAACTTCACGCCGCGCTCCATCAGCACGTCCAGCACGCCGGCCGTGAAGAGGCCGCGCATCGCCCCGCCCTCCAGCACCAGTCCCAACTTCACGGGATGCGATCAGCTCGCCGCGTCGACGGCTTTGCCCAGCATGTTGACCATGTATCCGATGGAGTCCTCCTGCGGGTCGATTTGGATGTCCGGCACCTCGGGAATTTCAATCTCCAGCGCCTCCCCCACGCAGCCTTGCAAGAACGAGCTGGCAATGCCCTGCCGCTCCAGAACATCCTTGCCGATCGCGTTGCTGTTGACCCCCGGTATAACCATTCCTTCGTTGAGATCGTTCAGCATGGTGGACATGGCCGAAGACATCTTCTGGAATTCCGTGCCGTTGATGATGTTCGGCATGCGTGCGGTGAGTCCCGGACCCGCCTTGGCGAGCGCCAGGGAGATGGTGATGGCCCTCGCCGCATTCATGTGCGGCCCGCCCGCTTCCTCCTCGCCGGCGTCCTCGAACGTCTTGATCACGTCGATTTCCTGGATCATCCGGTCCACCAAAAGCCGCAACTGCTCAAGGCCTTCGTAGATCTGGAAGGCGGAAGAGGTGCAGTTGAGGCTGGCGAACTTGTCGAGCTTGGCGTCTTGCACGATGTTGGCGATTCTCCGGAAGAGTCCCTTGGGGATCGGGGAACTGCCCAGCAGCTCCACCGCGCTCTTGAGGGAGTTGGAGCAGCCGGGGAAATCCTTGGCCACCTCGCGCATTTCGGCCATCGCCTCCTTGATGTTGTTCACCATCGCCTGGGTCTTCTCTTCGGTACGCAAGAACTGATTGGAATTGACGCAAAGTTCCGGCACTTTGTTGAGAACCAGCTCCTCCAGTTCCTTGTCGCCGCCGCAGAGCTTGAGAATGTCCGCCACCTTCTTTTCGGGGTCGATGCCGTGATCGATCAGCGTCTGGCGGGCGCCGTGCTGGAAGCTGGCGTTTTCCTCCACGCCGAACTTGAAGGCGATATCCACCTTCACCTGGATGGGCGTTTTGAGGTCGTCAACGGCCTTCTCGTTGCGCGTGCCGTCCTTATTGAACAGCGTGTCGATGATATGCTTGGCGTAGTGTTTGTCGATATTGGCGATGCCGAGCCGCTGGTCGTTGGCGATGCTCTTGATGAGCTTCTCCGCTTCGTCGGCGGCGACCGTCATCTTCAATGCCAGCAGCTCCTTGTTGAGGGCCCCGTTCCGCATCGGCAGATTCTCGATGTCGTCGGCGAGGGGCTTTAGCGCATGCTGGACGATGCTCCCCACCACTTCGGTCCGGCCGATTCCGAACAGTTGCACAGCAAGTTTGGCGGCCACCTGAGTGCCGACATATTTGGCCACCTTGGCGGCCTCGTTCCTCAACATCGTTTCGGAGTTGGCGGTGGAAAAGCGCTTGGCAATGTCTTTGATTACGCTGCCCTTCACCATCGATTTGAGGTCTATCGTCTTGATGTCCGTATCCAGCGTGGCGTTGCCCGTCTGTCCGGCGGCGGTCAGGAGCGAGGCTTTGATGGCGTCCACGAGGTTGGCCACCTTCTGGCGCGCGCTCGAGACGCCGATTGCGCACTTGAAGCGCATCCAGAGGCTGGCCTCCTTCACCTGCCCGGTGGTGGAGGACAGGAAGTACGTCTTGTTGGAATCAAGGCGATTCAACGTGTCGAGATTGACATGCGAAGCTACTGTCATGCTCATGATGTTGGTTCCTTTCTCGTTCTGCCCTGTTTACCCGCGAGCCGCCTAAAGGTTACAAAAATTTTTATCTCAGACACGGATGAGCTCGTCGGGCCGGAAAGCGCCGTCCTCCTGGCCTGCCGGCGCCGCCTCGACGCTATCGCCGTTGCCGGTCTCGGCTGCGATTTCGGCCCTCACGGAAATGGCCGCATCGGTAAACGCAGTGAGCCGGACGCCGAGGGTTTCCGCATCGAGTCCGCTCATCGGCAGATGCACGGAGAGCACGAGTTCGCCGTCGAAGAGCCCGAGCGACGCCCCCGAGGTGCCCTTGCCGTCATAGGCGAGGGAAAGCGCCTTCTTGTACTGGGCCGACGCAAGTCCTCCGTTCCCGCCGGAGTCGGTCACCGGGGCGAAGATCACGAGGTCATCCGCGTCGCTACGGTACTGGAGCGTGATGATAAGTCCGTCCGTTTCGAGTTGGCAGGAGTTCTGCGCGTCCGCGGCCACCTGCAGTCCCGTCATGGCGGCGAAGTCCGCCAGCAATTTGTCGAATACTGTCATGTTGAGCTACCTTCTGCGGTTGATGTTTTGCTTTTGATATGGTATTATATCATATTTTCCCGCAAATTGCAACCCTAAATTATGCCGTCAATTGACGGTAGCATTCGTAGGCGGCGATGGAGACCGCATTGGCGAGATTGATGCTGCGGGCGTGTTCGCCGGGCATGGGGATGCGGAAGAGCCGCCCCGCTTCAACCTTGAAGTGCCTAAACTACCTCCCGGCAAGTTTGTTGCTTTCGCTACTGGGAGTTTCGGAGTTTGTCCCAACAGCGAAAGAAACCCATCCCCTCACACTTCCTCCAGCGCAAGGATGGCGTTGCGGACGCAGTCTTCGCAGCTGCACAAGATCTTGCCGGTGCCGATGCCCTTCAACTCGCGGCAGATCGTGGCGCCGCACAGCTCCTTGAAGCGCGGCATGATGGTGCGAGAGTTTTTCATGGCCTCGCCCGGCGGCGAAAGCATCGACGAAACCATGATCGCCCCGACGAGCGCCCCGCAAGTTCCTTCCATCGTGCCCATGCCCGAACCGAACCCGGATCCGAGGCGCTTGAGCTCCTCTTCGCTCTTGCCCAGCCTGTCGGCGAAAGCCACCAGCACCGCCTGGCAGCAGTTCATCGAGCGCTTCAGCTCTGCACCACGTTCCTGTCTTTCCTTTGTTGTCATACCGTAATCCTCCGATACTCCAAAACTCCCAACAGCGAAAGCGACCCCGCTTACAGCTTCTTGACGAGTTCGAGAATCTTGTTGCGCGTTGTTTCGGTCTTCTGCTCGTCGGCTCTGGCGGTGACGATGCCAACATCCTCCACGCCCCAGTAGCTCTGAATGCCATGATACTCGCCAATTGCACCATTGTAGACATTGGGCGAATAGGACGAGAGCAGCATCGCCATCTTCTTCACCTTCGGCGGCTTGTTCATGTTGTAGACGCGCTGGATGGGCGCCTGGATCTGCGCCGACATCGTGAAGTAGTACACAGGCGAAGCGAGCACCAGCACTTCCGCCTCTTTGAGGAGCGGATAAATCTCCTGCATGTCGTCCTGCTGGACGCAAGCGCCGTTGCCCTTGCCATGACAATAGTTGCACGCCAGGCACCCCGCGATCTTCTTGTGCGCCACGTCCACCAGCGTCACCTGGTGTCCGGCCGCTTCGGCCGCCTTCTTGCATTCTTCGGCCATCCAAGCCGTGTTGCCGCTCTTGCGCGGCGACCCCTGAAGTATCAGTATGTTCATTGCTGTTCCTCCTTTACCGTATGAAGTGCATGGGTTGCCACGGCTCCTGCGCCGGACACGGATTGTCCTTGATGGATTTGAGCAGCCAAGCCATGTTGCGCGCGAGCGTGCGCATGGTCTGCATTCCTTCGGGGTCCTGAGCGCATTCGCCCGGCGTACGCCCGAATGCGACGTTCCAATACTGCGAGGTGACGAGCGGGCAGTTCAGCATCTCAAACGGCATGTTCATCGTCTGGAACGCCGCCGTTGAGCCGCCGCGCCGGCAAATCGCCACATTGGCGGCCGGCTTGCCTCGCACCACGGCGCCGCCGGCGAAGCAGACACGCTGCCACACCGCCAGCAATGCGCCGTTGGGCTGTCCGTAATAAGTAGGAGAACCAAGTATTATCCCGTCGGCGTCTGCAAGCTTTTCGATTATGCGATTTGCTACGTCATCATCAAAAGCGCAGCGTCCAAGTCCCTTCTCGCTGCACTGTCCGCAGGCAATACATCCGCGAACCGGCTTCACGCCAAGCCAGAAGATTTCGCTTTCGACCCCCTCCGCCTTGAGCGTGTCGGCTATCTCCTTAAGCGCCCTCGCGGTGTTGCCGTCATTGCGCGGACTTCCGTTAATCATCAATACGTTCATTGCTTCTTACCTTTTTCATATTACTTTCGTTGCTTGGATTGAGGAGTTTGGGAGTTTGGCAACAACACTTAACCCTTTCGTTAATGCGTTCCTAACTTCCAACCGTTGTCGTTGTGGTAGATCATGTTGCGGGTCATTCCGCCGTCGATGCAGATGTTTTCGCCTGTAATGAAGCCTGCTTTATCCGAGGCGAGGTAGAGAACCATGTTCGCGATGTCGAGCGGATTGCCAACGCGCCCTGCGAAGTGCTGCGTGGCGTCTGGGCCATCGTACTCCTTGAACGAGGTATCAATCCATCCGGGCGAGATCGAGTTGACTCGGACGCGTCCCGAGAGACTTGCGGCGAGCGCATGGGTAAGCGCGGCGATTCCGCCCTTCGCTGCCGTGTAGCTCTCCGTCTGCGGCTGGCTCATCCTGTCGCGGGAGGACGAGATGTTGATGATGGACGCTCCTTTGGCAAAGTGGTCTTTGAATAGCTTTGCGAGGTAGAAAGGAGCGACCACGCCGACCGCCTGGGCGCTCACGAACTCCTCGTATGTGCATTCGTCGATGCCCTTGAAGAGCGGCATCGCGTTATTCACAAGCACATTGACGTGTCCGCTCTTGGCAACGACTTCGGCGGCGAAGCGTTCTAGGACGGTCTTGTCGGCAAGGTCGCCGACGAACCACGGCCCCTCCTGGATATCAATGATGTGAACAGTCGCCCCTTCTTGGCGAAAGCACTCGGCGCAGCATTTGCCGATACCCTGCGCCCCGCCGGTGACGACCACCACCTTGTCCTTGAATTCCATTTACCTCAATTCCTTGCCGCACGAAAAGGCCGGAGCCACCACTTCGCCCATGAGACGATAGACATGCTGGCAGGTGTCGAAGCAGATGGGCTTCATCTTCGCGGCGTCTGGCTTGCCATCGGTCATTGCAGACTCTTCTACCGCGCAGTTGACGATCTTGCCGACGACATTGCAGCTCTCCTCGTTCATCGAAACGAGCTTGCATTCGAGGACGAGCGGCAGTTCGTTGATGACTGGCGCGTCCACAAAATCGCTTTTCGTGACGGTGAAGCCGCTCTTTGCCACCTTGTCGGGCGTCTTGTTGCCGCTCACGATACCGAGGAAGTCACACGCCTTGACGGTGTCTGCCGTGCCGAAGGCGACCGTGAACGCCCTTCTTGCGGCGATGTTCGCCCATGTTTTGTGTGAGGTGTCGATGCAGATGGTTATCTCATCCTCCAATGTGATTCCACCCCATGCGGCGACCATCGCATCGGGGGTGCCGTTCTCGTTGTACGTGCCGATCATCAATACCGGCATCGGGAACATCCAGTTCTTCACTCCTAGGTTCTTCTTCATTGTTGTTTCCTTTCAATTTGCTTTCGCTACCGGGAGTTTTGGAGTTGGGGAGTTGGTCTACAATAATGCGCCGATTGCGGCGTCGATCGTTTCGGGCGGGGTGGTGGGATGGAAGCGCTTCACCACATTGCCGTCTCGATCGATCAAGAACTTGGTGAAGTTCCATTCGATGTCGCCCGGAGCCTCCGCGCCGGTAAGCCCATGCTTGGCCAAGAGTTCCCGCAGCCCGGCAATGTCCGCTTCCGGCGCATCATCCTTCGGGCGTACTGCTTTGAGAAACACATACAGCGGCTCGGCACCCTCGCCGTTCACCTCTATTTTCGAGAGCTGGTCGAAAGAGGTGTTGTACTTGAGCGCACAGAACTGGTGGATTTCATCGTCGCTCCCCGGCGCCTGATGTCCGAACTGGTCGCATGGGAAGTCGAGAATCACGAGTCCCTTATCATGATATTTGCCATAGAGCTTCTCGAGGCCTTCGTACTGCGGAGTGAAACCGCATCCGGTGGCGGTATTCACAATAAGGAGCACATTCCCCTTTAGCGTCGCGAGATCCAGCGTGGCGCCGCCCCGTCCCTTTACCGTGAAACTGTATACCGTCTTGTTTTCCATCGTTACCTCCTTATTGCATTTACCTATAAAACATCCTGCCGCCACCATAATGATTCCCAGCGCCACGCTACCGACCGCGTACGCCGCAAACGCACCATAGCGTCCTTCCGTCATCAATGCAAGCGACTCCTTTGAGAATGTCGAAAATGTAGTGAATCCGCCGCATAGGCCTACGATCAACGCCAGACGCAATGTCTCGCCCAATCCGAAGCGAACCGCCCAACCGCCAAAGAGTCCAATGGCAAAACTGCCGATGGCATTCACGCCCAGCGTGGCCCAAGGAAACGCCGCCGAGCCAATCCACAGCCCCACGGCATATCTCAGCACGCTGCCGACCCCGCCACCGATAAAGACAAATAGTGCGTTCATGCTACCCTATCCTCGTACTCCAGAACTCCCACCCGCGAGTTTCGTCATATCGATCACCGTCTGCACGCTAGTCCGCCGCCTCCGTGCGCATGGAGGCGTCCAACGCCTTGAGCTTGGCGAGCCTCGCCTTTACGACCGGGGCGGCGTCGCCATTGATTTCCGGCTCGATCGCCATGAGCAGTTTGATGTAGCCGGCCAAAACGCGCTCCTTCGCCGCCTGCTTCTCGTTCGCCGAATAGGAGAACTTGCCCAGCGCGGACGTGCCCGACTTTTCGCACGCGGCAACCGCTCCGTCCAGTCTGGCGAGACTCTTCTTCGCCTCGGCCGCGGTTTCGCAGTCCATCAGTTTGATCGCTGCATTCGCCACCGCCGCCTTCGCCAACTGCATCTTGCGCGCGGTCTTGAGCGCCTCCGCCTGCGCCGAGCGCAAGCTCTTGTCGTTGAGCCGACCTTCCGAAGCGGCCATGCGCAGCTTCTTCGGCACCGCCCACGCGCCTAGATCGTCCAGTTCCATCCACTCCGGCGCCAAACGCAACTCTTCGCCGGCGATGTAATCCTCGGCGTTCTTCGTCTGCAGCTTCAGCGATGCAAGTTTGGCCTCCGCCTCTTTGCGGACGTCCGGCGACTGGAAGCCTTTCGACAGCCGGAACCAGAGCCGGATCTGCGTTTCCAGCAGTTCTTCCTTATCCAGCTTCGCCTCCTTCGCATACACCTTGATCAATGCGTCGATCGTCCTTACGTGCGCCGCCGGATTGCCCCCGGCGCCTTCCATCATGGCATTGAGTTCGTCCACCAGCTTGTACAGCCTCGACCGGACCGCAATCATGTCGCAGTTTCTCGCATTGAGCGATTTGACCGGCCGGCGCGAAACCGCAAGCTCGTCGTCGACCGCCAGTTCGCCCTTGCATTCGCCGATGCGTTCGACGAAGAGCGGAATCAAATCGCCCTGCTCGACCGGATTCTCGCCGATAAACAAGGTGGGCCACTTCACGCCGGCCATCGCGCCATCCAGCTTGTCGAGAAAAGCCGGGGGCCCGCCTTTCGTGTACCCGCTGAGGGATGCAACCTTCCGTCCTTTCGAATCGGTTATCACCATCGACGGATAGCCTACGATGCGGTATTGCCGCGCCAAATCCGGATTCTGCGTCGCCGCAAGTTCGGACAGCCGCGATTTGTTTTGCGGGCAGTCGATCATCACGAGCACGTATTTCCGGGACGCCTTGCGGATGAAATCGCTCTGCGAAAAGACCTCTTGGTCCATGCGACGGCACCAGCCGCACCAGTCCGAACCCGAAAACGCCATGAAGACGAACTTGCCCTGCAAGGCGGCCTGCCGTCTGGCCTTGGCCACATCCTCCGTCCAGCCGTCGGGCACCCCGAGCGACACGGCCGGCGCGGTCCGCGCCGGCATGGCAGCCAACACCAAGGCAAGTATGAGCAATATTTTCATGGCCGCTTGGTGGACGGGAACGTGATTTGGAATTCCTTGTACAGCTTGCGCGCCTCCTCCGGCTTGCGCTCCTTGAGATAGATGATCTCCTCCGTCAGCTCCTGTTTGGCCTCCTGGATGGCCGCCAGAATCGCCTGGGCCTCCGCCGCCTGCTCCTTCATCACCGCCGTGGCCCCTTTGGACGCCCCCTTCTTCACGTCGCTCTCGAGCTTGCCCACCGCCCGCTTGATGTCCTTGCCCAGCACCAACTGCTTCTCGAACGATTTGTACTTCTTGAGCGGCACGCCCCCCGTCAGCACCCGCGGCCCGCCGATCCGCTTGATCGCCGCCTCCACCGCTTCCTCCATCTCCGCCTCGTTGCGTCCGGCGTACACCACCTTGCCGCGATGATCCACCACATACATGAACGGCAGTCCGCGGAACGGCGGCTCGTCCTTGGCGAGACCGAACCGCTCGTAGATGGGATAGGTAAGCCGGTGCTCCTTCACCAGCGCCGCCACCTTTTCCGGCTCGCGTCCCTGGCAGTGGCTTCCCACCAGCACGAACGGCTTGGACTTCATCCGCTGCCAGAACTTCTCCATCGTCGGCAACAGCGCCCGGCACGGCGGGCAGTACGCGCCCCAGCAGTCCACCAGCACCACTTTGCCGTCCAGAAATTCCGCGTCGATCTTCGGCCCCGAATAGTGGTTGCCGTCACCCATTCCGCGCCACTCCACCGCGGCCAACGCTTCCGCCGCCGCCATCAGTAACGCCAATACGAGCATCTTTTTCATCTCTACGCTCCTCCTTGCAATGCCAATACCTTATATTATACCAAATTTTGGGGCGAATTGCAAGGGGAAAACGCGGGAATCGAAAAAAGTTCATTTTACCCCTTGACTTTTGGTCCGGAAATATGATATAATATTCGCATCCTAGGAGCAGTATACCCTCGCACAGCCGTGCGGGGGTTTTTTGTTGCCCGGGAGATGTTGTGATCAATTGTTTTTCGTGGAGGAACCGCAAGTAATTCGCGGATACGGGTTCCTCTAGCCGGAAATGGCTCTGTTCTGCGACAAGGCGATGCCTTAGTTTAGGCGTCGCCTTGTTGTATATATAGGGTTATAGTACGGCTGTCCGCATCAACCGAAACCAAAACGAAAGGAGCCATAGTCATGGCTATCATGAAACAACAACTGCTCGACTTCGCGGACCCGGGCCCGCTGGACGAGTCGATAACCCAAGTCCCCGGATTCATCGACGAGGTGAAGGACTGGACGCTCAAAACGGCGCACAGTCCCAACCCCACTCTGGCGTTCATGGGGGCCTTGGGGCTCCTCGCCCATCTGAGCGGAAGGAGCCACGCCGACACGCACGGCACGCGCACCAACCTCTATCTGGTGGCGCTGGGCGAAACGGGCATCGGCAAGGAGGCGCCGCGCCAGACGAGCCACCGGGTGCTGGACGCGATCGGCTGGAGCAGGTCCGTCCTCGACACGGCCGCCTCGGGTCAGGGACTGGAGGACCGGCTCGTCGAAAGCCCCTCGCTCCTCCTCCAGGCGGACGAGACGGAAGTCATGTTCCGCCAGATGCGCACGGAGTCGCGCATGGGAGAAGCGATGAGCGAACGCTTCCGCCGCCTCTATACGGCGAGTCAGGGCAAGTACGTGACGCGCGCCAAGGCGAACGAGTCGGCTTCCACTTTGGAGAATCCGCACCTTACGTTCTTCGGGACGGGCACGCCCGACGCCTTCTACGACACGCTCAATGGGCGGATGATCGAAAACGGCATGTACGGACGCTGTCTCGTCCTCCAGGCGGAAGACCGGTATGTGAGCCAATTGCCGGAATTGTGTCCCCTGCCGGACAATGTGCTCAAATGGGCCAAGTGCCTCTACGAGCGCGAAATGGCATTTTCGGGCGGGCTGACCCTCGTCCGGGAAACGCCGGAGGCGACAGCGCGTCGCTTGGAGCTCAACGCGGAAGCGATGGCCGAGCGCCGGGAACTGGACTCCCATAATCTCGCCTACGCGCGCGCCCTCCTCGTCCGCATGCCGGAGAAGATCGCCAAGCTGACGCTCCTTGGCGCCATCAGCCGCAATCCGGAAAAGCCGCTCATCGAAACGTGCGACGTGGACTGGGCCACCCGGTTCGTCACCCATGTCAGCGCCTCGATGCTGCACGAAGCGCAGTTCCACGTGTCCGAAGGCAAGTTCGACCGCCTGGTTAAGCGGTTTATCGGGATGCTGGACAAAGCGGGAGGAAGTTTGGATCGTAGCACCATGCTGAAGAACCTGCATGTGGATAGTCAAACCTTCACGCGAATAACGCTCACACTACATATGAGCGATATGATTGAGGAAGAGTGGCTAGATGGTAGAAAAGTGGTGTTTACACTCAAAAACGCTGCATAATCACCAACTGCTAATTCGCATTCAATTCGCATTTAGTTCGCACTCGTTTCGCAATTGCGCCGCAAATTATATGGCCAGTTGCGAAACAAATGCGAAACAAGTGCGAAACAAGTGCGAAACAAACGCGAAACAAACGCGAAACAACGGAATGGCTTAACTGCCTAAAAATGGCATCAGTAAAGGGAATTATTGCAGTAACGCTCGAGGCGGGATTTTTCCTGCCTGCACGGACGTAAGTTCACGGCTCCACGGACCGAAGTTGCCGGCCCCACGGAGCGAAGTTGAAAAGTCCGGGACTTTTTCGGAAAAGTGCCGGCTTTTTTCCAAAAAGTGCCGGACTTTTCCGGAAAGGTGCGGCACTTTGGAAAATCATTGCAAAGCACGAACTGCGCAGCAGCCGCAAGGCCCCGAGCGAAAGCAACTCCCCCCGCTTACAGCGTGAAGAGACGGGTGAAACGGGGCGGGATGTCGTCCGGGCGGTGCGAGACGAGAATGGCGGCAGCCCGGGGATGGCGATCCAGAAACGAAGCGATTTTGCGTTTGGCCAAGGCGCGCTCGCGCCCGGACATATTCATGAACGGCTCGTCCAACAGCAGCAGATCGCGTCCGGGCGCCAGCGCCTCGTCCAGAAGCGACCCCGGACTCCGGCCCTGATACGCCTGCATCTCCGCGCTCACCATTCCGATGCGACGGCGCACCGCGTCCAGCACCACGCCCTCGCCCCGCGTCTTGCCGAACACCTTGATGTCGCAGGCGTAAGCGAAAGGATTGTCGCCGCTCACGAGCGAAAGCAGCGTGGACTTGCCGGTGCCGTTTTCGCCGCACAGCACCCACCTTTCGCCTTCGCGCACCGTCCAGGAAAACCGGTCGAACAGCTTGCGTCCGCCCAGCGCCAACGTCAGCCCGGCTATTTCCACTACCGGTTTTCGCGTCGACCCCGTCCCGTCGCCGAGGCTCGAAGCGGCAAGCCGGAAAGAGTTCGCCGACGGCGATCCGGCAACTTTTCCCGGCACTTCGTCCGGATGGCGATAACTCATGGCCACCGCCATCCCGCGACGGCAAAGCGCCAGGATCACGCCCTTGAGTTTCTCGCGCTGCACCGGGTCGAGTCCCGCGGCCGGATCGTCGAGGATCAGTATCGCCGGATTTTTCAGCAGGGCCCGCGCCAACAGCACGCGACGCGTCTCGCCGTTGGAAAGCGCGATGAAGGCGCGTCCGGCCAGCCGGCGCAGATCCAGGAGACGCAAAATCCGCGCGCGCAAAGCCGCGAACGCCTTGCGGGTCATGGGGCGCCGGGCCCCCACTTCGAAGGGATTCACCTCCCACACCGAATTGTAGGAAAGGAACTGCGCAACGGTAAGCTCGCCATCTTCGTGCCAACGCGCCTGCAACCAGCCCGCCCGGCGCGCCATGGCCGAGTGCTGGGCAAACGACAGCGCCGCGAGCCGGCCGGACAGGCTCTCGTCGCGCAGCCACTTGGCGAAAAGCGGTCTCGCCCGATCCGTGTCCAGCGCCAGCAATTCGCCCGGCTGCGGCAACATGTCCGCTTTACGTTGCGCGTTCATCCTCATCCGGATAAGGCAAAGGCCGGCCGGTCGTCTGCAAAATCGGCATCTGGGCGCGACGCTCGCGCAATAGCCGCGCCATCTCCGAGCGCAGTTTCAGGGCGACCTCCGGATTTTGCGCCGCCACGTTGTTCCGTTCCCCGAGGTCGGTCTCGAGATCGTAGAGTTCGAAGGAGCGATCGGCGTGCCGGTAGACGAGTTTCCAGCGACCGAGCCGTAGCGCGGTATAGAAGTTGTACTCGCTTTCGGGCAGCCCTTCGCACCAATGGTGCGGATAATGCCAAAGAATCCCTCGCGCCTCGCCGGAAGTTCGCACCGTCTCCCGCTCGCCCAAAGCAACCTTAAGAAAACTTTCGCCGTCCACCACCTGCCGGAGGGGTCCGTCGGAGAACACGCCCTCCGGAGTCTCCGCCAATGGACCTAAGTCCAAAACTCCGGCAGCTTCGAGAATGGTCGGGTAAAAATCCTCCATCGCGATCGGCTCGTCCGTGACGCGTCCGGACGGCACGCGTCCCGGCCAACTGACGATGCACGGTTCGCGCACGCCGCCCTCGTAGCCAGAACCCTTGCCGGCCCTTAGCGGCTCGTTCGCCTGCCAGTCGCGATCGTATACCGCCAGCCCCCCGTTGTCCGCCATGAACAAAACGAGCGTGTCGCGTTCGATGCCGAGTTCGCGCAAACGCGCCATCACCGCGCCGAGCGAATCGTCCATGCCCTTGATCAAGGTGGCGTAGTTGCGTTCGGTTTCGTTCCACCTTAGGCCGTCCTTCGGATCGGGATTGAGCGGATCCGCGTTCGCGTCCAGACTCGCCGAGCGCGACGCATCCCACGCGCAGCCGTTGGAAAGCGGCGAATGGAGCGCATAATGCGAAAGATAGAGATAGAACGGCTGGTCGGGTCTTTCCCGGACGTGCGACTCCATCGTCCGGAGCGCCTTGTCCGTAAGCGCGTCCGTAAGAAAAACGTTCCGCTCGTAATAGCCGTTTTCGTCCAGTCCGGGCGTGGCGAAGCGCGCATATCCGCCCCGATTCCCGTAATGCGCATCGCCCCGGTAGTTGCGCGGACCGCCCGACTCGCACCCGGCGATATTCACATCGAAACCAAAAGCGCGCGGGTCCGCCCCGGGAGTGGATGGCGCCATGTCGTCCGCCTTGCCGTAGTCGGTATTGCCCGCGCCCCAATGCGCCTTGCCGCAATGGATGGTGAAATAGCCCGCATCGTGAAGCGCCTCCACGAAAGTCCGCGCGTTCGTGTAAGGGGCATTCATCTTGTACGGAATCGCGCCCTCTGTCGTGCGCAAGCGCGGCTGACGGAACTTGCCCTCGTCATCGGTGCGCCAGGGCGGCTGACAGGATCCGCGCGGCAAAGTGCCGGACGGTTGGAGTCCGTTGACCGCCCATCGCGGCGAACAGAGTCCTTCGCCGGACGATTCGAGGCGGTCCGGCTGGTCCACCCCGAGCGTCCAGCAGGTTACGCGATGGCGCGCGGCGTTCATTCCGCTCATGAGCGAACAGCGCGACGGCGAACAGACGGGTGAAGCGTAGGCGCTGGTGAACACGGCTCCGCCCTTGGCGAGCGCCTCCATGTTCGGAGTCCGGTAGCGATTATTGAGCCGGGTCCGGACCGGGCGCCCTTCACGGTACAAGAAGGGAAGCGACGTATCCTGCCAGCCCATGTCGTCCACCATGAACAGCACGATATTCGGTCGCCTGCCGGACGCAGCACTCGAAAAGGCAAAACATTTTTGCGCCGCCAGCCACGCCGCCATGGCGCCTGCCGACTTCAAAAACGTTCTGCGCGTCATGCTCAGCGGCAGAAAGGTTACACCGACATGAAGCCGGAAGTGGTCTCGGGAAGCTTGCGGTCTTCGAGGATCTTCCGCCAGGCGAGGGCCACGTTGGCGAACTTGTTGAGGTCCGTCAACGCCTTTTCCGCGTCCAGCCGTTCGATCCAGTTGTATTTCTGGAGGTGCAGGTGGCCGTCTTGCGGATTGACGGCGAGCGTGGCCCCGCCAGTCGCCTGATAGAGGAAATTCGCCTCGAGCGCGGCGGCGACCACTTCTTCGCGGCTTTCCGGCGCGATCTCGCCCAGATCGGCATGGACAAAGAGAATGTCCTCGCCGGCCAAGTGGAGGATGACGGAGAGACCGTCAACCTCGATGGCGGTGGCGCCGCCTTCGTCCGTAAGTTCGATGCCGAGATTCTTTCCCAGCCCGTCGATCAGTTCTGCGAATGTCATGCTGTCTCCTTGCTTAAACTCCGATGTCGATCTGATACGAATTGTCGCCAGCCATCTTGAGCGCGTCGTCCTTCACGGCCTGGACGCGGGTGTCTTCGTTGGCGAACCACCCGGTCTTCAGCTCGCCGGACGTGATCTTGACCACATCGCCGATAAGCCGCATTTTCGAGTCGGCAAAGGTGGTCGAAAGCGTCTCGAAATTGTCCATCAGCGTGGTCATCACGGCGTTCGCGAACGAAGACGGCTTTTCGACGGTCTCGTAAGTGCGCATGGACACTAGCATCTCTTCGGTCTGCTGGATGCCGTCGATGAACGACTTTACGGCCGAAGCATACTGCATCGAAAACGCCTTGATGGCCTGCGTCCGCGCCTCGACGTTGCCGTTCGCCTGCTCGAGCGCCGCCTGCATCTTCGGGAGGAACTCGTTTTCGAGCATCTCCACGCGCATCGCGAAGGTCGTGTTGTGCTCGAGATCGAGGTTCGCGCGCAGCATTTCGTTGAGCTTGCGAGCCTCGGCCACCGGATCCTGCGCCTGCGCAAGGCGCTCGTTGACCTTCTGCTCGTATTTGCCGCCCGGCTGCAGATCCCCGGCGCCTTCGAGCGAGAAGCCGCCAAATCCGGTTTCGTCGGTCAGGCGATGGAAGAAGGACGAAATATCCACCGGCTTCCCGTCCTTGGTCACGCCGGCCACTATGTTGTCGTCCTTCACCTTCACCCGTCCCTCGGCCGAAGTACGGTAGTCGAACGCCATGCCCAAGATGTCGAGTTCGTCGCGCTGCGGCGCAGGTCCCGTCGTCACGTAGTCGTCGGCCGCCTCCAGGAGTTCGCTCGTCTGGTTGACGATCGTGTTCATCTCGCTCAGCGAGTTGGAGAGACGCGCCATCGACTGCACGAAGCAGTTGATCTGGGGCGGCAGTTCGAGGCCGAGCTTCTGCAGCTCCGCGACCGCCGCGTTGAGACGGTAGACCATGTCGTAGGAGAAGCGTCCCTTCGTGAGCACCGAATCGAGAATCGCCTCGGCTTTGGCGCGGTTCGCCTTGAGCGCCACCTTGCCGGCTGGCGAGAGCAGCTTCTCGAAGCCTTCGAGCATGAACGTCTTGTCGCGGAACGTGGCGCCCATGATGATCCTCAAGAGCTCGTGCCGTTCGTTCACCGTCTTGGGCTGGTTGCTCTTGGGATCGATCACCGCCTTGCCCGTTTCGTCGAGCATCGGCGCGTCGGACTTGAGCTGGTAGAGGTTGCCGAAGTCGATGAACGTTATCTCGCCGTACTTGACCATCAGGTTGCCGGCATGGGTGTCGCCGTGGAACTTGCCGCTCCCGAGCAGCGCCTCGTGGAACCACGCCTTCGTCGCCTGCACCAGAAGCTTCTGCGCGCCCTTGATGTCGCTGTAGTTGTTGCGGGCCCAGTCGATCATGTTGTTGATCGCGCCGCCGGCGACGTTAGGCTTGAGCACCGGCACCTTCTTCGGCTTCTGCGTTTCGGGATCGATCGGACCGTCCTCCCACTTGATGCGCCCCGTCGCCGGATCCTGCTCGAAGATGCTGGAGGCCGCCGTGCGGATCTCGGAGATTTTCTCCTTGAAGAACTTGTCGACCGTCGTGCCGCCGGCCACTTCCGCCACCATCACGTCCTTCTTGGGCTCGACGAGCTTGGACATCTTCATCGACTTCACCCCTGGCGCGATCGCCTGCAGCGCATGGGTATTGTTGCCCTTGATGTCGTAGAGCTTGGCGCCCTCCTCCACGTTGGCGGCTTCGTTGCGGAAGTCGAACTCGGTCATGTACTGCTTGAGCTGTCCCTCCCAGGTCTTCGCCATGCCGGGACCGATCTTCTTCGCGGCGGCGGTGAAGATTTCCGCCTCGGCCTTGACGCGCCGCTCGGCGTCGTGGCGCATGATCTTCACCACGAACTCCTGCGGCTTCTCCTCGCCCTTGACCTTGAACTTGCAGAGGAACGCCTCGCCCACCGAAGCCGCGCCGAGCGACTTCACGAGCTCGATGGACTCGATCTCCTTGCCGTCGCCCTTGCCCTTGGACTCCTGGATCATCTGCATGAAGTGGGCCTGCACGATCTTGCGCGGAATCGGCGCGAGGGACGACTTCATGTCGTCGAGCGCGTCCGCATAGCCGCCCATGATCTCCTTCGGCAAGCCCTGCATCATCTTCTGGAGCAAGGGGCTCGTACCCTTCAAGATCGCACCCGTGAACTTGTTGACGGCCACCGCCTTGGCGGAGGAAAGCGCCTCGCCCTGAAGGTTGCCGAAGTCGAACGTCTGCGCATACTTGAGCGCGGCCGAGAAGCACGAACGCTTGTCGGCCTTGCCGAGCGAGGTGAAGTAGGTCGAGATCACCTGCCGGAAGAAGCCCACCTGTCCCGGCGAATCGGAGTTGGACGCCGCATCGAGGATGTCGTTCAGTCCCTTGGCGTCGAGCTGCTTGCCGATTTCGTCGGCGGACTTCTTCTCGTAGGGGTTGTTGACGATGCCGCCATTGTCGTTGACGCTCTTCTCGCCGACCTTGAAGACGTCCTGGTTGATGAAATCCTGGATCTTCTCGCATCCCTTGGAGGCCATCGCGAGAATGATGGTGTCGAACTTGGCGAGATCCGAGCCGAGCATCTTGCCGGGATCCTTGAGGAACTGCGACAGCTGCGCCACGAAGTCCGCCTCCTTCGCGGCGTCCGCCAGCTTTTTGCCGGTGGCCTTTTCGAAATGTTCCCCGATCTCGTCGGCGATCTTGGCGAAGCCGTCCATCACCACGTCGGCGATCTGTGACGCGCAGACCGTCTTCAAGATGGAAGGATTCTTGATTATCTCCGCGAGCGCCACTATGTTCTTGTCGTTCGTGAGCGTTTTGCGCATCGACTCGCCGGCCTTCGACACCACCACGTCGCCCACCATCGTGTCGTCGGAGAAGACGAGATTCGCCACGAAGTCCTTGACGCCGTCGAGTCCGCCGATGTCATTGAGCGCTTTCGGCACCTCGGCCGGAGCCTGTGCCGGCATCGCCTGCACGACCTTCTGGATGTTGCCCGTGATCGGCGCCCTCACCACGAACTCGCCTTCGCCGCCCGCCGGCTTTTCCAACGGAATGTTGGCCACCTCGCCGAGCATGGTCTTCATCTCTTCGGGGAGGTCGGCGTTGTCCTTGACGAGCTTGTCGTGGTAGGCGTCGAGCTTCGCCTTGCAGTCGCCCACCTTCTCGCCGTCGATCGCCCGCTCGGCCATCTCCTCGAGAATACCCGTGTTGTAGTTGCCCTTGACGAGCAGGGCCACGTCCACCTTGTTGTCCGACTTGCTCGAAAGGATCAGCGCGGAGAGGTGGCGCGTAAGGCTCGACTTCTCGCTCACCACGAGGCCGCTTTGGAGGTCGTTGTCGTAGACCATGCCGAGGACGTTCTTGAGCGCGGGCCCGCCCAGCGTATCGGAGTCGGCGACGGCGCGGCCGAGGAGCCGTGTGACGAACGTGTCGGCGTCCATCTTGAGGTTGACCTTAGTCGCCAAATTGCCCTTGCCTACTATCGCCTGCATGCTGCCGTCATCGCCCTTCACGAGCTTCACGGTTTCGCCGGCGAGCTTGAACTCGCCCGACTCGCGCATGCTCGCCGGCAGCATCTTGAGCGCGGCGGACACGAGACTCTGGAAGGAATTGACGAGCACCGTATGCTGCTTTTCCTTGTCGTTCACCGCGTTCTCGCCGGTGATGCGGTTGTTGCGGGCCGTCTCGATATCCCCCAGATAGCGCGAGGTGGAAAGGAGCGACAAGGCGTCCATAATGCCGTGACTGGCGCCCTCCACGTCACCCCGCTGGCTATACATGTTGTTCACCGTGAAGTTCGTCCGGTCGCGCGTGGCCGCCCGATCGGCGCTCATCTTCGAAGTGTTCCATGCTGCCTGGTAGTCTTCGTAGGAGACGCTCTTGGCGGACTCTTCCGTGTAGCCCTTGCCGTACTTCGCGTACTCGTCCAGGAGCTCGCGCACCATTGCCCGGGAAAGCGGCGTGTAGCGATTCTTAAGTACGCCCGCGAGATCGTCGTGCCTGCCGGTCACGTTCATCTCGGTCGGGAGTCCCAGCTTGGCGCGGATCGCATCCATCTTCGCCTTCGGGACCTGCGCCTTTTCGAGCGCGTTCAAAAACGCCTCCTTCACCTCCATGATGCGCTCCGGGGAGAGCATCACGTTGTTCTTGCTCGTCTTCCAGACGTGGTTGTTGATCTTGACGAGCTCGGGACCGTTCTTGCCGGTCTTGATGTCGATCTGCCCGGCGTTGTAGTCGCCGGACGCGATTCGGTTGAACTGCGCTAAACTTATTTCCAATGCCATTTTTAGTCCTCCATGAACGGGTGTGCCTTACAACCTGTATACACATCCCGCGAAAAAAGGTTACAAAGTGATTATATTATACCATAAATTATTGGCGAATGCAACCGCAAATTGCAACCAGAAATTGTCAATGGTTACCGATAGGATGCGGTAAAGATCTTGACGATGTCGTCGTCGGTGAGCGGGATGGGGTCGCAATCGAAGAGCGCGCCGAGCGCGGAGCGGGCCAGCTGGGCCATCCGGGGGAACTCTTCGGGCTTGATGCCGTAGTCGCTCATCTTGAGCCCGTCCACGCCGCACGCCTTTTGCAGGTCGGCGAGCGCCACGAGGAAATCTTCGGGCCGGGACGCATCCTCCTTGCCGAGGAGCTTGGCCATCTCGACGAACTTTTCGGGACAGGCGCCCCGCTCGATGAAGTGGCGGTAGTAGGCGAGCGAAATCATGATGAGGCCCGCGCCATGCGGCAAGTCCTGATGCTCGCCCGAAAGCGCATGCTCCAGCGAGTGTTCGCTCGTGCAGCTCGAAGCCTCCATCGAATAGCCGCTCAGCGTGTTGGCGAAGGCCACGTCCGTGCGCGCCTCGAGATTCTGTCCGTCCGCCACCGCCTTGGCGAGACTCCGCCCGATGTTGCGGATCGCCTCGCGCTGGACGAGCGCCGCCATTTCGTTGCCGCATTTGGAGATGAAGCCTTCGGTGGAATGGAAGAGCGCGTCGAAGCCCTGATAGGCCGTGAACTTGGGCGGCACCGTGAGCATCAGCACGGGGTCCACCACCGCGAGAACCGGACAGGGCCCCATGAACGCCGCCTTTTCGTGCGTCACCGGGCTCGTGATGACCGATCCGCCATCCACTTCAGAACCGGTTCCCGCGCTCGTGGTGATGGCCACGGTGGGGAGCGGCTTGGCCTGGAGGGGACGATGCTCGCCGGTGCCGGTGGCCATATAGTCCCACACGCGTCCGCCTGCCTGCGGGATTGTGGCGGCGATGGCTTTGGCGGAGTCCATCACGCTGCCGCCGCCAAGCCCGATCACGAAGTCCACCTGATGCGCGCGGCCGAACTCCACGCCAGCTTGCACCGTAGGCTCCAGCGGATTGGCCTCGATCTTGTCGAAAAGGACGTACTCCACGCCAGCCAGCTTGAGTTCCTGCGCAAGCGCGTCCAGCGAGCCGTTGAGCCGGGTGGACTTGCCGCTCGAGATGACGACTAGCGCCTTCTTGCCGGGCAACGTCTCTTGGTGCAACGTTTTGAGTTTTCCCGCTCCGAAGAGCACTTTGGTGGATACGTTCCAGATATACGACATGGTTTGGTTCCTTGGAGGTTGACGGTTAAACGGGTGGACGCCGGGCGAAGAGCCGGGCCACGAGGGCGCCGCTCAGGTTGTGCCAGACGCTGAAGATCGCGCCCGGCACCGCGGCCATCGGATAGGCGGCGAAATGGGCGGCGGCGAGACTCGCGGCGAGGCCAGAGTTCTGCATGCCCACCTCGATGCAGAGCGCCCGGCGTTTCGGTTCCGCAAGCCGCAGCGCGGCGCCGATCAGGTAGCCGAGCGCCAAGCCGCAGATATTGTGCAGCACGACGACGAAAAAGACGGACACGCCCCCGGTGGCCAGCCGTTCCAGATTGGCCGACACCACCTTGATCAGAATGATCGCGATCGCCACCGATGACACGGTGGGCATGAAGCGCACCGCTTTGGCGGTAAGGTCCGGGAAGAAGCGTTTGGCCGCAAAGCCGAGCGTGATCGGGAGGACCACCACCCACAGGATGCCGACGAACATGCCGCACGCATCCACCTCGACCGTCTGGCCCGCGAGGAGCAAAGTCAAGGCCGGGGTGAGGACGGGGGCGAGCACGGTCGATACTCCCGTCATGCCCACCGAAAGCGCGAGATCGCCCTTGGCGAGATAGGTCATCACGTTCGAGGCCGTGCCGCCGGGACAGCACCCCACAAGGATCACGCCTACCGTCAAGGCTTCGTCGAGCGAAAAAATCCGCGCCAGGACCCACGCCAACAGCGGCATCACGGTAAACTGCGCCGCACAGCCGATCGCGATGTCCTTGGGGCGGCTGAACACGATCTTGAAATCTTCGAGCTTGGTGGCCATCCCCATGCCGAACATCACCACGCCCAAGAGTACGCTAATGTTGATGTAGTTCATGCGGACGGGATAAGCGTGCGGAGGATGGGAAGCGCGTGGGCGAAGAAGCGCTTATAGCCGGAGCAGAGCCGACTCTGGCGGGTCAGGGGGTCGCGATTCTTGGGGCAGTCGCCCTGGCAGAACGGAAGATAGGGACACGCCGCGCATTCGGCGCTCCAGTTGCGCTTGCGCCGACCGAACTCGCGGAATTTGGGACTACGGAAAACGGTTTCGAGATCGTCCGTGAGGATGTTCCCGAGGCGCAGATCCTTCGTCACGTGGAAATCGCAGGGATAGATGTCGCCGTTCCACTCGACCACGAGATAGTTGCAGCAGTTGCCCGCGAACTGGCAGACTTCGGAGCGTCCGTAGACCATGCGCGCCACGAGCGTGTCGAAGAGCCGGATGCTCACGCGGTGCGCGTCGCCGTCGCCCAGCCAGGTGTCGAAAAGTCCGATCAGGAAGTCGCCCCACTTCTCGCCGTCGATGGCGAAGGCTGGCGGGGTGGTGCACTCGATATATTGCTGATTTAGGCTGCCCCACTCGTCGCGCACGAAGCGGTAGACTTCCTGTGGATGGTCGATGTTGGCCGCCGAGACGAGCGTGAGCGTGTTGACCATCGCGCCGGCCGCAACGAGCGCGTCGTAGCCGCGCTTCGCCAGATCGTAGTGCTGACGGAAACGGTTGTGGATCGCTTCGGGGCCGTCCACCGAAAGTCCCACCAGCCAATGGTGGTCGCGCAGAAAGCGGGCCCAGTCGCCATCGAGCAGCGTGCCGTTGGTCTGGAGGGAAAAATCGACCTCATGCGAAAGCTCCTGGGCGCGACGAAAGAAGTCTAGCCCCATGAGCGTGGGCTCGCCGCCCTGAAAGGCGATGTGGCCGCCGCGATAGACGTCGAGGAGCCGGCGGAGGACCTTGTCCTCCATCATAAGCCGGGGGGCATGACGGTAGAGCGCCGACTTTTCGCGGTAGAAACAATACCCGCAGGCCAGGTTGCAGTCCGCTCCTGCGGGTTTGACCAGCAGCGAAAAGTCCATCGCTTTTACAGCCAGTATTCGTGCGTGTTCTGGAACTGGTCTTCGTCGCCCAATTCCTGGCGAAGCTCCTGGAGACGGCGCTTGAGGAACGCGATGCGCTCCTGGCAGGCGGGGTCGGAATAGGCGTTGCGGAGCTCTTCGGGATCGTTGACGATATCGAAGTACTCCCACTCGTTCCGCTTATAGTAGTAGCAGAGCTTGTCGGTTTTGGTGCGAAGGCCGTACCATGCGGCGGTGGCGTGTTCGCCCCCTTCCACGTAGTAGCGCGCATAGCAGGCGTCGCGATGTTCCTTCCGGCTGCCCTCGAGGAGCGGCAGGAAACTCTTGCCCTGCATCTCGGCGGGCTTTTCGGCGCCGGCGATGTCGAGGAAGGTTTCGGCGAAATCGACGTTGCTGATGAGCTCGCCGTTCACGCTGCCGGGTTCGATGAGGCCGGGGCAGTGCGCGATGAACGGCATCTTGAGCGTTTCCTCCATGATGAAGCGCTTGTCGTAGAGACCGTGATCGCCCAGGAAGAAGCCCTGGTCGGCCGTATAGAAGACGACCGTGTTCTCGTAGAGACCCTTACGCTTCAGATAGGCGATCATGTCGCCCACCGAGTCGTCCACCGACTGCACCACCGCGAGGTAGTCCTGCATGTACCGGAGGTAGCTCAAGGCGGTCTTGGCGCGATCGTCCATGCCTTCGGGCCAGGCGTCGATGAACTGGCCCTGGGCGTTCTTGGCGCCCTCGTAGCGGCGACCCTCGAACTCGAAGGTGTTGCCCTGCGAGAAGTATTCGGCGAGCTTCAGGTCTTCACGGAGACGCATGTGCTTCAGGAGCGTCATGGCCGTGGTCTTGATGGGGGTGGCGCGCCCTTCCCACGTGTCGAACACGGTGTCGGGGAGCGGGATGTCCTTCAAGGTCAGCTTGCGGAACTTGGCTTCGTACTTCTTGGACGGCAGCCAGTTGCGATGCGGCGCCTTGTGGTGCATCATCACGAAGAACGGCTTGCCGGTCTCGAGCGAGGCGTCGATCACCTCGCACGTCTTCTTGGTGATGTTGTCGGTGGCGTATTCGCCCGGGTAGCGCGTCTGCTGCACCTTGCCGTCCACCTTCTCGTAGAACCAGGGATCGAAGTACTGCCCCTGGCCGCCGTAGATCATCCACTTGTCCCAGTCGCTGTCGCGCATGGTGCCGGGGCCGCCCAGGTGCCACTTGCCGATGAAGGCGGTGTAGTAGCCCGCGTCGCGCATGTAGCCGCCCACCGTCTTCTTGTCGGGCGAGATGTCGTTGAACACGGGTACGCCGTTCTTATGGCTGTACTGTCCGGTCAGGATGCCACCGCGCGACGGGGTGCAGATGGGGTTGGTGCAGATGCAGTTCGAGAAGAGCATGCCGCCCCGAGCGAGGGCGTCCATGTGCGGGGTGCGGTTGATCCGGCTGCCGTACGCGCCGATGGCGTGGGCGGCATGGTCGTCCGTCATGATGAAAAGGACGTTGCGCTTCTTGCCGAGCGCGTCCGCCCACCCCTTTCCGGCGATGCCGGAAAACGCCGCCAAGGCTCCGAGCCCGGCGATGAAGTCGCGCCGCGAGGTCAGCATGGCGCGTTACTTGATGAAGATCGAGTTCTGGCGGCGGCAGAACTGGATGGCCACGCCCCAGGGATCGCGGACGATCGCCATCTGGAAGGCGGGGTTGTCGAGCTTCAGCTGCTCGAGCTTGGCCCCTGCCGCCACCAGCCGGTCCACGTCGGCCTGCACGTCATCGGACACGAAGGCCACGTGGAGGGTCATGGAATTCATGGCAGGGTAGTCGGGGGCCGCCGGGGTTTCGCCCGTGCGGTAGATCTCCAGACCCACCGTGCCGGAGTCGTCCATGATGAAGCCGGGGTTGGACGACACGCGCATGCCGAGATTCTTGCACCACCACGCCTTGAACGCTTCGGCGTCGGGGACGTCGATCGCAAAATGCTCCAGTTTCATAATGGACTCCTCCTTGTTGGTTTGGTTTTCGGGTTTAGAATTAGAATCAGCCTTCGGCTTCGAGCGCGGCATCCACTTCGTCGGTGGTTTCCATGTTGGTGTAGACGTCCTGGACGTCTTCCAGGTCTTCCAGCATGTCCACGAACTTGTTGATGGCCTTGGCCACGGCCACGTCGCTCACGGGCGCGGTCATGTTGGGCACGAGCGCGCGTTCGGCCGAGTTCTCCTCGTCCACCGCGATTCCGGCGCCCTTGATGGCTTCGAGCACGGTGTTGAAGTCGGCCGGCTGGCACTTGACGGTGAAGCCGCCATCTTCGGAGACCACGTCTTCCGCGCCGGCTTCGAGCGCCACTTCCATCACCTTGTCTTCGTCGAGTCCGTCCGCGGCGGGGATCATGATCTGGCCCAAGCGGTCAAAGAGACGCGCGGCCGAACCCTGCTTGGCGAGCTCCGTGCCGTTCTTCTTGAACACGTTGCCCACTTCGGCGGCGGCGCGGTTCTTGTTGTCGGTGAGGACGGTACAGACAATGGCGATGCCGCCCTTGATGCCTTCGTACACGGCATCCACGAGCGCGGCGGACTCCAGTTCGCCCGTGCCCTTCTTGATGGCGCGGTCGATGTTGTCGTTGGGCATCTGCGCCGCCTTGGCCTTGGCGATCAGCGTGCGGAGGGTGGGGTTGGTGTCGGGGTTGCCGCCCTTGGCCTTGACCACGATGGTGATTTCCTTGCCGAGCTTGGAGAAGATCTTGCCCTTCTTGGCGTCGGCCGCGCCTTTCGCGCGCTTGATCGTGGCCCAGTGACTATGACCTGACATGTTGTTCGTTCCTTCTTTTGTGGTTTATATGGTAAGTAAAGAGATTGTTCAAGCCTGCGGAGGCGGGGTTTCCTTGTGGCGGTAGGTGATGCGGCCCTTGCCGAGATCGTACGGCGAAATCTCCACCGTCACCTTGTCGCCGATCGCGATTTTGATGAAGAACTTGCGCATCTTGCCGGAGATGTGCGCCAGCACTTCGTGACCATTCTCCAGCCTCACCTTGTACATGGTGGCCGGCAGCACCTTGGTGACCACCCCGGTCACCTCGATCGCCTGATCTTCTTCTTTTGCCATTCGTTTTTCCTTGCTTTGGTTAGACAAATCACCGCTTGATCCCGCAGGGACCGTTCACGCATCCGCCCGGACAGGCCATAACTTCGATGAAGTTGCCCGGCAGTTTGCCGGTGGCATGGAGCTTCAAGAGCGCACACGTCTTCTTGTCGATGCCGCTCACCTGTTTGGCCTCCAGCTTGAAGCCCGGGATCTTGGACGTGGCCTCGGCCAGCACCGCCTCCGTCACGCCGCAGCTCTTGGAGTAGTTGCGGGCGGTGGGGTTGGCCGGACGCGCCGTCTTCATGGGCTTGCAGTCCGAAACCTTGACGCCGCGCGCCTCCAGGAGCGCCGACAGCTCCTCCACCGACAACACGAAATCGACGTTCTTGCGCCGCGCCTCGTCGCGCTTGGCCACGCACGGCCCCACGAAAACAGTCTTGGCCAAAGGCGAGGACTTCTTGACGATCTCGTTGGCGAACACCATCGGCGAAGGCGTGAGCGACACCTTGTCGATTAGCTCGGGTACGTGCTTGCCCACCAGATGCACGTAGGCGGGACAGCACGAAGTGGTCATGATCGCTTTAGGATCCTTCTCCATGCGCTCGATAAATTCGGCCGTTTCGTGCGCGGTGGTCATCTCGGCCCCGAGCGCCACTTCCATCGCGCCAGAAAATCCGGCGTCCACGCAAGCCTGGAGCGCCTGCTCCACGGTGCCGGGCAGCTGGTCGCAGGTGGACGGCGCCAGCATGGCCACCACCTTGTGGCCCTCTTTGATGGTCTCCAGCACCTCGATGAGCTGGCTGCGCTCCATCACCGCCCCGAACGGACAGGCCATCATGCACTTGCCGCAGCTAATGCACCGGGCGAAATCGATTTCCGCCACCCCGAACTCGTTCTTGCGGATGGCCCCCACGGGACATGCCTCTTCGCAGGGGACCGTGGTCTTGACGATAGCCTTGTAGGGACAGGCGGCGATGCACTTGCCGCACTTGATGCACTTCGATTCGTCAATCCGGCTTTTGCCGTCCACGATCTCAATGGCCTGGCGCGGACAGGAATAGACGCAAGGCCGCGCGAAGCATCCGCGGCAGTTGGGGGTGGAAACCACCTTGGCGCTGGGGCAGCCCGAACACGCCGGGCCGCAGATCGACAGCGAATGGGCCGGCACCAGCTCCTGAGAATTGACCGCCGAGCGCATCTTGGCCAGCAGTTCGGCGTAATATTCGCGCAGCATCTTGGTTTCGTCGCGCTCGTCTTCCACGCTCACCCCCAAGAGCGCCATCAACCGGTATTTGAGGACCGCGCGGTCGTGATACACGCAGCAGCGCGAGGCCGGGTTGTCCTTGGGCCGGAGGCGGATGGCGATGCGGTCGATCTCCCCCTCCAGCTCGCCGGCGTCGAAGGCCTTGACGATCCGGAGGATCAGTTCGCGACGAATATGGATGGCGGCGTTCATCCGGTTACGAGCAGTCCACCACCGATGCCCAATGCATCAAAAGGTCCATGTTCTTGGGGTTCGACTGGGGCTTGGCGGTTTCAGCCGCGGCCACGATAGGCAGATACTTCTGCACGTCCGGGAGCGCGATCTTGGTGGCCTCGCACGCCAGCTGCATGTACTTGCCGGCCGCCACCACGTGGCCGTCCAGCCAGAAGAGCAGATACGTGCGCGCGATGTCCGCGGCCGGATCGCCGATGCGCACGTGGGCCCAGTCGATGACCGTCCAGGTGCCGTCGTCCTTGATGATGACGTTGGTGGGGTTGAAGTCGCCATGGCAGAGCGCGGTGCCGCGCGGGAAGCTCTGGAGCTTCATGTGGAGGTCGTAGCGGATCTCGCGCTCGAGGGTAGAGGCGGAGATCTGGCGGTCCAGCTTGTCGGCGAGGTTGCCCATCCTAGGCGAGGTCTTGGTGAAGATCTCGCACTGGATCTTGACGAACTCCTTCAGATACTTGACCATGTTCTTCTTGTCGGCGGCCATCACGTCCGCGAGGGTGACGCCCTCGATGAACTCGCGGCGGATGCACCAGTGGCCGCGGAGTTTCATGACCTCGATCACCTTGGCGACGGGCAGGCCCGCCTCCAGGGCGCGGACTTCGTTCATGGCCTCGTTGAGGATGTCGCTCACGAGGTAGCTCGGGCCGAACACCTTGAGGACGGTGTTGCCGTCCTTGGTGATGACCTTGTCCGTGCGCTCCATGAGCACGTTGGACTTCTTGGCGCCCTTCTTGGCCGGCTTCTTCTCGACAGTCTTCTTTGCCATCGTTACCTCCTTACACGCGTTCGCGCTTGCCGTAGTAGGCGTTGAGATACATCTGCCTGATTTCGCGCATCAGCGGATAGCGCGGGTTCGCGCCGGTGCACTGGTCGTCGAAAGCCTGCTCCACCATGGCGTCGAGGCGCGCGAGGAAGTCCGCCTCGTCCGGGACGTAGTCGCGGATGGTGGGCTTGATGCCGATCTTCGCCTGGAGTTCGCGGATGGCCTTGATGAGATTCTCGAACTGGTCGTCCTGGTCCTTGCCGTCGATGCCCAGCGCCGCCGCGATTTCGCAATAGCGCTCGAGCGTGTGCGGGTGGTCGTACTGCGGGAAGGTGCCCATCTTGCGCGGAACCTTTACCGCGTTGAACCGGAGCACCTCTTCCATCATGAGGGCGTTCGCGATGCCGTGCGGGATGTGGTGGAAGGCGCCCAGCTTGTGCGCCATCGAGTGCATCACGCCCAAGAACGCGTTGGCGAAGGCCATGCCGGCCATCGTAGCCGCGTTGGCCATCTTCTCGCGCGCCTTGGGGGCCGCCTTCTTGGCCACCGCCGCCTCGTAGCACTGCGGGAGATATTCGAAAATCGTCTGCAGGGCGCGGATGGCGAGGCCGTCGGTGTAGTCGGTGGCCATCATCGAGGCGTAGGCTTCGAGCGCGTGCGAAACGGCGTCGATGCCGGAAGCCGAAGTGAGTCCGGGCGGCGCCATCATCTGCATGTCGGCGTCGACGATGGCCATGTCAGGCATGAGCTCGTAGTCGGCCAGAGGATACTTGACTCCGGTCTGCTCGTCGGTGATGACGGCGAAGGGGGTCACTTCGGAACCCGTGCCCGCGCTCGTCGGGACGCAGATGAAGTACGCCTTGTCGCCCATGTGCGGGAACTTGTAGACGCGCTTGCGGATGTCCATGAAGCGCATGGCCATATCCTGGAAGTCGCAGTCGGGATGTTCGTAGAGGACCCACATGATCTTGGCCGCATCCATCGCGGAGCCGCCGCCGATCGCGATGATGACGTCGGGCTTGAAACCGGCCATCAGCTTGGCGCCTTCCTTGGCGCAGGCGAGCGTGGGATCGGGGGCCACGTTCGAGAAGGTGGTGAACATGATGCCCTGCTCCTCGAGGCTCTTCTCGATGGGCTTGGTGTAGCCGTTGGCGTACAGGAAGCTGTCGGTCACGATGAACGCCTTCTTCTTACCCAGCTCTTCGCCCAGTTCGCGGAGCGCCACCGGCAGACACCCCTTCTTCTGATAGACTTTTTCCGGTGCGCGAAACCACAACATGTTCTCTCTCCTGATGGCCACGGTCTTGATGTTTACGAGATGCTTAACCCCAACGTTTTCGGAAACCGAGTTGCCGCCCCAGGTTCCGCAGCCGAGCGTCAGCGACGGCGCCAGCCGGAAATTATAGAGGTCGCCGATGCCGCCCTGACTGGAAGGCGTGTTGACGAGAATGCGGCACGTCTTCATGCGGGCGCGGAACTCGGCGATCTTGCCGCCTTCGTTGAGCTCGTCGGCGTAAAGGCTCGACGTATGGCCGAAGCCGCCGTCGGCCACCAGCCTTTCGGCCTTCTTGAGCGCGTCCTCGAAATCCTTGGCGCGGTACATGGCCAAGACAGGCGAGAGCTTTTCGTGCGCGAATTCCTCGGAAAGCTCCACGCTCTCCACCTCGCCGATCAGGATCTTGGTGTCTTCCGGCACCTCGAAGCCGGCGAGTTTGGCGATGGTGGCCGGCTTTTGGCCCACGATGCGGGCGTTCAGGGCGCCGTTCACGAGGATCGTCTTGCGGGTCTTCTCCAGCTCCTCCTCGTCGAGGAAATAGCATCCGGAATCGGCGAAAAGCTGCCTGACGCGATCGTAAACGCCGTCCAGCACGATGGTGGACTGCTCCGACGCGCAGATCATGCCGTTGTCGAACGTCTTGGAATGGATGATGCTCGCCACCGCCAGCGGGAGATCGGCCGAATCGTCGATGATGGCCGGAGTGTTGCCCGCGCCCACGCCCAAAGCGGGCTTGCCGCTCGAGTACGCGGCCTTCACCATGCCGGGGCCGCCTGTCGCCAGGATGATATCCGACTCCTTCATGAGGAGATTCGTCTTAGGCAAGCTCGGCTGGTCGATCCAGCCGATGATGCCCTCCGGCGCGCCGGCCGCGACCGCCGCCTCCAGCACCACCTTGGCCGCCGCGATGGTGGACTCCTTGGCGCGGGGATGGGGACTGATCACGATGCCGTTGCGGGTCTTGAGCGCGATGAGCGTCTTGAAAATGGCGGTGGAGGTGGGGTTGGTGGTGGGGATCACGGCGCCGATCAGCCCGATGGGCTCGGCTACGCGCTGATAGCCCGCGCTCGCGTCCGTCTCGATCACTCCGCAAGTCTGAGTATGCTTGAACGCGTTGTAGATGTATTCGGCCGCATAGTGGTTCTTGATGATCTTGTCTTCCACTACGCCCATGCCGGTCTCCGCCACCGCCTGCTTGGCGAGCGGGATGCGGGCACGATCGGCCGCGATGGCCGCCGCCTTGAAGATGGCGTCCACCTGCTCCTGCGTGTAGGTGGCAAACTTCCGCTGCGCCGCCCTCACGCTGGAAAGCAGCGCCTCGAACTCCTTCATGCCGTCGTCAGCTGGCTGGACGGCAACAGTTTCGTCGCTCATGGTACTTCCTTTTCTCCTCTTTTCCCAGTGTTGAATATATATTATATCATATTTTCACTGAAATTTCAAGGGGTAGATGAAATCTTTCGTTTTTAACCCGAGTATTCCGGCTATCTCGTCTTGGGTGTTCAGCCGTCCGAATACGATCGCAAAAAGCGGCTTGGTCCGGTAATCGATCGGTCTGTAGTCCAATATGTGCGAGAAATTGCGCTTGAACGCCTCATGGTCGAAATCTATGCGCGCTTTGTCGATATCTGGTGGCGTTTCCGCCAGCGCGAAATAGTATGTTTCGTTTCCTTTATCCTTGAGGATCGCCTTCCAATCAGGCTTAAGCCCATAGTGGAAATACTTGTAAACGTCGATTCCGTACGCAAAATACGCAAGGTCCGTAGTGCACCAGCCGGCAAAGCGCATCGGGTTGATTTCAACCGGCACCACCCTGCCGCTATTTTCGCGTATTACTTCGATATGCGCAGGAAAATCTTTAAGATCTAACGCTTGCCCGATATTGGCCAACGCGGCCGCAAAGGCATCGAGATTGCGTTCGATTATGGCTTTGGAGGTCACATACAGCCGATCGCTCACATCGTCCTTCCCGGCGAAAGGATGCCGGAAGATGTTCAGTATGATCGGACAGCCGGCAGCATCGAAGTAAACATCGACGGCAAACTCCTCCCCCTCGATCAGTTCCTCGACGATGAATGCGGACGGACTCAATACCGATTCGGGGAAGTTCCGCCGGAAATCATTGATCTCCGCCCGGAGGGCCGCTTTCGTCTTTTTCCAGTCGTCCTGCGACTCCACCTTGTGTACGCCCATGCTCAAAAACCCGACCGCCGGCTTGATGACGAATCGCTCCGGGAGATCGGTTGCCGCATCGAAATCCTCCGGCGCGAGGCGCTGGAACCGGAAATCCGGATAGACGGCCTGCAGCCTCCGCCGGAACTCGTATTTGTCTTTGCAAGCCTTAACCTGCGCCGTGAAAGGCGAATCGGGCAGCCGCTCCAGCACCAGGGCGATGGCGTTTTCCGAATTGGAATATATCTTTCCGCCCGGCTCGATCTCGTCGACCAGATTAAGCGCCACATCTTTGAAACTCTCCGCAAAGGCATTCCGGAAAACCGGCGCGCGCATAGTCGCCAGCGTCTTGAGCGCCAAGCCGGAAACGTAGGGTTCGTCGATTATGAACATCGTTTGGCGCCGTTATCTTTCAGACGAACTTGTCGCAGAGGCCGACGACGATTATGAGGATAATGCCGGCGGGGAGCAAATAGCGCATGATGGGGCGGAAGAAGCGAGGTACCGACATGCCCCGTCCCGCCGAAGCTTCGGCGCAAAAGGCGTCCCACCCCCAGCCGAAACTGCGGGTACAGAAGATGCAACTGGCCATGGCGCCCAAAGGCAGCCACAGATTGGAGAAGAAAAAGTCTTCCCAGTCCAATACACCATCGACGAGAACGCACGGCAGGGCCGCCAGCACCACGCTGACGCCCACCAACGCCGAAATGCGCCGGCGGCTCTTGCCAGTCATATCCATCAGACCGCCGATCAGACACTCGAACACGGTGATGACGGTAGTCAAAGCCGCGAAGTTGAGGAAGAGGAAGAACACCGCCCCCCAAACGCGTCCGCCCGCCATCTGCAAGAAAACGGACGGCAGCGCCATGAAGATGAGTCCCGGGCCGCCCGTTACGTCCACGCCGTACGACGCGCAGGCGGGGAATACGACCAAACCCGACATCAAAGCCACAAAAGTGTCGATTACGATGATATAGGCCGACTCCTTGACGAGCGTGTGCGAACGGTCGATGTAGGAGCCGAAGATGGTCATGCACCCCACGCCCAATGACAGCGTGAAGAACGCCTGCCCCATCGCCTCGAACGCCGCCTTCCAGGGATGGAGGAGGAAGCGGGCAAAGTCGGGCACGAGATAAAAGCGCAGTCCTTCGCCCGCACCCGGCAAAGTGATCGATTTGCCGGCCAGCACCATGAGGAGCACCAAGAGCGAAATCATCATCCACTTGGTGATTCGCTCCACGCTCTTGACCACGCCGCCCATGCAGACGAGCGCGGCCGTCACCACCGAGATGGCCATGTAGAGCGCGGCGGAAGACCGATCCGCCACCACCGCCTTGAACACCACGTCCGCGCTTTCTCCGGCCGGAAGGAATCCGGGCACCATGTAGCCGGCGGTGTAGCGGAGGAGCCAACCGGACACGTCGGTGTAGTAGATCATGAGGATGAAATTGCCTGCGAAGATGACGGTGCCCAAGAGTCCCCACTGCCGCGCCCAGCGGGACGGCGCCAAGAGCCGCATGGCGCTCGCGAGACCCTGCTGCGCGCCCCGCCCTTCCGCCAGTTCGGCGGCGAGGAGCGGCAGTCCGAAGAGCAGGAGAAAGAAGAGATAGAGCGCCACGAACGCGCCGCCGCCGTTCTGCCCCACGATAAAGGGGAAGCGCCATACGTTGCCCAACCCTACCGCGCAACCGGCGGCCAGCATCAGGAATCCAAGACGGGAAGAAAGACGTTCGCGAGTGTTCATGGGAGTCGGATGGCGGCGGCAAACGCGCCGTCGGTTCGGGTTTCGAAAGGAAGCGCCGTCTCTTGCGTCTCGAGGACGGCGCCGGGATGCGACGAAAGGAACGCCTCCACCTGCGCTTCGTTCTCTTCGCGCTCCAGCGAGCAGGTGGAATAGACGAGCGTTCCGCCCGGCTTCACCTTGGCGGCGGCCAAAGCGAGAATCTCCGCCTGCAGCCGCACGAGCGAGGCGAGCTTGTCCAGATCCCAGTTCCAGCGCGCGTCGGGACGGCGACGGAACACGCCGGTGTTGGAACAGGGCGCATCAACCAAAACCTTGTCGAAGGCTCGGTCGGGGAGGTCGGTCAAGGCCGCCGCCACCTGCACCTTGTCCGCGAGCCGGATGCGCTTGAGATTCTCCTCCAACCGGCGACGGCGGCGCGGATTCACCTCGCAGGCAGTCAAGTCCGCGCCTCGCCATGCGATCTGGATGGACTTACCCCCCGGGGCGGCGCAGGCATCGAGGATCTGCTCGCCGGGCCGGGGATCGAGGAGTCTGACCGCCAGCTTGGTGCCGGGATCCTGCACGATGAAAGCGCCCTCCTTGAAGCCGGGTTCCGCATCCACCCGTCGTCCGCGCGGCAACTGCCGGAAAGAGCCATCGGGGAACGCGAGGAAAGTTTCGGCCGGAAGATTGTGGTAGGCGCAAAGCTCCTTGGCGTTCTCGAGTCCGAAGCGCTCCGTCCAGCGGTCCACCAGTTCGTCCGGAAAACTCTCGCGCACGGCGAGGGGGGCGTGGGACAGCTCCGCTTCCAGTTCGTCGCGCCGGCGGATGAGATTGCGCAGCACCCCGTTCACCACCTTGGGGATGTTGGGGTTGGCGCACTCCTTGGCGGCGTTCACCGTTTCGGACACGGCGGCGAAGTCCGGCACGCTGGGCAAGTAGAGGATCTGCGCGGCGCCGATGTAGAGGAGCGCCTCCATCTCGCCCTTGGGCCAGGTGCGCACGAGTTTCGACAGGACGAACTTGAGCGACCGGAACCGGCGGATCGTGGCGTACACAAGGTCCTGGATGAACGCACGGTCGGGACCAGACTCCGGGAGCATGGTGGACGGAAAATCCTTGGTCGCCAGCCACTTGGCGAAAATGAACGCGGCTTGCCGGCGGGAGTTGTTCATGACGCCTGATGCACGCAAACCTGCGGGAAGGGAATTTCGATGCCGTTCTTGTCGAGCGCCTCCTTGACCAGTTGGCGCGCGGCGAAGCAGACTTTCCAGTAGTCGGGCGTCTTGCACCAGGGACGCACCACCAGCGTGACGGCGCTATCGTCGAGCGTGACCACCTCGATTACGGGCTTGGGGTCGTCCAGCACTTCGGGGATGGCCTCCACCGTTTCGCGGATGACGGACTTCACCTTGGCGAGATCGGCGCCGTACGCCACGCCGAAGGTCATGTCCACGCGGCGCGTCTGGTTGGCGGAGAAGTTGACGATGGGCGAGCCCCACACCACCTTGTTGGGCAGCACGATCTTCTTGTTGTCGCCGGTGGCGATGATGGTGGCCATCATATTGAGCTCCCTTACGGCGCCCTCCTGTCCGCCGGCCTGGATCCAGTCGCCCACCTTGAAGGGACGGTTGAGCGCGATCATCATGCCGGCGGCCAGATTGGAAAGCGACTCCTGGCACGCGAAGCCCACGATAAAACCTGTCACCCCAAGTCCTGCCACGAGCGGCGCCACGTCCACGCCGAGCCGCTTCAGCACCATGATGCCCAGCACCGCCCAGGCCGACTTGGACGCCACGCTCACCACGAAGCGCGAAATCATGCCGTCGATGCGCTTCACCTTGCCCAGCATTTTCTCCAGCGTCGAGGACAAAAGCCGGATGGCGAAGATGCCCGCCAGCAGCATTGCGGACGCCAACAGAAGATTGGTGCTCATCTCCACTAGTTTGTGCCAGATTTCCGTCATATCACTCCTTTACTTGCTTACTTCCACTTTGAAAAACGCTCCCGCCGGATTCTCGCCGGTCCAATCATACCAGGTCTTCAGATCGGTGGAATACTTGGTGGTATAGGTCCGGTCGTTTAGATCGGGATCGTGCTCGATCTTCACCGTGCCGTCGGGGTTGAAACTGATCTCCGCCGTGAACTGCGCCGTTTCGTTGGTGGGCGAAATGCCGATCACATAGCACTCCGCCACGCTGTTGATGCCGTTGGCCGCAGTCTGCGTGGCCGCAGTTTGAATGCCGGACGAGTCGGAAATGCTACTCACATATCCATAGTCCACAAACCAAGTCGGCTCGATGCTTACAGATCCAGAATCAGTCGTTGATATCGGCACCTGCACGGGTTTCGCGGTCAACTTCAACTCATTGCCCCATGAATTGCCGAGATTTCGCGACTCTACAACCACTCGAGTGGTATATTCCAACAATTCCTGATACTTTATGCTTTGGGTTGAAGGAAGCGCAAACGACAGGTTGGTGGACACAAATGCTTGGTACGTATCGTCCTCGTCCGATCTGATCGTAAATTTGCCGGCGTTGGCAGCGGACGCGGCAAACCCATACACGCCATACGCGTTAGTGGTCAAATTGGTAAGCGTACCACCCGACGCATTGCAAACCCGGATCTGCTTGTTGGCCACCGGCTGGCCGGCCGCGTTCACGATGCGTCCGGAGAAAACGCCTTTGACCGTATTGCCGGGGATGATATTGTAGGTAACCTCGTCCACTGCATCAAACCAATAGCTACTCGTGTTCAGGTAAGGCAATTTATACCAAACGTTATAGAGCCCCGACCACCCCATGTTAAGATGGATATATAGCGCTTCCCCGTTGAACCCGTATCCGTCGCCAACTATCGAGTGTCCGCCGCTCGATCCGCTGATACCGAACATCACCGGATAGCCTGCGTCAAGATTGCTCAGCACCGTCTTGCCCAAATTGGCAGCCGTCACAATATCATCGCAGTCGGTGTAGGTGGTGGAACTATAGTCGAAATTGTTGCTGAACGCCGATTGGACATAGCAGCCGTAGGTGCCGCTACCTGCGGAGGTGGATGTCCACTGCATGTGGGTGGCGACTCCGCAATCGTAAGTGAGCTTGCCGATGGCCTCGCGCGCCGCATCGTTCACTCCGGCCTTGGGATTGTCCACCATGGCGGCCCAATCGTAGGTTCCGCCTTTCATGGTGCAATTAGTTACCGCGCTATTGTACCAACATCGCTTGGTGCGCTTCATCACCGAAGATGTCGGATACTTGTGATAATACATCACCTGCGCCATCGCAGTGGCTACGCATCCGCAAACGACATTGCTGGGGGTGTAATAGTTGTAGCATGCCGAGCCGTTTACGTTGCCTTGATCCCACTTGCTCGCCAACAGCGGATCAACGCGCACATCGCCGATGCTGTCGATGCCTTGGCTGGTAGCCAGGAGCAAGCGGCGGATGGAACCTGCCGCCAGGAGCTCCTGCCACCGGGCGAAAGCGTCGGGATTGTAGCAGGCAAAGTCCACACTCCGCGTCATCAGCGCCCACAGGGGCGAGGCGGGATCGATTTCTGAAAAGTCGGCCACGGCGGAAGTAAAGGCGATGATAGGATCATAGTCGGTGTCGGCCGCCGTAAACACCGTGCCTTCGGAAGTCTTGACCGCATAGAACGCATTGCCGGCCGCGGTCTCGAACCGGTCCGCCTTCACGGGAGCTCCGATTACCGTAAGCGTGCCACCCTGACGCGTCCAGCCCCGGACGGCGCAAATGGCATCGCTTGCCGTGACCGACAGCGCCAGCAATAGCGGCAGAACCATCACTCGAAACTCATAAGCGCATCTTCCAGCAGCTCGCCGGCCAGCTTGTCGCGCTCGGCCGCGGAGTTGCTACCCAGCACCACCACGATCGCCCGGTGGCCGCCGCGCCGTCCGGTGAGCACGATGGAACAGCCGCCAGCGTTGTTGTAGCCGGTCTTGAGTCCGTCGGCACCCTTAACCTTAAAGCCGCGCTTCCACAGGATATTGTTGTGGTTCTGGAGCCACAGCGTCTTGCCGCCGGTGCCGACGATGGTGGTGGAAGCGAGCGACGTATAGTCCAGAATCTCCGGATTGTCCCGCAGGAGCGTGGCCGCCAGTTTGGCGAGATCCTGCGCGGTGGACCGGTCGAACCCGCGCTTGCTGCCCTTGGGCGGCGGGAGTCCGTTGGGGGTCACGTAGCGCGTATGCTTCATTCCCAGCCGCCGCGCCTCCTCGTTCATGAGGTCCACGAAATTCTCCACGCTGCCGCCCACCCGCTCCGCGAACATCACCGCCACGTCGTTGGCGCTTTTGACCATCAGCGCCTTCATGGCGTCGTCCACGGAAATCCGCTCGCCCGGCTGGAGATCGATGCGGCTCGGGGGCTCGCGGTACGACCGGTCCGACTGCGTAAGGAAATCGTCCTTCTTGAGCCGCCCGCAGCGTATGGCGCGATAGACGAGATGCGCCGTCATCAGTTTGGTGCAACTGGCGGGATAGGCCTCGGCGGAGGAATGATCCGACCGTAGCACCCGGCCGGTATCCGCATCCATCACCAGATACCCGACGCACGGCGACCGACGGTGCACCCCGTCCGCCGCCTGCGCGGAAACGGAAGCCAGCATCACCGCCAGCGTCACCAACAGCCATTTGGCGTTATGCACTGCCAAGTAGCCTTATTTGAGCTCGGTGCGCGTGTGCTTCTGCACCAGCCGCCAGAGATTGGCTTCGTCCGGCGCGGCGATCACCAGCTCGCGCACGTTGGGCTTGCAGAAACTCTTGGTCACCGCCCCCATAAACCGCAGATAGTAGGCGCTCACCGCCACCGGGATCATGGAGAGAAATACGATATGCACCTTCACTCCGCCCCAGTCGATGCCCTTCTTGGACACGCCCACCGCGATCGTGAGGCCGCCTCCCTCCACACCGCGCACGTGCGGAAAAGCCACGTCATTGTCGGTGGCGGTGGAGAGGATCTCCTCGCGCGCCATGGCCGCCGCCACCACGTTGTCGGCGCTGTCGATGCAACCGTTGGTCTCGAGGAGCTCCGCCAGTTCCCCGATCGCCCCCACCCGGTCTTTGGCCTTCAGGTCGGGCATGACCAGTTTGACGTTGGAGAAACGCTCCAGCCCCACCTTGCCGTCCTGGTCCACCTTGCCTTTTACGTTGGAAACGGTCTCCTCGTCGGCCGCATAGAGGATGCGTCCGCAACTGGCGCAACAGACGATGCGCTCGCCCACCCGCGCCATCTGCACGTTGGCCACCGGCACCGTCATTCCGCACGCCGCGCAGCAGTTGTTGGTGATGCCGGCCACCGCCACGTGGTTGCGCTGATAGAGCCGGTTGAAGATGGTGCGCGCCTGCGGACCCAGCCTAGACTTGAGTTCTTCGATCTTGACGTTGAATTCGTCCATCCGGTCGCCGTCGCCCGTCTGGAAGTATTCGTCCCGGATGAGCACCAGTTCCTGCAGTTCCTTGAGCGTGGATATTTCTTCGTTCATTTGTCCTCCTTCCTGGCGGCCGTCCGTTTGGCGGCTTTTTCCTTTTCCTTTTTCTCCGTGAATTTGCGGATGCGTTCGATGGTTTCAACCGAAAGGTCATGCTCCATCAAACAGGCGTCGCGCTCGGCCGCAGCTTCGCTCACGCCCAGAAGCCGGAGGAATTTCTTGAGGAGGTGGTGGCGCCCCAGCACGAAGCGTGCCTCGCGGATGCCCTTTTCCGTCATCTTGACCACGGCATACGGCTCGTGGGTGACGAGTTCCAGCGCCGAGAGCTCCTTGATGGCCTTGACCACCGACGGCATGGTGATGTGCAGATTCTTGGCGATATCCCGCACCTGGGCCCCGCCGGACTTCTCCGACAGGATATAGATCATCTCGATATAGTCTTCGAGACTTTCCGTCATCGTCTTCTTGAGTTTTCCCATGTTATTTCCCGCTCCAGTAAGGACTGTTTTTCTTCATCAGATAAAGTAGCTTGATGGCTTCCATGCTTTCCTCCAGCGTCACCGGGAACGGCACCGCCGTCCGCACGCTGTCGTACAGGTGCCGCCAGAAAGCGCTCGGCCCGCTCAAGGTGCCGGGCGGCAACCGGTAAGGCTCTTCGATGACCGGTATTTCTTCGTGCAGATCGCCCAAAGGCGGAGTGCGCACCGACGAACGCCGGCGCGGGAAGTTGAACTTGGGATCCACCGCCCGCAAAACGCCTTCCTTGGCGCCCGCCATCACGGTCATGCACCCGAGCGAGCCCTTGATCTTGAACTTCGCCTCGCGGTCGCCCGGCAGCACCGAACAGGAATATTCCACGTCGGCACTGACCATGCCGCGCGTCTTGATGCCCAGCTTCACGTAGTCTTCGGCATCGCCCACCGACACGAGCCGCTTAAGTTCGCTCCAGATCTGGTAGGGCGGCATCGGCAGCAGCTTCAAAGCCTGCATCACGAGGTCGGTCATGCCATAGTAGCAGGCGCCGCCGCCCAGCCGCTTGATGGCCTGCCAGTCGTCGCGGCGGACGTAGTCGCCCGAACGGATCTGGATGTAGTTGATCTCCCCCAGCCGGCGATCCGCCATCGCCTGTTTCGCGAGCAGATAGTCGGCATCGAACATTCCGCGCTGGAACACCACCAGCCGGTTCTTGGCCTTGGCCGCCGCGCCGCGCAGAATCTGGTTGTCGTCCGGCGTGGTGGCCATCGGCGCTTCGAGCAGCGTCCAGCGTCCCGTCTCCAGCGACATCACCGTTTCGGCCACGTGATTGACGGTGGGCGTAGCGATATCGACGAGATCGATGTTGCGCTCGCCCAGCATGTCCGGGAGCTGACGGTACATCTTGCAATTGGGGAAGTGCGCGGCCAACCGGTCGCGCCGTTCCTTCAGCGTGTCGCAGGCGCAGACCACCTCGAACAACGCAGGATGCTTCAGATACACCGGCACGTGTTCATCGAACATCGCCCGTCCGAGACCCATTAGCGCCACCCGGATGGGCGGCCGATGATATGCTTCGTCGCTCATTTTCTGACTATCTCCGTTATTGCCGACAGGAACTGCGCCACGTCGGTGAATTTGCGGTAGACACTGGCAAAGCGGATGTAGGCCACCTCGTCCACTTTGTGGAGTTCGGCCATCACCAGCTCCGCCACCCGGTCGGCGGTGACAGTGTCGCCTTCGACCTTGGCCACAACATTGTCGATCATCGTGCGGATCTGCTCGTCGTTCACCGGCCGCTTGCCGCAGGCGCGGCGAATCGCCACCTCCACCTTGGTGCGATCGAACGGTTCGTAGCTGCCGTCGCGCTTCTGCACCCGGGTTTCGTCCTTCACCACTTCCTCGTAGGTGGTGAAGCGGTAGCCGCAACTTTCGCACTCGCGACGGCGACGGATGGCCGCACCCTCCCGGCATGCCCGGGAATCGACCACCTTGTCGTCCGCACATCCGCACTTGGGACACTTCATAGGTCTACTCCACGCGCTCCACGGTGATTTCCGGATCGATATCCTGCAGCGACGCCTCGATGCCCTGCTTGAGCGTCATCATCGCGAAGGGACACGATCCGCAGTGGCCCACCAGTTTCAGGTACACCACCTTACCCTCGATGCGGACGAGTTCCAGGTCGCCGCCGTCGGCCTGCAGGCCGCCGCGCAACGTTTCCAACTTGGCTTTGATTTGTTCTTCCATCGTTTCACTCCATTGTCGGCGTTACCGTAAGCCGTGCCTTGGCCAGAATCTCCTCCGCTTGCGCCTTGACCTCGCTCAGGGTAGGTCCGGTGAGGACGGCGCCGAAGGCGGTTTCCTCGCCGGTCGGCAGCGTGCGATCAGGCTTCATGGCCTTGACGAGATTGCGCCTGAGCTGCTGTCCGGAAAGTTCCTCGCCGAATTTGCACACGCCCACTTCCACCTCTCCCCGATCCTTCACCGGCACGCTGACGCGATAGCGGAGCGCGGCCGCCTCCTGCGGCGACAGCTTGGCGAACTTGGCCATGCCCTTCGGACGCATGTGCAGGAGCGCCGGATTGAGCACGTCTTCATCC
>Ga0265298_10000169_pt1 | contig 98311 bp, 88 predicted proteins | sample AusTroGonzalo_MG_3_FD_193486 | JGI IMG/M metagenome (GOLD analysis project Ga0265298, IMG submission 193486) | Bovine rumen microbial communities from tropical cattle in Woodstock, Queensland, Australia - Gonzalo_01 | ecosystem: Host-associated > Mammals > Digestive system > Stomach > Rumen ...
ATTCGAGCAGATCAAGAAAGACATCAGGTTTATGGGTCGCGCTCCACGATAAGCAGCAACCGTCACCTGTGTCTTCTCTGTAGGAATGCTCTGCTCTATGACATCATCTATCGTCCAGCCCCCAGCGGGAGGAACAGGGTCCCATGGATTGGTTGCGGTCAGATTTCTCCACGCAACCCCGTTCGCCAAGTCGCGCACTTCCGAAAATACGCCTCTCATTATGGCACCTCCACCGTCACGTCCACAAGCTGTCCGTCTACAACCGCTATTGTCACGCGTCTTGCGTCGGCGACAGAACTCGGGTGCCACTCGAACGGCTCCACGGTTATCGTCATGTCGCCTTTGGTGACCGCTATTGCGCCGGTTATGGTTGCCGGATACTCATGTGCAGCGCAAAGATCCTGCGGCGAGACATCGAGCGTAAGCGTCGCCGTCCCTGCGGTATACTCGTCGTCCACGGCCATCACAAACGCCCCCACCCGTACCTCGGGTTCATCCAGCCAGCTCGCCGTCACGACAAGCGCCCCCTCATGCGTCGCGTTGTACGTGTTGCAGACCCAATCCAGAGGCTCGAAGGTGCACATTATCTCCATGCGGTCATCAGGATTCTTGCTCTGCGCAGAAGCCTTTCTCACGAGAGGACGCGACAGGATGTCCTTGTAGCAAAGTCTCCCCGCTCCCTGCCCGGCATCATTAGCTCGGTGGCACAGCTTGCTGTATGTTGTCATTCGCACCCTCCGCCAGATCGTTCCACCGCTTCATCCAGCCACAAACCTTCGCCCTGTATTCCGCCTTCTTGTTCGCCGGCTGCGACGAGTGATCCCACGCGCAGTTCGCCGCCCTGGCCTTCACGAACGTGTCGTTGGCAAGATCGAGGGCTGTGACCCAGAATCCATCGCCCTTGGCGTTTGCCCGCCAACGCATGAGGCTGTCCATGTCGCCGTCCGCGAGACGGAACACACGGCTTGAAACCTCGTGGTCCTCCCACGCCTTATGGTGAGCCGGGAATCTCTTCACGTCCTCAGCAAGCGGCCTCAGCACTTCGCGCTTCAGGGCGTAGCAAAGACCGAACACGCTCGTGTGGTTGTCGTTCCCGAAGTCGAAGGCGCCAGCGCACATGGCCTTGGGATCGGCCGCGAACTCCTCTATCCAATCTACCTTGAACATGCAGGTGTCGGCGTCCATCTTGACCAGGATGTCAGCGTCCGTGAGTTCTGCCGCCTCCACGAACGCTTCGCACTGTCCCTTGAGGTTTTCGCCGCCGAGTATCATGAAGCCTCGCCTGTAGCCGGTCGCGATGCGTCCCGCCCTCGGATGCGCGGCAAGGAACTTGTCGCGAGCCTCGCGCTTCACCGGACACCACGCATCGTCGACCATGATGAAGCTCGGCTCCAGCTTCTCGCTCGTGGCGAAGGCTCTTATCGCCGCCCTCTGCGACTCGAGAAGAAGCTCTGAATCGTTGCGGTAGCAGAGGAACGCCACCGTCACCCTTGTCTTTCGGTTCTCGCTCATGTCTGGCTGCTTTCTTCCTGTTCCGTTCCGTTCGCGTTCGACGAACACTGGCACACGCTTTCAGGCACCGCCGTAGTTATCACGGTCCAGTCGTTGTGGAATGTACGGCTCACCAGAAGCCCGTTGTCCCAAACCTCGTCACAGAACTTTGCCTGTAGCTGATTGTCGGTATATCTTAAACCGCACATTATCACATCCGCACTGCTGCCTGTCGTATGGTAGCCCGACCAGCTGGAGCCGCTTCCACCGCTTCCGCCGGAGTACCCGATCATTATAACCGGGTATCCCTCGCTGTCCAAGACGGTCTGAATCGTAATCCCGCTCTCCGGCACAGGCGCGAGCGCCGGCACGACAATCTCCACATCCGTATCGTCTCCGTCGGCCACTATATTGCAAAGGTGCTCTCCCTTAAACAATAAGGGCCTTTTGTTTGCGGTTCCCGTCACGTGCAGGTAAGCGAGGGTGTTTCCTGTGACAAGCTCCGACGAACCGCTGGAGCTTGGAGCGGTAGTGGTCTTCTTTGCCACGACTCCATACATAGGAGTGGTCAGATCGCCGGCCGAAGCGCACGAGTTCTCTGGTATGCCCAGCATGCCCAGGAGCGTATCGCTGCATCCTGACGCATCCGGTGCGACCGGCTCGTCGAAGTCCTTGATCTGGAGCTTGGCCTCCCCGTCGCCGGACGTCTTGTTCTCCAGGCTCACGTCGTCCGCTATGTCTTGTCCACCCGTGCTTACCGGCAGGTTCACCCCACGGTAGTCCCTCGTTATCTCGCCGCCCACGAAGTCGTAGAGCTTCACGTTGTAGACAACCTTGCTCGACCCCTGCGACTGATCGGGCGTCAAGCTCAGCGCGTACGTCCAAAGTATGTCGTTCGCATACCTGTGCCCAGGGCCATCGACCGCCATCTCGCTGCTCGCGCTTGTGCATCCCGTAGCTGTGCAGACGAGATATGCCGTCTCCCCACTACTCCCCGTTATCGTAAGGCTCTGCGCCACCGACTCCGACGAGCCGTCTATCCAGAATCCGCTCGCTTCCACGGTCCTCGTCGTCTTGTCGTATTCGAATATGGACGGATTACTGCTTCCTCCTTCACCGCCAAAGTTTATCGTGCTCGTCACGATGTCGTACTGCTCGCCGTCGTTGTCGCTTGACCCGAAACTCGCCACCTTGAAGTTGTACTTCGCCGACTCCCCCGAGCTCCCGCTGTACGCCGCACATCCACTGAACGTCACATAAGTCGTGTCAGTCGACGAGTTCTTGACGACATGTCCCCAAAGCTCCGTGCCGAGCGAGCTTCCGATATCGACATTGCCGTTGCTAGAATCCTTTATCGTGACAGGTGCGCCGTTCTCCAATACGCACCCGTCCGGCGCGAAGATGTAGTACTTCGCGCTGTCTACGTCCCAGAACACGTTAAACGGCCGCGGCATCGTCGTCCTCCCTACTGCTGCCCGCCCGCTGCAGGCGTGGCGCCGGCCTTGGATGCGGACAGCACGACCGGAAGCTCCCTGAGCGCCTGCGCAAGCTCCTTCATCCCTTCGTTCGCGTCGCGGCCAAGGGTGCCCGTGCGGAACCCGCCGATGTCCAGTATCTTCAATATGGCCGTCGCCAGATCCTGGCTCTCGTCGCCGTGCTTGCAGCTCGCGGTGCATGTCTCCCAGTTGCCGCTGCCGGAAAGCTCCGCACGCTTCCACTCCGCGCAGACCGTACCCACGCTGTCCATGTACGGCCCGCTCACCAGCCTCACCGCAAGAACACCCGCGTCTTCCCTGCCGGGGTTCGCCTGCTCCTCGTCGCTGAGGTAGTCGACGTAGGCGCTGCCCCTCACATGGTACAGCTGCACCGTCATCTTCCGGTGGCGCCTCCACCTGTTGCGCTCGTCGAACTTCACTTGGATCACGTCTATCCTCGGCCCCGATCTCATGAACTTGTAGTCGGCCATCGAAGCCCCGCGCCCCGGAACGTTCGTCATCCACGTCGCGAAACCGTCGTGGAGCCCGAACGAGTTCACCGAGTCCTGCACCGTAAGCGCATAGGCTCCGCCGGGATACCCTACGTTCTCGCTCGGCTGGTTCCTGTACTGGATGACATGCACCACCGACCCGTCCTCGCGCTCGTACTGGTAGCGGTGCTTCGCCGCCTTGGCCGTCACGACCTCGGTGGTGTTGCTCGCCGTGCCGTTCGCGGTCCTGGCCCCGCTCTTGCGTACGATCCTGCCGGCGGAGAACTGCGTCTCCACGTCCTGGACGTCGGTCTCGTTCCTCGTCTCCGAGTGCCTGTGCGAGAAGTTGTCCTGCGTGCACTCCTCGGAGACGGAGCCGGCCGGGGAGACGCCGGCCGCCGTGGACACTACATCGTACAGCCCGCCGTCGGTGATCCTGTACGACACGCTCTCCCCGATCCTCACGGGGTCCGGCGGAGGGGACTGCAGGCTGCGGTGCCTGCGCCTGACGGTGAGACCCCCCAAGGTCATCGACTTCTCGACCTCGGCGTTGGTGACGCTCCTCTCCTCGACGGTGCGGACGGTGACGTCCCAGGTGCCCTCCTCGGTCTGGCGGGCCGATTTGCGGCGTGTCCTTCCGTTGCCCGCCTCGTCCGCCTCCGCAGGTGGCTGCGCAGCCTGGTTGGATGTGGTGGAGTCGACGTGCTCGAAGACGGTCTTCCGGCACTCCGTGCCGATCGTGCCCGCCGCCTCCGCGGTCGTCACGGTCCTGGTCGTCACGTAGAGCCCGCCGGGCGTGACCTCGCTCTGCCTCGTCTCGCCGACGGCGAGCCCCGTCTCCGCAAGCGGATTCGCGACGTTCCTGTCGACGACGGTCCTCTGCGTCCCCCTTAGGGTCTTCCTGACGGTGATCTGCGCGTTCGCCTTCTGGAGCTCCTGGCGGTCCTCGACCGTCACTTCGTACGAGCCCTCCTCGGTGATCCTGGACGTCTGCTCGTACCGGTGGCCGGCGCCCGCGTCCCGGTAGTGCTTCGCGGGCTTCGCCGGCTGGACCGTGCGGTCGGACTCGACGTGCTCGAAGACGGTGGTGGAGCACGCGCTCCCGGCGTCTATCGGCTGCGCGGACCTGTCGACAGCCACGATCTCCTGGTCTATGCGCCCGGAGTCGGTCACGGTGTTCGTCACCGTCCCGATGCCCGTCGGGTCCGCGGCCGCGGACGTCATGTGCCGGTTCACGGTCCTCACGGTCGCGCCGCGCACCGTCCTGCGCACCTCCACGACCTGACCGGTGCGCGTCTTCTCGGTGCGCGTCGAGACCGTGTTGTCGTACAGCCCGTCCGGCCTCAGCTCGCCGCGGTGCTCCGTGACGGTCCCGGCCGCCGCGTTGTGCGTCGTGACGTCGGCGAGCTTCACCGCCTGCGCCGACGTCTTGACGGCGAGGCGCCTTTCGGTCTCCGTGTCCGTCGACGAGCGCTCAGCCTCGACGTTCTTCACGGCGACGGTCGTGACGACGGAGACGTTCCACGTGCAGTCGTCGTTCTGCCTGAGGTTCCTCCACTCGACGGTCGTGCCCCTGGCGTCGCCGCACTGCGCGGGGACCTGGGCCGCGCTACCCGTGCCGGAGTCGATCCTGAAGCCGGACGACGGGTTCCCGTAGAGGTTGGTGCAGTCCTGCTGCGTGACCTGGCGGAACTCCGTGCACTCGACGACCGTCGCGGCCCCGATGCGCGTCTTCGCGGTCCTGGTCACTATCGCGTACCTGTAGGTGCCGTCCTCCTGGCGCGCGACCTGCTGCAGGGACACGACGACGCCCTGGCCGCCCGCAGGCAGCGTGTCGGGGAGCGAAGGCTCGTCCCAGTGGTACTCGGTCGTCACGGTCTCGACGCAGTCGGCGGAGCTCTCGACGGAGTCGCCGTCCCCGGCCTCCGTGGACTCCACGAGGTCCTGGACGAGGGTGTGCCTGTTCTCGTTCGTCGACCTCCTCTGGTCGTCGAGGTTCGTCTGGTCGTCGCGGATCCAGCGGGTGCGCGTCGGCTTGTAGGTTCCGGGGATGTCGACGCCGTTCACGATCTTGCCGGTGTACGGCGCGAGGCTCAGGAGATAGCGCTCCGCCTCGGGGACCAGCGCCCACGGGCAGCCCTTCGCGAAGCGCGTGAGCCTGACGGGCTTCATGGTCCTCTCGTACGAGACGACGGCGTTCGCACCCTCGCCCGTCGACGTCTCCTTCAGGGACACGCGGTGCTCGAGGACCTGGAGGCGCCACGAGCCGCGAAGCCCGGAGGGATCCGACAGTCCGTCGATCCACCTAACGGCCTCTGCGTTGAAAGTCTCTGCTGGTTCGTCTGACATCTTGCGGTCCTGGAGTCCTTCCGGTTTTATCGAACAACACGGGTATTATAGCATACGTCCGCCCCGGAAGTCAATCGTCCGCTTCGCCCGAAAACGCATCCTCTCCGTAGTCGTCCGAGGGAGCCGAACGCGTCTCCATCCTCACTTCCTCCTGCCCCGGGACCGCCATGTCGGCGGCGGGCCTGGGGAGGTCGCCGAAGGGGAGCATCCCGAGGGACTCCTTCACGGCCAAGGCGGCGAGCGCGCACGCGTCGCAGACGTCGGGGGACCTTCCGAACCTCGGCTTGAAGACCTTCTTCGGCTCCATCCTGAGCGGATTCTTGAGCTCGTCGGACTTGTCGGAGACCGTCATGAAGTGGCGGGTCGTAAGGGCCCGTCTCGCCTCCTCGGGGAGCCCGCGCACCTGGCCCGCCCTGCAGAACTCCGCGAGGACGCACCACGCCTCGGTCCCGCGGTCGGCGTAGGACTCCTTGGCGGGCTTGGGGTCGTAGGCCCTGAACTGCCGCTCGGAGGCGCGCTCGCCGGAGTTGACCGCCATGATGCCGAACGCGCCCGAGCGCATGATGAGCTCGCCCGCGAGGCCCTGGTTGGCGGACGCGTCCACGGCGACCTCCGACCACCTGCGGGGCATGAAGGGCTTCGAGCGCATGAGCGCCGTCACCTGCTCGCGCATCTGCTCGACCGCGGGGTGCCTCGCCAGCTTCGAGCCGTCGATCTTCAGGTAGTGGAGCCCGTCCGTGAAGTCGAGGACGCGCCGCCCCAGGTGGTCCGACCTCACGAGGCAGCGGACAAGGCACGCGCCGTCGCCGCCCTCCGTCCAGGCGGGGTCGATACCTACCGCGCTCGCATGGACGGACGAGGGGTCCATCGCCATCGGCTCCGTCACGCCCTGGCGTATCGCGTCGCCCTCCTCGAGCACGGGGACGCCGCCGAACCCGGAGGCGAGCGGGAAGCCGCGGACCATCTGCCAGAACTGCGGGGCGTCGGGGTTGCCGTGGCAGAGCTTCAGGGTCTGCTCGACCTGGCTCCTGCGCAGGAGGAACGGGAGCTCGCGCTCGAGCTCCGGGTTTTCGATGCACGGGGACTTGAGCCCGTCCTGGTGGCGTACGAGGTAGCCGAACTGGGAGCGCCAGCAGCCGGTGTCCGGGGTCACGCTCTTCGCGCCGTTCTCCGGAACCGCGTACTCGCACGAGGGGTCCGACCACGGCGCGGGGTTCGCGAGGGCGGCGAACTTGAAGTCCTCGCAGACCGAGAGGTTGGTGATGGCCGTCTTGATCTCCTCGTGGTTGTTGATGGTCGCGAGCTCGTCGATGACGAGGCGGACGTACCTCGAGTGCGCGCCCTGGAGGGTTCCGCCGTCGTTCAGGGCGACGCCGTGGATGCCGGCCTTCGCACCCTTGGTGCCGGTCATCGAGTCGTCGTCGCGGCGGTTCAGGATCGCGTACCCCGTCTCCGTGATCTTGCCGGGGACGGTGAAGAGGTCGTTGTGCTGGAGGAGGTCGAAGTAGCGCTCCACGGACTCCCAGGTACGCTTGCGCAAGGCCTCCTTCGTCGTCGAACCGACCAGGATGGTCGTCTCCGTCGGATCGACTATCCAGTCGAGGACGCAGAAGCAGCCTGTGTCCGAGCTCTTTCCGCAGGATGCGCAGCCCCAGGTGATGACGCCCTTCTCCGTCACCCAGTCGTGGGCGTGCTCCTCAGCCCAGCGGTGCACCTTGAAGCCGTCGCCGAAGAGCTCGACGCACGCCTCGAGAAGGGGCACCCAGGGGTCCTTCACCTCGACCCCGCGGTCGCGCAGGATCTCGCGCCACTTCTTGGCGACGAACAGCTTGATGAAGGTCTCCGAGGTTTCCTTGGGCCAGTCGAGGCCGTATCTGGACTTGTAGGTGTCTGCCATGGCGGCTATTGTATCATAACGTGATGTGAGGTGTCAAGGGCCCGACGGGGAACCTCCAACCACAACAGGAGCCATTCACGGATCTGTGAACTCCCCGCCGGGCCCTCGACGGATATTATAGCATATTTCCGGACGCCTGGGGTGGCGAAGGGAACCTAGGGTCCCTCTGGCGTTTCTCACGGACAGGTCTATCGTAACGGGTTTCACCTCTTTCAGAAACACCTCCTCCGAGGACCCGTGCCGTATTAATATATTACGTAACCCCTCTACCCGTAATCCGCCCAGGAGACCGCTATCGTCAGTAGATTACCTTGCTCCGCAGGCTCCGCAAGGTAATCTCCTGACTCCGCGGTCTCCTGTGCCACCCGCCCCGCCAGGCAGAGGTATGAATCATACCCTGTGCAAGCAGTCACGGTGACCGCTCACATCCAACAGTAAACAATCCCAGAAAGGAACCACACAATGGACAACACCAATACCACTCCCGCTCCCGCTCCCGCTACCGCTGAACAAGCGAAGAAGCCTGTCATCCTCACTCTGCCGCCGCAGAAGTTGAGCGTGTTCGTCAAAGTGCAGGACGGCAAGCCTTCCCTGAACGGCGATTTCCGCGCTGTTCCGCTCAACCCCCACGGTGCGACCCGTGCATACTTCCTCGGCGTCGATGTCACAGACAAGGCTGCGGAGCAGATTGACAACCTCAGCGAAAAAGCCATCGATTCGAAAGGCGCACCCTACCTCGCCTGCGGTCTCGTCACTGCCAAGGTCGAAGTGCTGAGCCCTCGCTACCCGCAGGAAGGCGACACTACACCCGAGGTATCCTACCGTGTCAAGGTGCTCAGCCTCGAACGCGCGGTGGACGCAGCATCCAACAGGTTCGCCTCGAAACTCGGTCTTGTCTGACCAGCCAAGCCGCACGCTCCTCGGAGTGTGTGGCTTTTTGATGCGAGAGGGCTCCGCCCTCTCGCGCTCTCCTCCCTACCCTGCGGGAACGCAGGGCAGGTTGCGGGGGCTCATCGACTGTCTTGACGCAGACCCCGCGGTGGAGTCTGCACCTCACACGGCGACGCCCGACCGCAGACGGGGCGACTGCCTCCCGCGCAGAGAATCGCGGGGCGTCAGCGGGGCGCGTAAGGACCCGCAATGATGCCTGACCATGGCGCTGCGCCCCGCGCAAGCGGGGTCATATCCTCTTTCGGAAAAGTCGCCCTAGGCTGCCTCGGTAGCCTAGGGCCTCTTTACAATCCTGTCTCACAGAAGACGGGTCGCTTCGGCGGCCAACCCTCAAACCGGCGAGAGGGCGTGCGGGCTCGTGGACCCGCCCTGGTAACCCTGGACAAGGACACATCGCGTCCCCAGGTAGGTGCGTCGGGTGATGTGACAACCCGGAAAGATGACGGGAGCCCCGTGGGAGTCGGGGCGGTTTTCAAGCAACCTTTGGAGACGGCGTCTTTGAAGGTGCATCCGAGGGTGCATTCGAGGTACGATCGGGTGCCTTTGGGCACCTTTCGAGCCGTGTCAGCAACTGTACACCGAGATAACTGCACAAAAATGCCACTTAAAGTGCAAAAAGGTTGAAAAAGGGTCAAAATGGCGCTAGACAGATGCTGACATTTTCGGGTTTTGACTATTCGAGCGTTTCGAGCGACTTCGAGTTTATTTAGTGCGATTAACGGGTTCAAAAAGCCCGTTTCGAGACGGTATAATAAATTATTATATTATTTTTATAAATGTTGGAAAGTAATAATATATAATATATAATAATTTTTACTATATAGGGTAACTTAAAAAAAATCATAGTCACGGCGTTTTCGAGCCTTCGACACGCAGCAAACCCGCTCCGTTCTAGGCTCCCCTGGTACCCGACCCCTCCCGAAAAAATCAGTATCTGTAAAAATTTTTCCCCGTTTTTCTGACACTTTCCCTAGAAGTATCAATTGACACTTTCCCTAAAAGTGTCAAATACCCTGCCGATTTCCACCAACAAAACCACAACAAACCAAGGAGACCAAAGATGAACAAGATATACTGCATCATCCTCAGCTGGAACTACAAGAACCAGCAGGACCAGCAGAACCAGAACTTCGACATAGCCCCTGTGCGCTACCGCTCGAAGTCCGCCGCAGCCCTCTGCGCCAAGGAGACCGTGGAGGCCGAACTGAACCTCTTCTCCAAGGTGAACGAGGTCGATGCGGGAGCCTGCAAAGTAGCAAAGCACAGGACGCGCGACGTATGGACGCTCTTGGTCGCGGACGGCTCCAAGCCCTACACGTTCAGGGCCGAAGTCGTCGAATGCATCCTTTAGGACGATTTTGGAGGTTCCGTGTCCGCGCCTCGCGCCGGGTTGCGTACCTGACGGCGTAGAGTGCGTTTTGATGCGTGCTCCGCAACCGTTTCAACGGTGCGTCCAACGCCCTCACGGAATCTCCAGACGTGAGCTCCAACACGTTAACACGGGAGCAACGCATACGATCACGTGCGAAGTAGGGGGGAGGGACCGTCGTTCCCGTTGATCCCGGTGATCGCGCGAAAGCAGCAAGCCTGCGCGATAGCAGTACGGTGCAGTCAGCCACCTCGACGGCGGAGGTGCCAACTTTTTGGAAGAACAGGAGGGCATTTATGGAAGAGAAGACCTTGAGGACTTGGCGGGCGATGGGCCCGTCGGGTCCTATGGAGACCGTCGCGAAGACGAGGGCGAAGGCGGAGGCCAACCTCCGCTACCGCCTCTCGTCCGAATGCGGCATGACGAAATACGCCGCGAAGTCCTACGACCTCTCGGACCTGAAGGAGGTGTAGCATGGCGACGAGAAACCCGTACTCCATCAGCACGGGCCAGATGTACGGAATGTACAGCTGCGGCCTCAAGTGGTGGATGAGGAACCCCGGGAAGCCCCCGGGCCCGCGTTCGTCGGATCTGCACAGGGAATGGTTCATGTCCCTGCGCTTCACCGGGATCCACAACCGGCACACCACATACTTCGGTTTCGACGACGATATGATCGAAGAGGCCATCCTCGGCCCGCGCGGCTACCACACGATGGTGTGGAGCAGCGTGCTCGACATCCTTGTGGACAGCAAGGTGCTCGTCTTCGACGTGCGCGAAAGATCGCACTACAACGCGAACTACAACCTCACGGTGGACGAGTTCCGCGCGGATTGGACACCGCACGCCGACCTCGGTTTCCTCGGTTCCCCGTCGGAGGCCGAGTGGATGGAGCCGAGCGTGCGTCTCGGCGCGCAGCTCGAGTGGGCCGAGCACGCCCTTTCGGGAACCCCCGGCGTGCGGGTGCTCCTGGTGCGCAACCATACGCACAGGATGCCCTTCGAGTCGACGCGCCCGCCTGACGACTGGAAGAGCGCGTCGCTGCTCCTCTTCGAGCCGTGGCAGTGGGCCGCGTTCCACGCGACGCTCCATTCGCTGTGCGCACCGTATCTCGCGGGCGTGCCGTCGTTCGAGTGATTTCACGCCTCCTCCGCAGCAATGCCCATGGACGGGATGGAAAGTCCGTTTCGACGCGGACGGCGGAGGGTACAAGGCGTCAGGCCGGCCGGAGCCTTTCAATCCGGCAGCCGGGAAAGCCGCATTCCGATGAGGCTCTGCGGGACAACCCCAATGGCTCAAACTCCAAGATACGACCCCGAGACCGACGGGGCCGGACGGAAGGTACGCACAAGACGCCAGGAGCCCGAAGGCACCCCCGCGTCGCACGCTCTCCCTCCGGTAGCCCGGAATCCCTGTCCCGTAGGGTGGACGGTAATGCGTCCGTCGCGATCCTGTGAAGGAACGCCGGGACGGGGGTCGGTACAAGTCCGGCGGGGAAACGAGACCGGACGGGCGCCTGGAACGACGCCCACACACCATCGGAAGATCGTTGGATACCTAAGATGCGCTGCTGCCTGCTGGACGCCATGCGCCCCGCGCAGCGGAGATGCGGTTCCCTTCGAACGATGGAGGGCGGGTGAAAGTCCCGCCGCTTTGATTTCATCGACATAACCCATTCCAATCCAACCAAAGCAAAGGAGGGCAGACGACATGTTCCCCGGAACCGAATGCACGAAAGTGGCCAAAGAGGCCGTGCGAAACCACATCAAAGACATATTCGACAGGTTGTTCTACGCGCAGGTAAGCCTCGCGAAGGAGGACGACAGATCCGAGCAGGCCGCGAAGGCCGACAAGCGCAGCTACCGCTCGTTATGCTATTGGGACGCCCGCCACCTGTTCGATCCGCTGGTCCAGTACGTCGCTTCGGTGCTCGTGGACCTGACCATCGGATGGTTTTGGCCGTCCGGATGCGATGATGCGGGCGACGGAATCGTGCTGTGCGGATTCGCCGACTTCTACCACGAGGAGATCCTGGAGAAGATATCCTCGATGTGCGACGACATCAAGGACTACTACGACGACACGCAGCTTGCGACGACCTGGAGCCGCTACGACGAAGACATACGCAAATCGCTCAAAGCCTACAAGGACCTGTTGAGCCAAAGCGAAACGTACGTGTACGGAGTGGAGGACAGGAAGGCGGAGACCGGCTCCAACGGCTCTCCCGTTCTGTGAGCCGATGCTGTTATCGATTTTTTGAAAAGGTCCGTCTCCGTTCCGGACCTGTGTTAACGAACGGACGCCGCGGCATGTGACGCCGCCTCGAGTATGCCAGACAAGGGAGCGAACCCCGAGGGGCCCAAGGGACCGGAAGGAGCGCCGGGTGCGCGTTGACGAAACGCGAACGGCACGTCTCCGGACGGTCCTTCATGGCTGGAACGCCGGGAACACATGGATCCCTCGAATGGCGGGTGCTGCAGAAGGAGCAACCCCACCGCGAAAGGGAGGGCTTCGCATATACGATGCAGCCGTGGGTCGGGATGAATACTCAAAAGACACGACCGGCAGGGCAGGCGCTGGAGAGGAAGAGGCGGAATGGCGGCCGCGGTTGAAGGAAAAAGAGCGGATCCGCGCCTTGAAGCGAGAAGGCGGATCCCCGGACCTGAACTCGGGGTCCCCATATGAAACCGGGTACGACACTGCGCTCCGCGTAAAGGAGGCACGACGTGGGGGACGACTCCCTCACAGGTGACATCTGGACCCCTTCGAGAACAAAGGAGAAGGGATCCGCTTCCGCAGGCTCACACCTCACCAAAGAGCCTGCTTTTCCGTTTTTTGAAGACACCATCCGGTATTGATTGTCGCGTTGTTCCGGGGCTACAAGGCCTGTCGACAAGTTCTCAGCGGATTGACAGTGGAACTAGCGCGGTCAGTAGGAGCCTCCCAGCAGGGCCTTTACGGTCCTTTCATGGTCCTCCGAACTTCCGGTCTACGCAGACGCCCAGGGCTCACGGCATGTTCGTAAGACGGTACGCCCCGAAGAACGCGACGCGCAATCGAAGGAGGGTTCGACTCCCTCCGGTGTCACCCTTTCCACCAACAGACAAGGAGACGACAAAATGAAGGAAATCAAGGACGCAGCGCTCGGCGTCGCATACATCGCGGGCGCCGTAGGCCTCGCGTATCTCGCGAACGCAATGACGGGAGGTGCGCTATGAACTGCCCGAACACCGCACTCATGCTGTACTCGCCTCTGGCGGGACAGGTGGACATGCTCACATGGACGGTGTGGGCGCTCGTGGTATGGAACACGCTCCTCACGGGCCTCGTGCTCTACATCGCGTTCTACGCGAAGCACAAGGTCGAGGACGCCACCTGCGGGTTCGCGGCGGCGCTTCAGGAGTCGCTTCTCAGCAACAGGAAGGAGGCCGTGAAATGAGCGAAGGCATGACAAGGAACGAGATCCTCGGACGCATGCGCGACGAGGGCTACGCGACGGTCCTGGTCAACAGGGTCGAAGCGCTCCTCGACGCCTCGGGCGGCGACATCGCGGAGTTCGCGAAGCTGACCCGCGGCCAGCTGATGGGACTCTACAACAGAGGGAATCCGAACTCCACGGAGAAGGGGCTTGGCGGAGGCACGTTCAAGGCGTTCGACAGGTTCGTGAGGATCTGGAAGGACTCCCTCAACGACGTGAGGCAGATCGCCCGGGAGACCGTGAAGGCCCAGGAGGCCAGGGAGGCCGAGAAGGCCGCGATGCGCCAGGAGATCCTGGACCGCGAAGTGATCTTCGACGTCCTCACGAGCGCCATGGCGGCGCTCGGGACGCTCAAGCTCGACAGGTGCTCGCTCGGGCGGCTCCTCGACATGTACGACCTCGCATCAGGCAACGCCAAATAGGAGGTCGACATGAGCCACCATTCGGTTGAATCGATGAAGGACGTCGCGTTCCGCAAGGGACGCAACGCCTTCAAGAACGATGAAGAGTACCTGCGCGCATTGCACGGGGAAGAGCTGGAGGATGAGTCTTTCGAGGACGAAGAGGACGAGCCTCTCGACGAAGAGGATGAGCCTCTCGACGAAGAGGATGAGCCTCTCGACGAAGAGGATGAGCCTCTCGACGAAGAGGACGAGCCTCTCGACGAAGAGGATGAGCCTCTCGACGAAGATGAAGCCACCAGATACTGGAGCGACTTCGAGTCGTTCCTGGACGACCTGCTGACAGACGGATCCGCCAACGCAATCAACCGTCTCTTCGACTGGGTGATCGAATACGACGCTGGAAACAGGAACATCGGCATCTCCGTCGAGCACGGAGGCACCACTCTGCACCTGCAGCCGGATGTCGACGACGATGCTCCATACGAGCTCAAGTTCAAACTGTCCAGAGAAGGCGAAGAGGACATGACAGGCGGATACGACTTCACCGGCCTTGTCGCCTACCTGGAGCAGATTGTGGACGAGGAGGATTCTCCGTTCGTCAACATCTGCAATATGGTCGACAACGAGCTGACGACGGCGGACTTCCACGGAGACCTGGGCGGCGTGTGGAGGGGAGACATAGCGGAACACCTTGCACATATGCCGACGAAGGCAGAGGTGGAGTGCAACCTTTTCCTCAAGTCGATGGACGGAGAGGACGAGGACGCCCATCTGGAGTTCAGGCGCAAACCGCACCTGCCGGACGGGGACACGACCTGGGTGTTCGACGGCGAACCGTCCAAGGAACATTCGGGCAAGGGATGCCCTACCGTCCTGCTGCGATGGCTGTTGGACAACCACAAAGGTCTGCTGTAGAAAGACGATCTTCCGTCCGGAGCAAAGACCGGACGGAGACAAAAGCCATCGCATGGCAAAAAACCAAGCTGATGCGAAGTGAACGGAGCGCCGTGATGAACGGAGACCGTGCCATTTTCTGCAGTACGGCGCCTGTCTGCGTCGGTAAAGTACAACGGCCCGCTCGAAGAAGACCGGGTGGCTGTCTCAAGGCGGTGAAATTCCGCCGGATCTTGGCGGCCTTAGAATCATGACAGCAGAGACCAGACACTGCTACACCAACCCCGGCGGACATGGGGAGTCCGATAGGGGCAGGCGCCGAATCAGCCTGCAGCTATTTCAACAGTGGAAGCGGGACAGGACGCGTCTCGCGATTCCAGGATGTGCTCCTTGGTTTTGGCCTGGGGTTAGGAAGAAAGCGTCCGGTTAGACACGGCGGTAGTCCGTGCAAATCTTCAGGTGGAGGAGGACGACGATGGCCAGATGCATACACGAGGTTATGGCTCCGGTATACGACCGGTTCAGCAATCCCTTTTCCGATGGAACGGCAATGAATATCGCCGAACTCCGTTGTGTTTGCGGGTGCTTGGTATCGACGCATCACGGAATGGAGTGCACCGATCTGGAACTGAAGATCCGATGCTCCCATTACAAACCTGAATCGGTAGTCAATCGGATGCCGAACGAAGCGGAGGACAGACATGAACCACCGCCCGTGTAGATATGCGACCTTGACACCTCTCAACACCGACATTGTCCATGAGCTGTTGGGTGACTATTCTTTTTGGAGTCATCCTTCATTCAAACATAGCCAAGGATGTCTGGAGCTTACGACATGTAGACACCCGGACCGATACGAGCCTGGCTTCTTTTTGTCGGCAGATTTGACTGTCGTCACACTTCGAGGGGCCGAATGCATGGTCTGTCCGATACCTGGAAGGCGTTGTCCATTCTACACGGTCCCCAGCTGTATGAACTCATTAGAGGAGGACGGACATGCCATGTGACTACAGATCGTGCCGATTCCTCAGTCCGAACGAAAAGGTCTTCAGGAACTGGAACGGGCGAACGCGGTGCCTGCGGAAATGCAATGCCTACAGAAGCCCTTGGGCCGGATGCGTTAGGGAATCTTCGAGGTCGAAGGACTTCGACTGCGGACATTACCAACCGGCGTCGATGTTGAACCGCCTGTAGGACCAAGGAGGTGCGATCATGCCGACACGATGCGAACACGAGGTCGCGGTCCCGGTGGTGGATCCGTTCTCCCTCCCAGTCCACCGGGGAGACGACACGGCGTGGCATCATTCCTACCACATACGCTGGATATGCAGGTGCCCGGAGGCACCGCATGCGTTCAGAATGCGCGCCAATGCGATACAAGACTGCGAACTCGGGACGGAGGAAAGCGGCTGCGAACTGCGCTGCAAATACTTCAAGACGGCCTCGGTTCCCAACCGGTTGCCTCCTGCAGCGACATAGAAAGGAGGCGCAACGAATGCCGCAACGACTCAGACCGATCGAAGAGTGCCTGTATCCGTGCGTGGACGAACAGTTCATGAGTGAACCGTGCACTCCAGAGGAGCGCTCCGAATGCGCACGGTACAGTCCGATCCAAACCCGTCTCAATGTGGAACCCGTATCCATGAGGCCGCGCCCGGACAGCGTACCCAACAAACTACCCTTCACCAACCAAACAAAGGAGAAAACATAAGATGATAGTAAAGGTTCTTACCTACGTCATAGGAGGCGTCCTCGCGGTCGGCTTCCTGTGGTATGCGGGAAAAGTAGTGGTTGCCGGCCTCAATGCCGTCAACTCTTCACATCAAACAACAAAGAAAGGAACGAACAAGTGAGCAGAAACGACGACGAAACAGACTTCATGAAGAGCTTCAAGGGCATGCTCTGGATGCTGGGCCTCATAGGCTTCGCGATCCTCGTGCTGTGCCTCCTGAACCTGCACCGCAACGACGTGCAGAACATACAGGTCGTGCAGTCGATCGACGGAGACGTCGACATCAGACGCGACGGCGGATGGTACGTGATGTTCAACCCGGAGATCTGGACCTATCCCAAGGCGAGCGTCGAGATCTGCTGCATAGCGGAGAAGGACGCGATCGACATGCAGTTCTCGAACAAGTCGACGGCGAAGCTCAACTGCCAGATCGGCTACAGGATCGACTCCGCAGACGACGAGACGTTCCTCAAGCTGCACCAGCAGGTCGAGGGCGACGACGAGAAGATATGGCTGAAGGTCGTATCGACCCTGCAGACCATAACGCAGTGCATCGCGTCGCAGTACACGCCCTCCGAGTCGGTCGAGAAGTTCGCCGAGTTCGCGCAGCGCATACGCGACGGCATCCTCCACGAGAAGTCGCTTCTCGCGGAAGGCATCGACGTCGTGTCGTTCTCGTGCGCGGGACTTCCCGAGTATGACGACGACACGAAGAAGCAGTTCGCCAAGCAGAAGGAGGCGGACCTCGCCAAGCGCCTCGCGGAGGCCGAGAAGCTGAGGCTCGAGTCCGAGAAGACCAAGGTCGAGGCGAACTACGCGATGCAGATCGCGGAGCAGAAGGGACAGGCCGAGGCCCAGATGGCCAAGGACGTCCAGTCCGCCGAGCGAGACAAGAAGCTCGCGGAGATCGCCGCCCAGAAGCAGGTCGCCGTGCAGGAGCTCGAGAAGCAGGAGATGCTGATCAAGGCCGCCAAGGAGAAGGAGGTCGCCGAGATCGAGGCGGAGAAGCAGAAGCTCTTCGCGAGGATCGAGGCCGAGAAGGAATTGGCGGTCGCGGAGGTCGCGAAGAGGACCGAGGCGGAGAATCTGGAACGCGTAAAGCTGGAGGCCGCGCAGAAGGTAGCGCAGGCCGAAGCCAAGAAGCAGTCCATCGCCTTGGCCGGCGAGATCACCGAAGCCGAGCGCGTCCGTCTCCAGATCGAGAAGGAGACGCGCATCGGAGTGGCGGCCGCGTATGCGCACGGCATCGGCCAGATGCGCCTTCCCGTCGTCATGACGACCGGTGGAGCCTCCGGCGGAGAAATACCGCAGGAGGGCCTCTCCGCTGCGATGAAGACGTTCTTCGACGTCAAGAACGCTGCCGCCGCGCTCGAGCTCCTCGAGCACGACGACACGACCGTCCTGCCGCAGCAGCCGCAGCAGTAACGATGTGCGCGCACCCACTGCATGGGAGATCCAGTTCCTTGGAGGGGACAACGATGCAGAGTCAGTCACGGTAGGATTTCCGTGCGACTTTTGGCGCCTGTGTTCAGGGGGATGGCCAAACCCCCGGCGGGACGAAGGCCGGTTCCGCTTTCCAACGGGAGGATGCCCGGAGCCGAAAGGACGGGAGATGCCAGTTCGAATCCGGCACACAGGCGCCATTACCATTGCAGATCCGCGCGGACGCGCTACACGGACGTCTTCGGTTTCCTTCTTTACTTCCCGAAGACTCCGCTCTGGACGTTTGCGACCGCCGTCGGGACCCGGCGCGCGTGGATCGGTCCCTTTCTCTGACTCTCACCGGCTGGAGAATGACCAGAGAGGACGAAGACCTAAGTCCTCCGTGTGCGACGTGGCCGGAGCGAGCCTCCAGCCGGCCGAAGCTTTCGCGCGATTTGGGCTTCGGGTTGAGCATTCTCGCCCAGCGGTCTAGGATTCGCACCATCGGGCCGACGATACGGGCCCGTTTCATATTTTCACGTCGCGCGACGGAAGACAGCTCCGGCTACGCTACTCGGCCGGTCATGATAGCTGGGGTAAAAGCCCTCAAAGAGAGCACCTTTGACATTTCACGCATTTTCATTATAATGAAGATTCAGCGGCATTATATTCCTTTCATGACCATGTTCTCCGCCGAATCTTCATTATAATGAAAATCTTCATATTGCGGAGTGGAGGAGCAATTGGCAGCTCCGCGGGCCTCATAAGCCCGAAGTTGCGGGTTCGAGTCCCGCCTCCGCTACCATTTTCAAGGAGGGCTCGCCGATGGACACTAGAATAAAACCATGCAAATGGGCGACAGGCGCCCTGGACGCCATACAACTGAAGTGGGGGAAACGCTCTACCGTCTATCGACGGTGTTGCAAAGCTCCAGGAACACAGGACATCGGTCCATGCGTATACTGCCAGGAGAACTGGCTGCGCGCGGACAGTACGGCGATGGACGAGCTTTGCCGCGCGTACATAACCTGTCGGGGGGCCTATTCGGCAGTCAGCCCGACACTGAACCGGATAATCCCGGAACCGAAGATTTCGTAGCCTGTGTGCAGGGTGGAAAGCACCGATGGTGCAATACAAGTTCCCGGCACAGGCGACCAGACGCCTGCAAAGGCGCCCGTACGGAGTTCGATTCTCCGTCTCGTCTGGATGGCGGGCGTACGGATGTTCTGGCGTATGGACGGCGGCCCGTCCAGCGAGCACGGCGCATCCGTGTGAAAGACACGTACTCCCGGACTTCCGGCCAGGCGCAAGCCTGTCTCCGGCTGATGTGCCGTCGCGTATGATCGGAAGTCGTACGCAAACCATTTTCAACCACAAACAAGAAGGAAACAGCGAAATGACCGTAAAGACACGGACCGTCGAGGAGCAGGTCGTCATATGCGACGCCTGCGGCAAGGAGATGCCGTTCTACGGCGAGTCCAAGGAAGGACGGCTGCTGGAGGCGATCGGAGACACCGGCTACACAAGACACGTGAAACCCGGTGCGAAGCGCAAAGGCAGCACGTACTCACCGGACGACTGCTGGTGCCTGTGCCATGACTGCCAGCGAAAGCTGGAGAGCGAGCACAGAAGGATAAAGAAAGAAGCGGACAGGATGCGTGATGAAGCACTGTGCCGCATGGTAAAGCAGCTTCCATCGAGGGAGGCCTCCGGCGGTTTGACTCCGTCATAGGGCGTCCTCGAGGCAAAACACTTCCTCAGGAAGGCCAGCGCACGGCTCGAGTGCGTGAACAATTGGACCAAGACTGGGTTCCTTGCATCTGTAAAGGTGCTACCAGGGTCCAGCGGGGTAATGGTTAGGAACATAGTCCCCGTCGCGTTGTGGCAAGTCGCGCCTTGCCTCAGGTACATGCCGGTACCTTGAACGGTAATCCGCTTACCCAGCGGTGCTTTACTGTACGGCATATTCGATTTAACCATAGGCGCAGGGTCCCGAGGACGCCTGCGTCTCCGCAGGTCATGGTCTAAGGGCCGAAAACGGCCGTGGCAAGTAATGGATTTGCATGCAGGTCCTAGGCGCCCTGCATGCTGAGCGTCCCCGGGGCGCGAGGTTCCGTTGTTCCGGGTTCGAATCCCGGTGGCCTGCGGGTTTTGATTTCACCAACAAGGAGGAGACATGGACAGAAAACTGTATCGAGTGGAGGACCCCACCGGAAAGCACGGGCTGTGGCGGGATTTCGACGGCCGGTTCAATCCGGTGTTCGACAAACTGAGCGAAGGCCTTGCACGCAGCCTGAACATGGACGATTTGCCAGCCGTATACAAGGCCGACGGCAAGTCATGGTTCGCAGCTGCTCCGACGAAGGATACGCTGAAGCACTGGTTCTCCCGCAAGGACGTCGAGGAGTTGACGGCCTTGGGCTATGGAGTGTACGAATTCACGGCGACGAACTGCCGGGACATCTCGGACTTCGAGACGATCTTTACGCGCGAATCTGTGAAATCCGTCGTTGAACTGACAATCGACGACATATGGAACTAAAGGAGGAGACATGGACCAGATAATAACATCGCTCCTCGAGAACGACATGTACAAGTTCTCGATGGGCCAGTGCATACACAACAGGTTCCCGGAGGACACCGTCACATGGCGGTTCCGATTTCGGAACTGGAAGGAGCTCGGCCCCGTCACAGGCGACATGGTCGCCGAGATACGCAGGCAGGTGGACGCCTACTGCTCTCTGTCGTTCACCGAGGAGGAGCTGGGGTATCTGCGGTCGATACCGTGGATGAAGTCTGCATACGTGGACTTCCTGAGACTCTGGCATCCGCGCCGCTCCGAGATATTCATCAACGAGGACGGCGTCGACGAATGCGGACTCAGGATCTCGGCGAAGGGATCGTGGCTCAATACGAGCATGTACGAGGTCCCTCTTCTCGCAATCGTGAGTGAGGTGTACCTCAGGATGCGTGATCCAGACGGCTACATGGAGCTCAAGACAAAGGCCATGCTCGAAGGCACCCGCATAGCGGAGAGCGCCTGGCACGACCGCGTCGGAGTCTTTTCCGAATTCGGCATGCGCCGCAGGTTCTCGAAGGAACTTCAGGATCATATGGTAGCGACGCTTTCGCTCGGCAAGCGCTCGAACGGATTCGTGGGCACCAGCAACGTGGCGCTCGCGAAGAAGTACGGAGTGATACCTGTCGGGACGATGGCGCACGAGTTCGTGATGTGCGCCGGCCAAGGCCAGCACCATCTCAACCCCGCGTACTCCAACCGCTTCATGATGGAGGCGTGGGAGGCGGAGTACGGCATCAAGAACGGAATAGCGCTTACCGACACGCTCGGCACGGAGCTGTTCCTCAGGGACTTCGACGAACGCCACGCGACGCTCTTCAGCGGTGTGAGGCACGACTCGGGCGATCCGTACGAATGGGGCACCAAGATCCTGAAGCACTACGAGTCGCTCGGAATCGACCCCAAGACGAAGACGCTCCTCTTCAGCGACTCGCTGGACTTCACGAGGGCCCGCAAGCTGCGCTCGTTCTTCGAGAGCCGCGCGAAGGTGGCCTTCGGGATCGGGACGTTCCTCGCGAACCCGTCGCCCGTCAAGCTGAACATCGTGATGAAGGTCGTCGAATGCAACGGCTCGCCCGTCGCGAAGCTCTCGGACACGCCCGGCAAGGGAATGTGCGAAGACGAGGACTACGTGAACTACCTGAAGCGCGCCATCGACTGGCGGCTTGCGCATGAAGGGAGGAAGGCATGACGAAGATAGTGTTCGGAGGAACGTTCGATCCCTGGACGCCGGCGCACGAGGAGATCGTGCGCCGACTCCACCAGAAGTACGCCGACGACAACGTGCAGATCGAGATCATCCCGTCCTGTGTCGGCTGGCACCGTACGGACAAGCTCCCGCTCTTCACCCTGGACAACAGGGCCATCATCATCAGCAAGAGGATCGAGGCGAACCACTGGTGCTATCCTCCGGGGAAGATCGACCTGTGCCTTGAGGAGTACAACTTCGCGAGACTGTGCCCCAAACTGGCGGATTCACGGGGGTTCATAGACACCCTGCAGAGCCGGATACTGGCGTGGGGACCCAACGTCTCCCACATCAAGTTCGTGATTGGTTCGGACGAGTACAAGCTGCTGCCCAAATGGAAAGGCTCCAAAGATCTCCTCAAGATCGCGGAGCCCATCGTCGTGAAGCGCGGAAACGAGCCGCTCCCGATAGGAGTGGAGACGCTTGAGCTCGGACCCAACTTCAAGGACATCTCCGCTTCGCTGATACGCAAGGGCATCCTACACCACAGGCTGACGATGGACGACTACGTGAAGGACCGCGCCATATGGAACCAGACACATGCTCCGGCGGAGCTGCGGCTGCACACCCCGATCTTCGACGTCTACAACATCCCGAGCGACGACCCGAAGTTCCGTCCGGTGTGCGTAAACGCACCCGACTGGGTGACGGTGATGGTGCAGAAAGCCCGCAAGTTCCTCTGCGTAACGCAGAAGCGCTGGGGCACGAACGACGAACGCACCGAGTTCGTAACGGGCATGGCGAATGTAGGCGAACCGCGCGCACGCGCCGCCTACCGAGAGCTCCGGGAGGAGACCGGGCTTTCGTTCCCCGGCCGGAGCCACGATGCGCTCCAGTACATCGGAAGCGCCCCCGTGAATCCGGCGTTCATGTCGAACCGTATGCACTACTTCTACGTGAACCTTGACGACGCGAAAGCGAAGCAAGGTGAACAGAAGCTCGACGAACACGAGAAGATAACGCTGTCCTGGGAGGACGAGAAGTTCCTCCGTTCCGACGCGTTCGACGCGCCTGCGCTGATGGCGGCGGGCTGGTTTTTCCTGGATAAATTCAGAAAGGTAAACAAATGATAAACAAATATTCATTCGATCCTGCCGCGGCCGTCGACGCCGTGGTCAGGCAGTGGAAGGCCTGGGCAGAGGCGAACGGCATGAAGAAGGCCGTTCTCGGCATGTCCGGAGGCTGCGACTCCTACGTGTGCGCCAAGCTCGCCGAGATGGTGTTCGGCAAGGACAACGTCACCGGCGTGATGATGCCGAACGGAAACCAGACGGACATCGACGACGCCAAGGAGGCGATCGCCAGCATCGGCATCGACTCGACGACCATCAACATCGCCGAGCCGTACGACACGCTCCTGAACGAGATCGACTTCATGTTCGTGAAGCCGATATCCGAAAGGACGAAGGTCAACCTCGCCCCGCGCCTCAGGATGTGCACGCTCTACGCGATCGCGCAGTCCCTCGAGAATGCATGTGTCGTGACGACCGGCAACCTCTCGGAGGTCATACTCGGATACACTACGATGTGGGGGGACATGGCGGGCGACTACGCTCCCATAGCTCCGTTCACGAAGACCGAAGTCCGTTGGATGGGCATCTTCCTGGGGCTCAAGAAGGAGCTCGTCATGAAGACGCCGGGCGACGGCCTCTCGGGCAAGACCGACGAGGACGCGTACGGCTTCACGTACGAGGAGTTCGACCAGGCGCTCCGCACGGGCGGCTGGACCGACAAGTTGGTCCACAGGGCCATTCCGCGTATCAAGGCGAACGCATTCAAACAGCCGGTGCTGCACGCGATAGCCGCACCCGAAACAGACCTCAAACTGGCAATGCCGGAAAGGACGCTACTCACATGAAAGTACTATTGATAGTCGACGCCCAGATGGATTTCACCTCGGGCGCCCTCGGTTCCGCAACCGCGAAGGAGACAGCCGACCGGCTCGTCGAGTTCGTCAAGAACCGCCGTACGGAATACCAGTGCGTAACCGCGACGCTGGACACGCACAAGGCCGCCGAGTTCCACACGAAGGAGACGGCCGAGGGCGAAGTCGTCCCGCCGCACTGCATCGCAGGCTCCACGGGGGCCGCGCTGGTCGACGGGCTCGCCCCGTTCGTGGACGAGCTTCGCTCCAAGTCGACGTTCATGCTCCGCAGCAAGACGCTGTTCCAGGGTATTGGCGCATGTGCGGACTCGCCGGAGTGCACGATCGATGTCTGCGGATTCTGCACCGACATTTGTGTCGTCTCGAACGTACTGAAGCTCCGCGCGGAGTTCCCGAAGGCCCGCATCAGGGTATTGTCGGACTTGTGCGCAGGTACGACGCCGCAGGCGCACGACGCCGCGATACAGGTCATGAGATCCTGTCTTGTCGGGGCCATCGAGTCCAAGGACGCAAAGGGGGGGGGGGGACGGTCATGACATTGATGTACCTTACCGCATGCGACAGTGACGGTCGAGACTACACCATCCTCCTGGATGTGGCTCGCATTGCTACGATCGCGCCATATGCCGAACCGTCCTCCAGATCTTCGTGGTTCGCCGATCCTGGTTCCCGCCGTCCCGGAAACCGTGAGTACCTTCGGGTAGTCATGGAGCCCGATCGAGAGTATGTGGTGCTGGCCAGCGAATGGCCGCGCCTCAAACAGATGCTCACGCGCTTGAACGGTGGAGGCTTCAACCGGCTCGGCAACGATACCGACGAGCTGGAGCAACCCAGATACCTGTCGTCCGCACCCCGTCCGCGACACGAAGAGAGGGTAGAATCGCGCCCGCCGGAAGTCTACAGACGAGGCGATCCTACTCTGACCGTTGGCGGCCCGTCCGACGATGCGGTTATGGAGATGGCGGCCGGGACGCTCGAGGCACGCTTACGCAGATGCGCGGAGGCCATCTCCACCGGATATGCCGTCAGCGCAAGCGAAGGAACGGCGACATGCTCGTCATCAAGATGACCCCGGTGCCCAAGGCCCCCGTCGTGTCCGGCGAGGGCCTGTACGCCGCGGTGCTGTCCACAAACCGCTCGCACTACGAGGACCTGGGCCTCAAGGTGCGGGCGAAGACAGCCTTGCAGGCCGAAGAGAAACTCCTCTTCTGCTTCAGGCGTGAACTCAAGGGAAAGACGCTGGACTTCGATCCGGCCAGATTCACGGAAAGGGAGGCGACGGATGAGGCGCAAGACTGACGAGGAGCTGATGGGTGGGATCCTCGACGAGGTGGTGAAGTTCTACAGCAACCACCACGTCACGAGGACGACGCTCGACTTCTTCGCGAAGAAGGCGACGCTCGTCATGCAGCGCAAGCTCCCGCTGCGCCGGTTCTGCATCATGCGGATCCCGGACCCCAAGGAGGACGAGAGATTCCTCTACCGAAGGACGTTTTTCAATTGACTCTACGTGACGGTGCCTGAAGGCTACGTGCTCTACGCGACCTAGGAAGCGCACGAAAGCGAGACCTTAAGCCGGGAGAAAGTCGGCGGGTCCGGCGACGGCCCCGCCTCAAAGAACGCGCGTGAGAGTCGGCAAGATACCGCATCAGACCTGTGCCGCGCCAGGGTGGTCAGATGCGCCGGACGCGGACGGAGACGGTGGTTCGAATCCACCCCGTGTCTAGAGGAGGGGGTAGCTTGCTCGCTTGGGCAAAACCCAAGCCAGGTCCCATGCGTCCCTGCCGCCGGAAGACGGCAGGGGCGGAGACAGGGTGGCGCAGCGGTGAGCGCGCCGTCCGTGTCCGGCTTTTTCGATTTCCGAAGGTTCCGCGTGGAACCCGGAAAACCACGTTTCCCGGGTGGGCAACGTGTTGCGCAACACAAACAACAGGACGCCAAGCGTCCGCAAGAAAGGAACAAACAATGAAGGCAAAATACATGGCTAAGCCCGTGTACGAGGAAGTCGAGCTCATAGGCAAGACCTGCAGCGAGACGACCACAGGAACCATCGACCGCAAGAAGATCGGTCGTGTGCTGATCACCGAGGCCGCGGGCTTCGAGGACGGCAAGCACGAGGTCGTCAGCGGCGACGGCACCGTGATCCGCACGGTCACCAAACTCGACGAGACGGTCGGCATCAAGCTCCGCGTGGAGTTCGTCGGCGAGATCAAGTCCCTCTCGACCTACACGGTCTACAAGGGCTGGACCGCTGCGAACAAGGAGAACCCCGAAGTCATCGACCTCTTCACAAAGGACGAGGACTGCCAGCTCCTCAAGATCGTGAACGTCGCCAAGCGCATGTCGGACGCCCATCCCGAATGCGACGGTCAGTGGATGATCGTCGACGTCGCGACCAACAAGCGCGTGTTCTTCCGCCCCATCAAGGATGTGGACGCGAAGGGCATGATCGTCGGCGAATAAACCGCACGGGGTCGTACCCCGAGAGGAGGGCTCGCCTGCCGGCGGGCCTTCTTCCTTACCGAATCTTCCAACATAAAGGAGGGAAATGAAGGGATTTACCAAAATTGAAAGTCCAGAGGACTTGAGGCCGGGTGACGTGCTTTTGCTTCCTCCGGGGATTCGCGCCTTGCACGCCACGTCGTCGACGCTTTCGAAGCACGGTCTCTCCAGTGGAGATACCTGTCGTTCAGCGAACGACGCCAGACTGGTGGCCAGGATATTTTCGGCGACGGGCGAAACCGGTGCGGCCCTTATGGTCAGCACCGCCGATATCGTCGACGTCGCATCGACCACACCGGTCAACCGCGGGGCCAACACGCTCGACGCATATGCTCCACCGCGAAGGAAGATACGCACCGTATTTGCGCATCTGCTGGATGGTGACATGCTGCCGATGTCCGGGGACGATAAAGGCGCAGCCATCTTGGGCTGCATAAAGCCACTCGTAGACGCCGTGTACAAAAGGTTCATGGAGGTAGCGCCGTCAGAGGCGTATTCCGCCATAGAGACGAAAGAGTGGCTGTTGAGAACCCACCCCAAAGCTCCGGCGTGGCGTGCGCTCAAGCTTATCATGGAGCCTCCATTCGCGATCGGACCGGAATCGGTCATGTCGGTGGTACCGGTACAACCACTGGATGTCTCCGAAACACGCACCGCGATCACACGACGGCTGCTCTGCAGCGACAACGTATACAGGCCCAACAGTACGAAGGCGAATACGTTGACGATGGTCGAGAAGACCGTGCTGCATTTGATTTCACACGGCATGGAGATCCACCGTCCCGACTCGGACACGTGGGCGCTCCTGGCCGAAAAGGTGCTTGAACGCCACGCAAGACAGGCCGTAAAGCAGATACTCAAAACCCAGAAGACCATCGCGGACTTCACCGAGGCGATGAAAGCCGATCTCGAGAAATTCCACAAGATGGCGGGCTGGTGGGAAGGGCGCTCGGCGGAACTGGCCGCCAAGAGGTCTTACGTCAAATCACCATACAGGTAAGAAAGGCTTAAAGATGAGCAAATGGAAAAACCTTATAGTAGACATGGGGAACATAACGTGCTGGGAGGCGGTGCTCACGGGGGCGGACGGCAAGGAGGTCGGTCGGTTCACCGTGGACAGACGCTTCGGCATGAGCCTGCTCCGGTTCACGGAGGGCGTGCTGCGCATCATAGGCGCTCCGGTCGTGTTCCTCACGGCGTACGACGCGCACGGCGACAGGTTCCCCATAAGGATGCCGGTCATAGCCGACGCACGTGCCGCCACCGACGACTACGGAAGCACATCGCTTACCTACATGCAGCAGATGTTCAACGATTTCGCCAACTCCGGCCGATGGACCCCCACGCTCGAGAGCTTGACGGGCGACCGATGGACCGTGGAGTTCTTCTCCGTAGACGACGCACCGGACGTCGCCCTACAGGAAAGCTCGGCGGTGACCCCTGCCGCACGCGGATCGTCAGGGCCTAGGTTCAGAAAATCATTTTTAGGAGGATCGTAAACATGAAGAACGACAATGAACTGTTCATAGGCGGAGACCCGAGGTTCCTCTCGGGCGCCGGATTGAACATGCGCGCATCGACGTACGACTGCGGGCCTGTGACCATACCGACGGGGGCGACCGTACTCACATCGAGGACGATAGGCTTCGAACGTCTCGCCAACATCGGTCCGATCAACGCACTCGTCGAGAACGGCGTGGCGGTGCGACGCGGCAAGCTCCCGTACCATCATCGACCGCACCTCAACGTATTCCTCCGACCGGGCGAATGGCCGTCTGCAGGCGTCGAACTCGAGACCGAAGAACGTACCGACATCGACAAGAACGCCATGGAGACGGCTTTACAGTCCAATTGGTTCCACTTCGAGTCGGACTCCTCGCTCTGTACGGGGAACAGGAGCGGCTATGAACTCATCACCGATCCGCTGCCGCCGAGGTTCTACAGGAACCCGAGGCTGTGGGCGGGACTGCAGAACATCTTGACGCCGTGGGTCGAATCCTGGGCGTTCGCGCAGACCGGTCTCCATGTCCACGTGGGGCTCACGCAGTTCGAGGAGATGAAGGACGAGCTGGGATTCTTCACAACGCTGTATGATCGGCGCGCGTTCGCCAAATACCTCATCGCCTACCTCTACTTCATGGTAGTGGACAGGACGTTCTCCGACCGCATATTCCTGCGCAAGCCCGGAAGCTACTGCCACACGCCGAGCGACATCTATCCGCTGCCAGTGTGGAAGCCCGGGATGACGGGGGCGTCGGTCGTTCAAGACGTCTTGGCGGCCGTCTGCCAGTACTCGGTGGGACACGGCAGGTATACGGACCACACAGCGAAGCTGAGCCGTCTCGCCACGGCGGGCACGCTGGAGACTACTGCAGCGTCGGCCAGGCGCCGCATGAACATGAACGAACTCAACATAGCCGGGAACTCGCTCCCGGAGGCCATAGGATTGTCCGGAACCTTCAGCGGGCATGGTTCGGAGGTGAACATGGGCAACTCGCAGACCATAGAGTTCCGTCGCGGCAAGGGAACGCTCAATGCGGTCTCGATACTGCAGATGGTAGAGTTCGCTACGCTGCTCGTCAGGTTCGCCGCGAAGATGCTCAAGCGCCCGAACGACCCAGTCGGACCGAAGGAGATATGCCGCTACATGGCGGAGAACACGACGTCGGGGGCCTTGAAGATCCTCGCCGAACAACAGATGAAAGGAGGCTGACACCATGTGTGTGCTTATAGCTGCCAAACGGAAGAAATTCGTAAAACGCGCCGAGATCGTCGAAGCCATGAGGATGAACTCGTCCGGCTTCGCCATGATGGCCGTAAGGCCCGACAACTCGAGGGATTCCATAAGGACCCTCAGCGACAAGGAGCTTCTCGACTTCTTCGACAACAAGGTGAAGGACGACGACGCGATCGCGTTCCACGCCCGCATACCGTCGAGAGGGGAGAAGAGCCTCGAGAACGTCCACGGATGGATGATCGAAGGCGTGTGGACGGGCCACAACATGACCATATCCACACTCGACGAGGTGATGCGCGAAGACAAATGGGACAGGACCGATTCGGAGTACTTCTTCCGGAACATCTTCGGACCGCTCTACAAGGGCTTCGGGGACGCCGCGTTCAAGGACGGCAAGTTCCACCCGTACATCGACCGGATAATCCGGTGCTTCATGGGTTCGAGCAACAAGTTCCTGTTCGTGATGCCCGACGGGACATTCGTGAGATACGGCACGTGGGTCTGCGAATCCGACCGCAAGGAGAACGGGGAGATCGCCTTCTGGGCGTCCAATTCGACCTACAAGGTGTATGAACGTTCGTGGCCTGCGGCATCCGATAAATCGACCCGCAGCGCCTACAGGTCCGACGAGCGGGGGTACATGGAGTACTGGAAGAACAAGTGTGCGCTCAACTCGCCCGTAAACACAAACAAAACGACGGGTGCGATCGAATTCGACGGTACGACGCTTGTCAAAGCGGTCGGAGCCCTTCCGGTCATACGTACCGGGCTCAAGCTGCACATCCTCGCCAACGCGGCCAAATACCGCGAAGCGATGACAGACGACCTGCCCGGGGGGTGCGAGCCCGGTTCGACGAAGGCGATCGCGGCCGTCTGCCGGATGCCCGTCGATTTCGTGACCGACAACGAGGAGCTTATAGACGCGGCGAACCCGTGCGAGTACCTGCCTAACGGCGAAGTCATGGGGAGCACCAACCACTACCATGCATGGGTAGACGGATGGTCCGCCGCGCTCGAGGAGTACGTCGAACTGTCCGGCCTGAAGACGAAGGTCAGGTACTTCCACATGGCGGAGACGCAGATGAAGGCCGAATTCGAGAACCTGGAGGACCGCATAGACGCGGCCCTTGTATCCATCGACTGCTGCGTGGACTTGATGGGGGAGACCCCGGAAGAGGCCTTCACCGCGTTCGCGATGACCCGTTCACGAAAAGGCAAGCCGACGATGACCAAGGCCGCGTTGACGGACCTCATCACGCCGGACACAAATACGGCCGAAGAAGCCCTTGCCGCAGTGACCACGCTGCTGACCGGCATACAGGCGCTCATGTTCGGGGAAACTGAAGAGCAAGACCAGGAGGACATATCGTCCGATCCAGAAACGCAGGAAGGAGTGCTAGAGGGATGAACATAAAGACAGCATTCAAGAAGGCCGTGGAGGTCTATCCGGAGCGGGAAAGAAGGGTCGCCCTGGCGGCCTTCGTGACCCGCTACTCGAGAGGCTGGCACCTGTCGGACTACAGGTGCGTAGGCCTCGACGCCGACGTAATCAAGCTCTTCCTCAAGGAGTGCGGTTTCGGGCCAGGCAACGTGAAGGACGAAGTGACGCCGCGCGATCCAGAGTCGCACCTGCTGCAGTGGCCCGATCGACACGGGCTCATCGGCAAACTGGCGGCGGAGCTCCAGGAGACGCTCTCCACGGAACCACGCCGCATAGAACTCTACGCGGCGCAGCTCGATCTCGCGCCGGACCCCGCCCCGCATCTCAAGGACGACACCGTCGTCAGCGAAGACACCCCTGCGTGGGATCCTCTCTCGCTGTATCCGTCGACGCTCGCGCTCGCCACCAGGCTGCACGAGGCGAAGGACAGCGCCGATCCCGATTCGGTGCAGTGGGCGGAGTCATGGCTCACCAAGGACCCCTCGGTACGCACGATCATGGCGCCTCTGTGGGTGCTGGAACGCGCGATGCCGGGTCAAGTCGGTCTCTTCTCCGCCACATGGAGGTCGTCTTCCGGCCAGACGTCCGCGATCCCGTTCTCGTTCGGCCGGTACATCCGCCGGGACGAACCGCTCTCGCCTCCGTTCCCGGTCATCACCTCGATGCCGGTGGCGAACGTGTGGGGCGTCTCGAGCAGACACGGGAGCACGCCGCTCGACGGCTATGTCGCACTTACGCTAGGGGACCTGATGGACGTCGAACCGGACGCTCCGAGGACGCCTCTGGCCAAGCGCCGCGACATGTGGATGCACATCGAAAGCGCCTATGTGACCTGCGATTGCGTGAACGGCAGCCTCAAGCGGATAGAGCTTCTGACCAGACCGGAGCGTCTGTGGAAGTACGTGTGCTCGATCTTCGAGGCGACGTACCGGCACAGGGTCGTGCTTGTGCCCGACCAGTGCATGGTGCATTCCGGGCAGAGCCGCAAAGCCGAACTGTCTACCGTATCGGCGCTGGACAACGACGTCATCAACGGACGGAGGCTGGAGGTCCGTGCGGCCCTGGTGTTCTCCAACGAGGAGCCTGCGGCGTCCACGAAGTCCTGCGGCGCCGAATACGTCGCGCCGGGCGCCCCGAACTTCGTCGTCCTGCCGGACGATCCGAAGCCGGGGACCGACCCGTACGTCCGCGACGACGGACGCTTCGACCTCACGGGGACGCTGGCGCTCGAGTGGTACCTGATGACGCACATGCTCTCAGGGGCTCCGTTGCGGCCGCCGGCCACAAGATCGCGGGGCGGCGACCCGCATGTGGTCAAGGCCATCCGCGAATGGGCGGCCGGAACGACGCGCGCTCCAGGCGAAGCGCAGCCTCCGGACGAGACGGCGGTCAAGTACGACTTCCGCTACGGCTACAATGCGGGAACGCATATAGCCTGTTCGATACTGGACGACATGCGCAGAACGCTGGGCATAAAGGAATTCGCCGCCATCAAACCCGACGACTGGCGCGGAGCCAACAAGGAGCTCCACGGGGTCCAGAAGCCGGTTGTGGCACTGTATTCGTGCGTCCTCGGCAAGGGAAGCCCGATCGTGGATCTCACGAAAGGCGCCACGCCCGACGCGGTTACGGCGGCGCTCGATATCCTCGCGGACCCGGCGGTGCAGCTCGCCACGCCTGCCGCTCCGAAGGACGTGATGGTTGTCGTGGAGACGCAGATCAAGTTCCCGGAGTCCGGCGTGCCGCTGCAGGCGGGCCGTTGGTCGGTGGACCAATACCTCAAGGACCTGTTCCTGTGGGGCTTCATGGTGAACCAGTGCAAGCATCCGACCTATACGCTCCAGTCGCGCAACAGCGAGGAGCCGACGCAGAGGTTCATCCGCGGCGAACTCGCGGCGCTCGCCGTTCCGCAGTATCACTTCCTGTGGGCGAAGAACGCGAACGACGAGACGCGGTTCAAGGATATGAAAGACGACCGCGACTACGATGCGTTGTCCTGCCTGACGGCCAGATCCACGGTGGTCAGCATGCTCAAGGATTCGTACGGCAGGCTTGTCCTGGCGTTCAAGGTCCAGGCGCTTTCGCCGGTAGAGTGTGCGTGCAGGGCGGCGTTCCGCTACTACACGAACGCGCCGATCCTCGGCAACGAAGCCATGGAGAAGACCCTCCGAGTGCAAGCCGAAAGGTTCATCGTGTTGGACCCGGTGGCGCCGGACCTCAGACGCATACTGAGAGCCCATATCCTGGGCGACGGCTATGGCGTGGTACCGGGATGGACATCGGTCGCGAGCCCGTGGTGGGACGCGAACTTGAGGTCGTCGCAGCCGCCGTCGTTGGATACGTACAAGTTCTCCTCCGAGGCGATCGAAGGCCTTACCGGCTCCGCAATCGTGGGAAAACTGTCGTGACGCACAGAAAGGCCCTGCCCCTCGAAGAGAGGGGTGGGGCTTGTTTTTATCTCAACGCCGTTGACCCGGGGTAGCGGATATGGTATAATCTCCACCCGTTGCCCCGTTTGACGGGAAAGGAAACCTGATGAAACTTTTGGATTGGCAAAAACCGCTGGCCGAACGCCAGACCGAAACGCTGAAGAGGGAGCGATGCTTCCTCATGGCGGCGAACACGGGTGCGGGCAAGACGTACCTCGCCGCGCAGACGATAACCGACCTCAAGCTCCCCACGATAGTCGTAGCCCCCAAGATCTCGCTCACGCAATGGGCCAAGGTCCTCGAGGGGATGGGCGCGACGCCGTACGTGAAGGCGATCGTCAATCCCGAGAAGCTTGTGACGTCGAAGAAGCAGAAGCTCTACGACAACGACCTCGGGTGGCAGACGGACGCGAAGTTCCTCATCTTCGACGAAGTCCACCGCGGTGCCAGTGGAGAGAAATCGAAGACCACGAAGGCCTTGGCGCGGTGGTGCAACAAACTGCACCCCGACAACAAGGTGCTTGCGATGTCCGCAACCCCGTTCGAGACCCCGATGAAGATGCGGGCGCTCGGCTACCTCTTCGGCTTCCACAGGTTCGTGGACGCGAGCTGGTACGACTTCCTCAAGGCGAACGGGTGCTTCATATCGAACCGCGGCGGCAGGGGTCATCTCGAGTTTACGAAGGACAAGCTGCGTGCGACGCGCATCATGCGCAACATCCGCGAGAGGATGGGCGACAGGTTCCTTGCGGTCACGCCCGCCGAGATACCCGACTTCCCCGACGAGGTGAAGGAGGTCGTCCTGGTGGACCTCGACAAGAAGGACCACGACGCGCTCGTGCAGGCGTATTCCGAGATGCCGGACACGATGAAGAAGCTCTCCGAGGACGAACGCGTGAAGCTCACGCGCCTCCGCCAGCAGGCCGAGTTCTGCAAGGCGGGCGTGCTGGCCGAGATGGCGATGAACCTCGTGGAGGACGGAAACTCCGTCTTCGTCTGCGTCAACTACACCGACGCCAGGCTTCGCATACAGATGCAGCTCGAGCAGGCCGGGGTTCCGTTCGCCTCGATATACGGCGGGCAGAGGGACTCCGAGCGGCAGAAGGGCATCGACGACTTCCAGGCGAACAGGGTGCATGTCATGATCGGCATGGCCCCAGCGTGCTCCGTGGCGCTCAGTCTCCATGACGAACACCACGAGAGGCCGAGGGTGTCGCTCATCAGCCCCGGGTACTCCGTATCGGAGTTCGTCCAGGCGCTGGGCAGGATCCGCCGCGTCGGCGGAACGACCGCCGTGCAGAAGATCGTCATATGCGCCAACTCCGTCGAGGAGCGCGTGGGCAGGGCGATCGAGCAGAAGATGGACAACCTGGCGGCGCTTTGCGACGCCGACTTCGAAAGAAGGTGAACCGTGGAACCGTACGTAAACAAGGAGAGAAACGATGCCAGCAAGACCTGAATGCCCTTTCTGCGGAAGCACCTATACGACCCTTGGGTTGTTTCCGGACCCGACCGGGATATCCACGCCCTATGCGGTTGTCTGCTACGACTGCGGGGCGCGCGGACCGACGCATCCGACCGCCGAGGGAGCGGAAGCCCATTGGGCCGAAAGGAGGCAACCCCATGGAAGTGCTTGAGTGCAAGAGCGTGGACGGCGCGATCACGGCGATACCGATGGACCGCATCGACTCGATAGCAAGGAGCCTGTACCGTAGCGCCGTCATGGTGACGACGAAGAGCGGGCAGGAGTACCACATCGAGAAGGACTGGCGCATAGTCGAGGTGGAGGGCTGGGACCAGGTGCTCGAAAAAATGTTTACACAGAAGAAAGGAACGACACAAGATGTACAAGGTACCCCGCGTAAGCCCGTCGGCGCTGGCCGCAACGGAGCAGTGCCCCCGGTTCCGGCCGGACGGCAAGGACAACGACGCGTCGATAGACGGAACGCTGTTCCACGAAACGATGGAGGAGCTGGTGGTCCACCACCCGCCGGAGACGTGGCCGGAGGTGATCGCAAAGATGGAGCTGAGCCCGGATCTCCGGAGCCTGGTCCTCTCGGCGTCGGCGACGGTCAAGGACCTGGCGTTCGCGCCTGAGTACACCGCGGTCCCGGCGGGGCGCAACGCGCTCCCGCCGAGCTTCCAGGTGTACCCCAACTTCCGTCTCAGGATGCGCGGCGGCAAGCCGAGGGTGGCTCCGCTCAAGCCCGGGGTCTACCCGGAGTGCGAAGTCGACCGCGGGCAGAACCGCCACGGCTACATCGACCTCATGGTCGTGACGCCGGAGGGGCTTGTGTTCATCCTGGACTACAAGTCCAACCGTGCAAGCAAGAACTTCCGCCTGCAGCTCGCGGCGTACGCATGCGACGTGAACAGGCTCTGCCCTGCACACGATTCGTTCGTGTGCATCATAATCGCGCCGCGTCTTGGCGAGGAGGACCAGCTCCGCATGGAGCTCGGCCCGTCCGACCTCGCCGTGTTCAGGCGTCGCATCGAGCGCATAGAGGAGCTCGCCGATCGGTCCGCCAACGACGACGAGATACCCGGCCACCCGTGCGACGCGTGCCAGTACTGCCACTGGGCGGGCATATGCAAGTTTCAAGCCGAGGATGCGGTGGCCGTGGCCCGTTACGAGCCGACGGTCGCCCGACTCGTGCAGCGGGGGATATATGCAGGGGAACCTCTCACGCCCGAGACGTTCCGTGCGCCTGCGACCCCCGCACAGCGCGGTCTGCGCCGTGCTGTACTGAAGAACCTCGAGGCCATGATTGACGCCATGAAGGACGGAGACAAGGAGTGGGTGCGGCTCAACCCCACCACCGAAGTCCCCGGCTGGAAGGTGTCGTTCGCCAAAGGACGCTCCGTTCTCGACAAGACGAGGATGAAGGATATCCGGCAGGCGATTATGTCCCGTTTCGGGTTCACTCCGGAGGAGCTGGCGGACGTGTCGGTGGTCGACGCGAAGCTCCTGGAGGAGAACCTCGTCACGGTATGCGGCTATGCGAAAAAGGCCGCGGCCGAAGAGGTGAAGCGGTGTCTGGAACCGTTCTCTGCTGCCGGAAGCCCTGTGCTCCGGTGGACGCAGGTCCGGGATCCGGCATCGGATGTCGACGCCGAATTCGTCGACGTGACACCAAGGGAAGCCATAGGAAACTAAGGTAACCGGAAAGTAACAAACATGAGCCAAGGTAAACAGCCAGCGGCGGAACCGCTCGATGACGTCGTTGACGCGATGAACGCGAGCGAAACCGCAGTAGCCACGGTTCCGACAGGAGCCGTATCGACAGAGGTCAAGGTGCAGGGGGCCCAACTCGAGTTCCCCTTCATCCGCATAGGCCAGGGAATGAGCACGTGGAAGACCACCGAGGGGCGCAAGCCGCAGATCGGAGGTCTCTACATCGGCAAGAACAAGGAGAACAACGTCCTGATCGCCGACGAGGGCAAGGAGGCCGGTATCTGCGGCATCCTCCTCGAGGTGGTGCAGGGCTTCAAGGAACGCCGCCAGTGGCAGGCCGGAATGGGCGCGCCCAAGCGTTGGATCGTCGGAACGCCGAAGGAGGACGGAACCCCGTCCACCGAGGCCGAGGTCCTCGCGAAGGCCGCAGAGGAGGGCTTCTCCCTCCAGCCCAAGGAGACCGGCGAGGTGTGGCCCGACACAGGCCGCCCGAAGCTCGTGGCGAACCTCGACAGGTTCTGCTACGTTCTCATGCTGGTGCCGGTGCCTGATACGTTCGAGTCGGACGACTTCCGTCTCGTCCCGATCGGGGACCGTCTGTACACGACCGCGCGCTTCGAGTTCGAGAAGCAGTACTACAAGTCCGTCATGTCGGTGCTGCAGAACATCGAGGCGAGGGCGAAGTTCGCCCACCGTCACGACAAGACACCCTACCAGTTCTCCGTGAACGGAATGGTCGTGCACATCTACTCGACCACGATGACCAACCGAAACGGCATCGAGTACGTCGGACCCGCGTTCGAGCGAGCCCTCAGGGACGGAAAGCCCTGGGAGTTCACGACCGAGGAGAAGTCCGACTTCACCCAGTTCCTGATGTCCGCGAAGGCGGGCTACGCATCCGCGGAAGACGCGGAGTCGACGGAGTGGTGATGAACGAAGGCTGAGACCTGTAACCCGCATGGTTCCGGAAGGAATCGTGCGGGTTATTTTTTTTTCTTCCTGACCCCTTGACACCATGCAAGGAGTTATGGTACAATACGCGTCACCATGAAGAAGATAGAGTCAAAGAACGGAACGAAGAGATACGTGTTCGAGAAGGGCGACGGCGTGCGCCGCAGGTTCCTTCCGTTCATGGAGGAGTGGCGCGTCAGGCTCCCGGACCCCAAGGAGTATGCGCCGCGTGCGCGGCTCAGGCATCCGCACGAGTGGTACCTCGACGAGAGGCACATCATGCAGAGGCCGAGCATGGGGCTCCTGTCGCTCGCGCAGTTCGCCGAATGGATGCTGTACATGACGCAGATGAAGGCCCACGGCAGCAAGGCGCACGTCGCCGCAACGAGGCTCTTCCTCTACATACAGAGGCGCATGCGGGCCTACATGCACAGGCAGGGCCTCGACAGGCCGCTCACGCGCAGGATGACGGCGATCTACAGGGGAGCGGCACGCATCGCGCTCGAGAGGGCGCGGCACGCCTACGGACTCTATGTGCAGCTCGAGCCGCCCAAGAAAGACCCCGATGCAGTAGACCCCCTTGACACCATACGTAACGATATGGTATAATGTACGACGTTTTTGACAAACACAAGGAGACATCTAATGTCAAGCAGAACAGAAGACGAGCTGGCCGTAGCGATAGACTACGAGACCTACTATCACTCGAGGGAAGGATACTCCCTCTCAAAAATGCCGACGTGGCAATACTGCGCGGACCCGCGCTTCGACGCGTACCTGGTGGCCATATGCGGCTACGACATCTTCAGGAACCCCTCCGGCCTGGTCGCTACGGGGGACGTCAAGCCGGGGGTATACAGACGGCTGGACGACGGACGCGAACTGTACATCGGGAGACCTGAGCAGTTCCAGTACTGGGACGCGATAAAAGGCCGCCTATGCCTCGCCCACAACGCTTCGTTCGACCAGGTGGTCACGGTCGAGCTCGCCAAGCGCGGCAGGATCCCCGCATTCATGGGCGAGTCGAAGTGGGCGTGCACGGCCGACCTGTCGAGCTTCCTCATGGCTCCGCGCAACCTGAAGGGCGCGATGAAGGAGCTGTTCGGGAAGGAGATCTCGAAGGAGGTTCGAGCCGGCATGGACGGGCGGCACGACTACGAGCTCAACGAGAAGGAGTACCGCGACCTGGTCGAGTACGGCGGGTCCGATGCGGTCGAGTGCCACGACCTGTGGCTGAAGTACTCCTCCGAGTTTCCGTACATGGAGCGCCGCATCTCCGAGTTGAACCGTCTTTCCACCATAAGGGGCATCAAGCTCGACGCGGAGTACGTCCGCAGCTCGCTCAAGGAACTCGAGTCCTACCTGGCGGTCGTGGCGTGCGACATCCCCTGGTACCCCGAGAAGGCGCTCGGTTCGCTCCCCGCCCTCAAGAAGGCCGTCGTCGACATGGGCCTCACACCCTGCAAGTCGTTCAAGAAGGACGACCCCGGGTTCCTCAGGTGGCAGGAGCAGCACGGCGACATCCCGTTCATCAAGGCGAGGCAGAAGGCCATCTCGATCTCCATGTGCATCGCCCGCCTCAAGACGATGCTGGAGACGATGGACCCCGACGAGCGCTCGCACCCCGCGTTCCTCTTCTACGGAAGCCACACCGGCCGCTTTTCGGGACGCTCCGAGTCCGCCGGCAACATGAACCTCCTGAACCTGCCGCGCAAGCCCGTCCTGAGCGGGGACGAGCATGTGTTCAACGGAGCCGGCGTCGACATCCGCGGCATGTACATAGCCGACCCTGGACGCTCGCTGTACGTTGCGGACTACGCGCAGATCGAATCGAGGATGTCCCTCTGGCTCGTCAACGACACCCATATGGCCGAAGCGCTGAAGCGCGAGGGCAACCTCTACACGGCCAACGCGGTCGCGATGGGCTGGTGCAAGTCGGGCGACGACATCAAGCACACGGCCCCCGAGCTGTACCGTCTCGCGAAGTGCTGCGTGCTCGGCCTGGGCTACGGCATGGGCGCCGTGAAGTTCATCGACTCCTGCAAGTCGCAGGGCCTCGACCTTCCGTCGGTCCCCGTGGAGGAGTGGCCTCCGATCGACCGCCGCCTCCTCTTCATCCTGCGCAACGTCGCAGGCGTCCGCGGAGACCCCTACGCCCCCGTCAACCAGCATCGCGTCGGGCAGGTCATCTACTCGTTGCGCACCGTCGACTCCTGGCGCCAGGCGAACCATCTCGTCTGCGAGAAGTGGAAGGAGCTGGAGGCCGCGTTCAAGGCGAGGGCCATCGCGGGCAAGGAGACCGTGGCGTTCCGCCTTCCGAGCGGACGCATCAAGAGGTACTGGAACCCGCAGCTCGCGAAGGAGCCTACGATCGAGGTCGGCGAGGACGGACGCGAACACCCGTCGTTCCGCATCGCCATGCGTGCGAGCGTGATGCGCGGCGGCCCCGCGACGTTCTTCACGGGTGGGTCGCTGCTCGAGAACATCATCCAGGCCAGCGCCCGCGACCTGCTGATGAGCGCCATAGTCGAGGTGTGCGACAGGCATCCGAACTGGAACTACGTGTGGAACGTGTACGACGAATGCATCATAGACGTCCCCGACGAGGAGGTGCCGCTCGCCGAGGTCGAGATCCCGAAGCTGATGACGGGCGGCGACCACATCAAGTGGGCCGAGGGCCTCCTGCTCGAAGTCGAGGGCGGAGCATGCAAGAAGTACCACAAGTAAGGAGTCGCGCAATGTCAACCAAGTTCCTGTATCTTCCCAACCTCGCCACCACGGACGTCACGGAGATCGAAAAGCCGTGGGACGTGGTCCTCTCCGACGAGGTCCAGGCGCTCAGCACCGAGGACTACAAGCGCAGGTGGCGCAACCCCGACACGAAGCACTGGCTGCTCCTCCTCGCCGAGGGGCGCGTCGCGGACCAGGTGGTCTCCGTCCTCAACCCGGCGGCGGTCCTCTATGGCTTCGCGGCCGACTACGACGGCACGGTGACCCCGGACCTCTACGAGGCCCTGAGGACGAAGAAGGGTCCGACGAAGTACAGGCCCGCCTGGTGGTCCACCTCGCATTCGGGGAAGCTCCACCTCTTCTGGCTCTTCGACCGCCCGGTCTCCGTCGTCAACAACAAGCATGCGATGAAGCTCATGCACATCGTGGCCGCGAAGATCAAGGCGGCGATGTGGGCGGCGGGATACGACCCCACATGCGAGAAGCCGACGCAGGTCATCGACATCGGCCGCGAATGGAAACCCGTGGACGAGTCGGCGCGCATCCCGGCGGACGAGGTCATAATGTGGGACGTGAAGCTCTTCGAGCGGGAGGCGCAGTTCCTCGTGGACGAGCGCGTGGACATTCCGTTCGACGTCGCCATCGACGAGCTCCGCAAGCGTTCGTGGCCGCATCCGCTCCCCGCGACTATCACGGAGGGAACGAGGTGCCTCCGTTTCTGGGACCCGGACGCCGACAATACGACGGGTGCGCAGTTCACGTCGGCGGGTGTGCGCGTCTACACTCCGCACGACAACGGGTTCGTCTCGTGGAAGTTCCTCCTCGGCAAGGACTTCTGCGACGAGTATACGGCCCATTCCATGGCCCCGTTCTACGAGGACACGTTCTACTTCCCGGCGAAGGACGTGTACTGGCGCTTCCTGAGGTACGACGAGCACCCGCATTTCGAGCCGAGGCTGGAGAAGTCGCTGAGGCGCGACATGGTGATGGAGGCCAAGGTCTCCACGCGCAGCCCGAAGGACGGGCTCTCCCCGATCGAGGAGGTGCTGAAGAACATCGGCGACCGCCACGCCGTGAAGTACGTGGCGCCACTCCTCTACGAGCGCACGGGTCGCGTGTTCTCGCCGGCCCTCGGGGACTACGTCCTGAACATCTCGACCGTGGTTCCCAAGGCCCCCGCGCCGCCCACTCCGGCCGATCCTATCGAGGTCGCCCAGCTCACCGAGAAGGGCGTGTTCCAGTACCGCGACGATCCGTTCCTGAGGCGCTGGGACAATCCGTTCGCGGTCCGCGACTTCCCGCACATCCACAGGCTCCTCACGGCGTTCTTCTCGCGCCCGTCCGCCTACCGCAAGTGGACCGTGGAGAAGGATGGGGACCCGCTCTGCGTACATGATGCGCTCGAAGGGCAGGGGCAGCTCTACTACCTCATCTCGTGGCTCGCGCACTTCTACAACGGCGCGTGCTCCACGATGAAGGGCAAGGGGCAGGTCCTCTTCCTCGCAGGCGACACCGGGCTCGGGAAGTCGTTCTTCGTGCAGCAGATAGTCGGAGGCCTCATGGGAGGCGCCGACGACGCGGCCAAGTTCTACGTAGAGAACTCGCGCTTCTCCTCCACGCTCGCGAAGAAGCCCGTCCACTACATAGACGACCGCCTCGGCTCGCTCGCCAAGCGCAACCGCTTCGCGTTCACCGAGCGCCTGAAGACGCTCGCGGCGAACAGCCTCCTCCGCTACGAGGAGAAGTTCGGCTCGTCGGTCGAAGCCCTGCCGTGGCCCGGACGCCTCGTCGTCCTCTCCAACCTGGACAGGCAGTCGCTCTCGGTCCTTCCCGACCTCGAGATGTCGACGCGCGACAAGTTCATGATGCTCAAGATGATGGGTGCGAGGTTCGAGTTCGGCACCGAGGCCGAGAACGCCAAGTGGCTCGCCGAGGAGCTCCCGCACTTCGCGTGGTTCCTCAGGCGCTGGGAGACGCCCGGCGTGATGATGGACGCGCGCTTCGGCGTTGCGGCGTACCAGCATCCGGACCTCGCGAGGGCGTCCGCCGAGAACGGCGTCACGCTTATCGTAGCGGACGCGATACTCGACCGCATCGAGGAGGACAGGGCGCTTGCGGACCCGAAGGGCTCGGAGAGCGACAGGGGAGGCTGGGCGTTCGAGGGGCGCCTCGTCAAGATGTACCAGTGGCTCACGGAGAAGAACCCGTCCAACATCAGGGACTTCGACAAGCAGGACCTCATGAACTGCCTCGATGCGTTCCTGCGCTCGGGCGCGTACAACCTGGACTACGATACGGTCACCCGTGTCTGGCGGATCGCATATGATTTCAGAAAGCCCGCTTGACACCATGAGAGGAGATATGCTATAATATGGACACCATGATGAAAGAGGAACAGACAGTATACTGCGGGTTCGACCCGGGCAAGGACGGCGCCGCTGCGTTTCTAGGCGGCGGGGAGGTGTATGTAGTGCCTTTCGACAAGGCCAGGTACATACAGGCGCTGCTGCTGTTCCAGCATGAAGGGTACAAGATACGTGCCGTCGTCGAGCATGTCGGCGCGATGCCGGGGCAGGGAGTGACAAGCTGCTTCTCGTTCGGCGAGTCGTTCGGCTGGCTGCAGGGGGTGCTGGACGCCATTGGCGTGTCGTATGAACTGGTACGTCCCCAGCGCTGGAAGAAAGAGTTCGGTTGCACGAAGGATAAGAACACGTCGATTGCCGTTGCGAAGCGGTTGTTCCCCGATGTGTCGCTTCGTAGAACAGAACGGTGCACGAAGGACCACGATGGTATGGCAGAAGCCTTATTGATGGCGTGTTTCGCCTTTCGTAAGATGGGAGGAACTGTCCATGGCGCGTAAGGTCCCTCTCATTCCGATAGGAAGCGTCTTTGGCCGGCTGACGGTGGTCGGACATACGACCCTCCGGGGGCGACGGGCGTGTAAGTGTTTGTGCGAGTGCGGTGCGTCTCGTATCGTAGCGTCTTCCGACCTGCGACTCCATCGTACACGTTCGTGCGGTTGCTACAACCAAGAGCAGCGTCTTGTATCCTCTAAGACCCACGGAGATTCGAGAACACGACTCTTCCGTATCTGGGCACTCATGATCGAGAGGTGCAAACCAGGCAATGTCCAAGCGAAGAATTACGGAGATCGTGGGATACGTGTCTGTGACGACTGGCAGAACTACGAGGCCTTCCGTGCGTGGGCCCTTGCGAGTGGGTATAGTGATGAGCTGACCATCGAACGTATTGACGTTGATGGTGATTATACCGCTGAGAACTGCACATGGATCCCGAGGGCACGACAAGTGTTCAACCGTCGTACAACGGTTCGGGTGACCTTGAACGGTGAAACTAAATGTCTGTCTGAATGGTGCCGTGAGAAAGGCGTAAAATACCACACAGCTATTGCTCGCTATAACAACGGTTGGGCAACAGAGCACCTTTTCGATCCACCTATTCCGCATGAGGTCTCTTTCAGAGGATCTGAATATATCAGGAGGCACTTCCATGGCTGAAATGCTCAACCCGGTCGACGACGTGTTCCTCGACGAGAGCGGCAACCCGATAGGCCAGCTCGTCATGGCGAACTCCGTGCCTCAGGCGATGCCGGACACGGCGGTCGAGACCGCCGACGCGAACCTTGCGAAGTCGAAGGAGGAGGAGCTCGGGATGGACCTGGAGCTCTACCCCTACTACGAGGACATGGACAAGCGCCAGAAGGCGAAGCGCCTCTTCATCGTCGAATCGAAGACGGTCGCCGAGATCTCCAAGGCCACCGGGGCGCCCGAGCGCACGGTCGCGATGTGGGTGTACAACGAGCGCTGGGACTCCCTCGTCAAGAAGGAGCTGGCCGTCCGCGACATGCAAGCCAAGCTTGCGCTCGCGAAGATACGCGTCGAACAGCGCAACGTAATCGCCCTCGAGCAGCTCGAGCAGGCGAAGACCATCCGCAACCGTGCGGTCAAGGCGGTGGACGGCGGTGCCGTCAAGAGCGGCACGGACGCCTGGGCCGCGGCGGCCAAGGTCGAGCAGACCATCCTCGGCATCAAGGAGGGCGGCGACCTCGCGTCCGTGGCCGGCGCGACCGAGGAGGACGAGGACAAGAAGAGCGAGGGCGGCAAGAAGCCCCTCGTGGTCATTTTCAACGGCGGCCTGCCCGCCGCGACAAGGAGACCCCTATGAAGAACGAATGCCCGGAATCCCTGGACAAGAGATGGGACCCGCGCTGGGACGCGAGGCCGGAGCTGTTGAGGCTCGCCGGCCCCACCGTGGACCCCGACACGATAGACAAGATACTGGACTCGATGATCCTGCTGGTGGGCGGACGCCCGAAGACCTGCTTCGTCGGGTTCGGCACGTGGACGCGCAAGCCCTACCGCCGGAAGACCCCGGACGGGCGTACGCACTCCACGATGCGCATATGCTTCAACCTGGCCGACGCCGCGAAGAAGAGGCTTTACGGCGGACGCCACATGCAGAAAGAGGAGATACAGAAATGAGCAAATGCTATACAGGCGTCGAGAGACGCGTAGCGATCGAGCCGAGCCTGGTCGAGTTCGTCCAGGTGGGCGATGAGGTGTACGACGTAAACGAGGTGATCGACGCCATAAGGAAGGCCGGCCTCACAAACAGGAAGAAGGGAGCGAAAGAATGAAGAAGACTACAGACGGCAAGGTCGTCAAGGGCAAGCTGATCGCCGAGAAGGAGGTCACCCTGCCGAACGGACAGAACGTGAAGGTCAAGCTCGTGGACTGCACCGAGCCGAAGACCCCCAAGGTGCCCAAGGCAGCCTGGGGCACTGCGGAGTTCGCGGACGAGTTCAGTTACTTCGAGGCGCCCAAGGCCCTGCAGGCCAGGGTGCGCAAGGTGCTCGACAAGTCCGTCACGGACCTCATCGACACCGTGGAGGCCGTGGGTTCCCGCGGAGCCTGCGCGGTCGAGTTCTGGAACCGCATGGTGCGCCTCGGGGAGCTGGACAGGCTCGTCAAGCCTGTGGCCAAGCTTGCCATAGTGAACGCGAACGCGGCCATCGACACCCTCGGGATCAACCTTCTCGTGATGGTGCGCGAGCTCGTCAGCGTGAACCTCAAGGCCGAGTGGACCAAGAAGGACACCAAGAAGGATACCAAAAAGAAAGCCAAGAAGGTTGAGAAACCCGCCACGAAGAAAGGAGAGTGACCCATGCGTCTCATACACATAGAAGTCGTATCCGGCGAGCGCAAGTCCGTCCCGAACAGCTTCACACCCCCGAAGCCGAAACCCGCAGCGAAGAAGGATTCCCCGCTCCTCACGGTGCGCTCGGACCTCGCCGAAGTCAGGGAAGCCCTGCTTGAGGGCAGCGACAGGAAGGCCCTGAGCCTGGTGGACTATACGCTCGACTGCATCGACGAATACATCACCGAGGGAGGGCAGGTCTGATGGCCGGCGGATCCATCAAAGTCGCGCTCACGGAGGATTGGGTGAACCCGATCGGCGGGTTCAACGAAGTCGTCGACGTCGAACGCGCCTATAAATGGATAGCGAACGCTGCGGCGTCGGGCCCGTACCGCAAGGCGGGCTACAACCGCAGCATCTTCGAACCCAAGACGAAGAGCATCGTCGTGGACTTCGGCGACTACCGTACGTTCGGCCTCATCCGGTTCGAGACTATAGACGACATGTACGCCAAGACGAAGGAGAGCCCCTCATGATGGAGATCGTGGACGAACTCGTGACCCCCGGCTGTCCACAGTGCGCCGTCAAGCACCTGAGCGCCGCCGTCGCGTACATCGCGGACGGCGAAGCCCAGACCAATCACGTGCCCAGCATCGTGATCGGCACCTACATGGCGCGTGCCCTCATCAACCTCGTCGAGACGATGGAAGGCTACAATACGCACTTCGACTTCGCGATCGGCCTCCTCCAGAGGGCCGAGGAGCTCGCAGCATCGGAGGAGGGCTCGTCCGCGAGGCTCTTCATGTACGCAGCGAGGTCCATCCGCGTCAAACTGATCGCGGCGGGGCCCAAGGATGACGCGATAGGTTCGGCGATCACGAGCCTCGAGGCGTCTGTCGATCGTGCATGCATGGCCCTCGGGCACATAAGGGAGGCGATGCGCGAACTGCCCGGTCGCGGAATCGACCTGACGCTTGACGTGAAGTGCCTCGCCAACATGATCGCCAAGATCCGTGACGAATACCTTCTCGAGCCGGACGCCACGACGGCGCCGGTCGACGGGAACAAACCAGCCACAGAAGGAGAAACCGACATGGCTATGAAGAAGAAAGCAGGCTGCAAGGGTACGACCAAGTGCGCCTGCAAGGGTGGCAAGACCGCCAAGAAGGGCAAGTAAGCCCCAGGCCCGGGCGGAGGGAGTTTCCACCTCTTTCGCACCTCCGCCCGGCGCCTTCAAGAACCGCGAAATGGTGGAACCTAAGGAGAGCAATCAAGATGGAAAAGACAGACAAGAAGCCGGTCGAGAAGACCGCACCGAAGTGGGGCACGAAGGAGTGGATCGCGGCATACCCGTGGTCCAAGATGGACCGCAAGCGCAAGCGTCGCGTCATCGCCGCGCTGTCTAAGGAGCGCGGAGACCTCCTCACACAGGACGCGGGCAAGGTCACGTTCCTCCACGCGTGCATGGCCAATACGTTGTTCGAGTCGAAGAAGACCATAGAGCGCGTGTGCAAGCTGTTGGACACGATCGACGCTTCGGCGGTGAAGGTCCTGGACGCGGTGGTCGCTGCGTGGCTCACGGAGGCCTGGGGCCTCTGGACGGACGCCGCGAAAGGCAAGAAGTAAGGAGGAAGCCGATGCCGCGTGTCACGACTACGGATCTGGCGGGCAGGGATGTGTACTCCGTTCGCCGCTACTGCGTGAAGTGCCACGCGGTGTCGCGCCTCCGCCGTCGGGCCAAAAGGTGCCCGGTGTGCGGGGAGCTTCTCGTACTTACCAAGGAGACCCAGGGCCGGTGGAGCAACCCGTTCTACAGGCCCGAGGTCACCGGAGAACCACCGATGAAGATAGAGCAACCATGGCTGCCGGGGCTCGAGCCCGGGGAGGACGGACAGGATGTGCGTTCTCGCTGACACGATAAGCGACTGGGAGTTCGCGATCCTTCTGGTCGCCGGACTCCTCCTTGTTCTCATATCGGAGAGCAGGTGACCGATACGCGAAGCAAGCTCGACGCCGCATACGCAGAGGTCATGTCGAGACCTTTGACGCCTGATGAACTGAAAGGTTTCATAAAAACTGAAAAGAAGACAAAACAGGTCCGACCTTACGTAAGTGTGGGTATCGCAAGACACCGCGAGAAACGCGGACCGAAGGTCGAACTCGGAGTGAAAGGAACATTCTGACCATGACGATAGAAGAACTGAAGACACAGCTGACGGAGGAGTCAGCACTACTCGTGGCGGAGACCCAGAAGGTCGTCGATCTCATCACCGAGGCCGCCGCGGTAACCGCGGATGGCATGGAGGTCGCGAGCTTCTCGACCGCCAGGATGCTGATGGACGGACTCAATGCAAGGCTGTCCGGTGCGGACCTCAAGAGCCTGGCAGGTGCGGCAAACGCGATCGCCCGTCTCGCCAAGGAGACCGTGGAGTCCAAGGGAACCCCTGAGCCCGTCGAAAAACCCGTGAAGCCCGCGAGGCCGATGAGGACCGATGTCTGACGGGTTCTACATAAAGCCCCTGCGCGGAACGGTCATCATCCATGACGACCAGCCGGAGACCACGGTGGGCGGGGTCGCCATTCCGGACACGGTGTTCGGATGCAGGCACCTCGACTTCACCGTGGTCGCCGTGAACCCCGAGGACAAGCTCGACTTCGGGGTCGGCTCGGTCGTCATACTGGACGATCCGAACGTCGCAGGGGACATGAACCACAGGAGGATGATGGACGGCGTGGTGTACCGCGCCGTCCCCGTCGAACACATAATCGGAGTGAAGGAATGAACACGATAATGCTTATGTTGCTCGGACACCTGGTGTCCGACTATACCCTCCAGGGATGGCTGGCGGACGCCAAGCAGAGAAACTGGTGGGCGGTCCGCACGTCGGAGCTTCCTGCCGAATCGAAGGTACTATACCGGCACGATTGGATGGCGGGGCTTGCGTGCCATGCGCTGTACTGGTCGCTGGTGACCTTCCTTCCCCTGTACGGACATCCGGCATGGTGGGTAATCGTACTGTCGCAGGCGTCGGTTCATGCAGTGGTCGACCATCTGAAGTGCAATGCGCACCGCATCAACCTGTGGCAGGATCAGCTTCTGCATCTCCTGCAGATCCTTGTGGCGTATTGGCTTTTCGTCTGAACGGGGAGGACCGGGAAATGATACTCAACGTGATTTCGATGATCGCAGCGGCGGCAGGGTGCTTCGCTCTCGGGGCCTCCATAGGGTACCGGCGCGGGCGCATCCGCGGATACAGGGCCGGCCGTATCGCGACGTACGACGAAAAGGAGTTCCTGCCCCTGCTGCAGACGATCCACAGATATGTGGATCTGATGCGGGAGCAGTTCACGTATGTACTGTACCGCTGCGGAGCCGACGCCCTCAATGGAGTGTCCTGCAGCGACCAGGGCTATGTGTTCGCCGACCGCGTGATACGCATGTTGTGGTCCCGCACGGTTGGCGAGGCGGACAGGGCGTACCACGAGCTCAAGGAGAAGCGCGACGCTCTCGTGACGTACGTGAACAAGGAGGAGCCGTTCCTGTGATCAACCCGTCCATATACCCCGAACTCCCCGTGAGCTGCGGCGTGTGCAGACGCACGCTCGGGAAAGACGAGAAGATCTACTGGCTGTGGATCCGCGCTCCATATGACTCGTGGGGGACCGGCGTGTGCCGCGCCTGCCACGAGAAGCACGGAGACGAGGCGAACATAAAGGACCTGCACCATGAAGGGTAGGACATATATCCACTACATGACTGCGCATCCGTTCAGGCGGATGGTGGTCACGATCGTGGGCGATCCGACCGCTGGGCTCGACCGTGCGGGACGGTTGCTGGGACTCGCGGACATGGAGGGGTTCAAGGCCCATATGGATCCGAAGACGATGTACGACGGAACCCTGGGCAAGCAGCCGTTCTGCCTGTGCGGACGCACGGTCTTCGACGACCGTGACGTGGTCATATGGTTTCCGAGGTTCCCGTATCCGTCCACGCTCGTGCACGAGCTCGAGCACGCCAAGGACTACATATTGGGGGCGTCCGGCGTCAAGGACACCGAAGGCGAGGTGGACGCGTACATGCTGGGCGAGCTGTGCCGCCATTTTTTCCGCATGTTCGAGATCGACGTGCGCAAATCAACGAAAGGAAGACTGACATGGTCGGAAGGAGCAACACATGAGCTGGAACAAGAAGATGCACACGCCGGAGTCGGCGAAGGGGATGTTCGACGGAAGGACCAAGGCGTCCCTCCGGGCGGAGCAGTCCAGGCTGAGGGCGAAGGACACGAGGACGGCGGCCGAGCAGAAAAGGCTCAGGCGCGTCAACTTCGCGCTCCGCGCCAAGAACGACTTCGGAAAGGCGAAGTGACATGAGGCGCAAGATAATGATAATCGTCGAAGACGACGAGCAGCCGGCGACCAACAAGGGCTGGCCGGACAGGCAACCGGGGCTTCCTTCGATGCCCTGGGTGCCTGTCAACCCGTGCGGGGAAGAGGAGCCGTACGACCCCTGCAGGAACTGTCCGAACCGGGGAAAGGGTGCGTGCCTGTGCGCGCTGCCGGCCATGTTCGGGCCGAACAGGATAACCTGTTCCTCCACCACAGCCGGGTGACAGAAGAAACCCTCGGGCCTCTTTCAGCCCGAGGGTTTTGCCTCCTGTTTCGCAGGGCTCTCCCGGCTCGGAGGCGCTCCTGTCAATGAAGGGTAAATGCACTCGAAACCCCGTCCCTGCGTAAATCCTATTCCATGTCCTTGAGGCAGCCCGTGAGGACGGCGCCGTACATGAACTGCCGCTCGAACGCAGGCCATGCGACGCGGGCGAATCCGCCTTTGCCCCATTCCACGCCCCACGAGTTCTGCACCCAGCAGCCCGTCTGGTCGTAGCCTACCGCCTGGACGGCGTGACCGCCGATGTAGCGTGCGTTCAGCGAGGAGATGTCCTCCTTGCCCTTGTACCATTCGTCCGTGATGTTGAGCCCGACGAGGCAGCAGTTGTACCTGTGGATCGCGGACTTGACGTCGAACGGCGAGACGAGCGTGCAGACGCGGCACTTGTCGCGGCTGAACACCCCGTGCTCCAGAAGCGCCGTCAGTATCGCCGTGAGCGTCGTACCGTCGCCCTTGGGGTTCCCGTCGATCGACTTGGCGTACTCGTAGAGCTTCTTGGGGTCGATGTCGTCCGGTATGTGTCCGTCTATGCGCCACTTGATGTTCTCGGCCATGGACGTCGCGGAGTACGCGGCGCACATGGGCGTCGACCCCTGGTCCTCCGTGTGAGTGGCGCTCGAGAGGCACAGGACCGAGAGCGGCACTGCGCGGGTGCGGCCCCGGAGGACGCTCCCCAGAAGACGGTCGGCCTTCGGGAACTTGCAGAATCCGACACGGTGCGTATCGGGATCGAACTTCGGTTTGAAAAGACCCATCAGTCTGTTCCTTCCGTTTGCATGATTATGGTACCGTCGGAGAGTTCGCATCCGACCGGGATGTCGACGACAGCCGGCCGCGGTGTGACGCAGCCGGCCGTGAGAAGGACGAGGAGGACGGTCAGTCGCACGGCGGCATCTCCTCGTCCGTGAACCTGGGTTCACGCTCCTTCCGGAAACCGGGTACCCCCGGTTTCCGGAGTTTCCTCGGCTTCCAGCCGCGGGCTTTCTGCCCGGGTTTCCACTTGCCGCCCACGGTCAGCGCCTCAGGACTTGACGACGAAGGTCCCGTCGGGGGCCTTCACCATATCGACGCAGGACTCGTCGTCCGGGGACATCCACGCGGCGTACGCCTCGTTGTATCCGGCGATGACTCCGGCGAGCTCCTCCTTGGTGACCTCGAGGTCCTGGAGCGCCGAGACGACCTTCTCCACCGCAAGGACGGTCAGCGCGTACGCCGCCTGCCACTTGACGGGGATGAATACCTTCACGACCGTGAGGACCGAGAGGACCTTCAGCGCGAAGTTGAGCGTCGCGCGTATCTTGTCCTTCGTCGGATCCGCAAGGCCCGCCACGCGCTCCTTGAGGAGCGTGAGCCCGTAGTCCGCCAGATCCACGAACTTGCCGCGGATCACGTACCAGAACACCTTCAGTTTGCTCATGTCTTTGTTCCTTCTCCGGAGGTCAGTCGACCCCCTGTGATTTGTTTACGACGGCCAGAAGCCACCCGATGAGGCCCGAGCCTCCCGCGGCGGCCGTCCAGCCGAGAATCTTGAGGAGGAGCACGGCGCCGGAGGCGCGGAGCTTGCTCTCCTGGTACTCCTTCACCACCGGGCCGTGCTCCTCGAGAACCGTCTTGCGGATCTGGCGTATGTCGTCGCGGACGTTGTCCAGCTCGGACTCGAAGGAATGGTCCTTCTCGGCCATGTCCTTCACGCGCTCCGCCGTCTTGCGCTGGCAGTCCACCAGCGATATGACCGCATGGCCCATGGCGCGGAGTATGCGCTTGTCGTCGTTGGCCTGAACGGCCTCGTTGTACTCGCGGTCGATCATCTCCTGCTGTTCGCGTGTCATAAGCGCACACTCCCTTCAGGTCATGCCCCGGGCTGTATCTCGGCCAGGAGCTCGCGGTACTGTTCGTCCGTGAGCCTGCCCGCCGCGAAGAATACGTCGAGCATCGCCGCCGTGAGCTTGCCGCGCTTGGCGAGCTGCTTGCAGAGTTCGTATGTGGTCATGGTTGTCGTCCTTTCTTTAGTTGATTCCAAGTTCGATGAGGCACAGACGGTATTCCTGGTCCGCGCACGTGTCGAGGAGCGTGTCCTCCAGCTGGCTTGCCGCACACGCTAGCGCGTACTCAAGCAGCTTCCGTTCTCTGATGTCGAGTTCCATCTGGGTGGTCTCCTTTCTGCTTTAGGATTGATGAGAATTGTATCATATTCCGGACGAGACGTCCACTGTTTCCCTTGCGGATGCAGGCCATGACGCACTCGAAGCTGGTGTCGAAGTCGTCCCAGGACGCCCTGCCCTCGCGGCAGAGCTTCGCCAGCCTGCGGAGGCGCCTCTTTATCTCCTTGACCCTCTTCGGATCCCGGAACATCAGCACCTTCCCGGTCTCCGTGACGCGGAACAGGAACCCCAGGAACACGACGCCGTCCTTGGCGAGCCGGACCCTCGTCTTGTCCGGGTGGAGCCACATGCCGGCCGGCGCGAGCTCCCCGGAGACCTCGGCCCTCACCGCGCCCATGTCCTCGTCCGGCGCGCCGAGGATGTGCCAGTCGTCCATGTAGCGGATGTAGAACTTCCGGCGCATCTCCTCCTTGACGTGGTGGTCGAACGGATCGAGGTACGAGATGCCCGCTATCTGGACCATCTGGCTTCCGGGGTTGTAGCCCTTCTCGCCGAGGTACTGGTGGCGGAGCGTCCTGACGACCTCGCTCTTCGTCCACGGATCGGTACGGCTCCCGAACATCTCCTCGGTAAGGTCGTGCCGCATGTTGTCGTAGTAGCCCTTGATGTCGCCGGAGAGTATCTGGAACCGGTTGGACCGCCACTTGAGCCACGCGTTGTGCAGCATGCGCTTCATGTGGAGGAGCGCCGCCTCCGTGCCCTTGCCCTTCTGGCACGCGAAGTTGGTCCAGATGAAGGACCTCGTCATCCTCGGGTAGAGCACGATGTCGTTGAGCCCGCGCTGGTAGGTGCGGTCGCGGAAGGTGATCGAGCGCGCCGTGCGCTTCTTCGGGTACGTGATGTGCACCGTGCGCACGGGCCCTTCGCGGTAGCGTCCGTTGGCGAGGTCGTCCGCGAGGTCGACGGTGCGGTCGATGATGTGGAGTATGTAGGCCTGCGACGAAAACTTCCGGCCCACGCCCTTCCAGCACTTGCGTGCGGAACGGTAGAGCGTTTCGGGATCCGTCGCAAGCCTACGGTATTTTTCGGAGGCGGGCAGACGGACAGCGTCCGCATCTGGCTGCGGCGCCTCCGCCATCGTCTCCGGGCTTGATTCTGGACGGTCGTCCGTCCAGCAGGTGCGCAGCTCCCTGCGTATGTGAACTGGTGTCATACCCGTCCAGGAACGCCGCGAGGCGGCGCCACTTACAGGACAGGCGAACGCAGTCGGGGGCGAGGCCGTACGAGTTGTTCGCGTTGTTGTTGTTGATGTTACCGCTCGTGTTGACATTCCAGACGTTGTTCACGTTGTTGCGGTTAGGCGAACGCAGCCACAGGTTGCAAGCCGAGCTCATTTAGCGTCGCACCTGTTTCGCCTCCGGAGGACTGCTCCGCCGGAGGTGAAATCCTCTTCAGCGCGGCGTCGAGGAGAGGGGTCTCGGACGGCGCGTCCTTCGGGTGCGCCAGCTCTCCGTATCTTTCGACGTCGCACTTGTGCCAGGCCTTCAACTTGTTGGAGACCTTGACGAACATGTCCATCCAGTACCAGAACTTCTTGGAGTCCAGGCGGAACTGGGGCTTGACCAGGTCGAAGTACGCCTCCAGGACGTCGCACGACGTTATGGCTTCGTCCTGGAGGGCCAGGCGCTCATGGGCGCGCCAGGGCTCCTTGGTCACGTTGATCCTGTTTGCGGCCCGCGCCGACACGTACACGTGCAGGAGTTCCCTCTGGATGAGGTAGAGGGTCTCGTTGTGGAAATCGTCCGCCGGATTGAAGTGCTTGGGGTTCCCCATGATCCGCACGGAGTGTATGTAGAGGTTCCGTGCGTCGATCAGCACCTGGAGCGGCGTTTCGTTCCAGTCCCTTGCGTGTTTCGTGCCCTTGCCCATGGTGGCCTTTCATTTATCCCCCTCGCGCAAGCGCTCGGGGGATTTTCCTTTTGGATTAGTAGATGACGCAGGCGGGGGCGAGGCCGTACGAGTTGCTCGCGACGTTGTAGCTGCTGATGCTACCGCCCGTGCCGACATACCAGACGTGGCTCACGACGCTGCGGCTAGGCGAACGCAGCCACAGGGTGCAAGCCGAGGTCTTTGCCGTCTGCCTGTACTGGATACGCGCGGTGGACGCGTTGTTGTTCGCGGCCGCGTTGTCCATCGCAGCCACCCAGAAGGAGTCCGCGGTGTTCTCGTTGTCGTTCACGCTGCCGTTCATCTCGGCCCCCGAGTCGAGGAAGAACTTGTCCACGGTCGTCACGATGTCCGCCTGGCCGGAGTAGCACTGGACCTGCACCGGCTGGATGTAGTCGAGCAGGGCCGACGTGCAGCCCGCCATGTAGCCGCGGGTCGTCGAGAGCTGCGACGGGGCGACGTCGCCGGCGTGCTGCGACGTCCACCAGCCTCCGAGCTCCGAGGCGGACGAGTTGATGTACTGGCGGACGGCCGAGTGGTCGTAGCGGTTGGAGCCGTACGAGAACGCGTCCCTTGCGTTGTATGCAAGCCCGTGCTTGTAGATCTCGAGGTAGCCGGAGTACGGGAGCGACTGCCCGGCGGAGAGGCCGAGCCACACCAGCGAGCCCTTGACCATCGTCGCCTGCACCGCAAAGTGCTCGGAGTCGTTGTCCGGCGTCGTGGAGTCGGCCGTGGACTTGGCGAGGATGCACTTGTACGCGACGCCGTCGTACGAGCAGTACGAGTTGAGCGCGTAGGTCTTCGACGCGTCGAACGCGGCGGCCCAGCCGTAGTAGCCGAGCCCGGACTCCGCGGTCGTCTCGGTGGACGAGTCGCAGAGGACGGGCGACTCGGCCGCGTCGAACTGCATGTCGTACGTCGCGTACTTGCGGCGCAGCTTGACGCCGAGATGCGAGTTGCCGTCGGCGTCCTTGTAGTTCTTGACGTCCACGACGACCATCGGGTTCGTGATGACGGTCGTGCCGTTGTCGGACGTCCAGGTGTCCTCGATCTCCTTGCCGAGGATCGCGGTCTTCGCGTCGGCGGCCGTCATGCCTTCCTGGCGGATGAAGCCCTGGATGCCGGCGAAGTCCGTGATGGACGAGGCGTCCTGGTACGTCAGCGTCACGAACGTGTTGGCGTTCGCGTTGCCGTGCGCCGTGGAGGGCGAGAAGTGCCCTGCGAGCGTCGAGGTGATCTGGACGAAGTACTCGGTGCCGCGGGGGACGAGGAAGCTCACGGGCTGGCCTTCGTACGACGCGGTCTCGCGCAGCGTGCCGGTCGACGCGTCCGCGCCCTCGTAGAGGCTCACGGTCTGTCCGGTCACGGTCACGCCGTCCGCGGTCGTCGCGGAGACGACGATCGTGACGTACGCGTCCACGGCCTTGGAGAGGGCATTCGCGATCGTCTGCGACGCGTCGTACACCCCGATGTAGAGCTTGCCCGTCACCGCGTCGGCGATGCGGACGACTCCGGCCGTCGTGTCGATGAAGATGGTGCAGAGGTACAGCATCGGGGACGACTCGATCGCCGAGACGTCGAACTGGACGTGCTGGCCCTGGTCGTTTATCGTGTTGAGGCGGGCGAGTATGGACGCCATCGTCTCCGTCGGCTCGGTGAGCTTCACGATGGTCGTGAAGTCCGTGGATAGCTTCATCGCGGTCCAGTGCGTCGTGTCCTCGTCGGGCGTCGCCGTGTTGGCCGCCGTCACCGCCGCCTTGCAGCGGTAGAGCTTGCCTTCATGGCGCACGATCTTGTCAACGGCGTACGCGGTCGTCTTGGCGAAGTCGACCGCCTGCCCGGCGGAGTCGAGCTTGCCGGTCAGCTGGTCGGAGACGTCGATCGCGTCGATCGCGGACCAGACCGCGCCGGACGTCACGAGCGCCGTCGAGTTCTCCGTCACGGAGGTCGTGATGGATTTGCCGGAGTCCGAAAGATGCCCGGTGGCTGTGAGGGTTGCCACATTTCCTGCAGCGGACGGTACCGCCTTATCGGCCTTCCTGGCGAGCTCCGCGTAGGCGCCGCCGGTCGTGAACTTCGTAGTGCCGTTCTCGGCCGGTGTCGCGCTGTCGCCCGTGTTCACCACGTTGGCGAGGCCGACATCGGTCTTGGTGAGCGTGACGGCGCCGGTCCTTCCGGCGACGGACGTGACCGCGGCGGTCGGGACGACCACCTCCACGTACTTGGCGGACTCTTCGTCGTACTTGTACGTCTTGCCGGTCTCGTCCGAGCGGTAGTACCTGCTGGGGTCGCCGGGCTTAGGAAAATCGTCCTTGGACTCGTAGTTGAGGACGTCGGTCACCTGGCCGGGGACCTGCTCGTCCGGGACGGTCCCCTCGGGGGAGAGCGTGGCGTAGGCCTGCTCGGCCCTGCGGCGCAGGTCCTTGTCCGTAAGGGTAAGCACGTTTGTCTGCTTCAGCGTCATGGTTTTTGTTGCCTTTCTTTATGTTGTTTTGACCAGGGTAGGCGTGCCACCCGCGTCTTCGATGTGATAGCCTGTGTCCACAAGGTTGCCGTCGGAGTCGAAGGCCGCGAGGTTGCCTGCGGTGAACGACGTCGGTTTCGCCGCCCGCTCCTTGATGAGGCCCCAAACGGTCACCACTTCATAGTCCTTCTGGTCCTGACTCGACCAGCCTGGCGCCAGCGCGCCCGCGGCGTGGTCCTGCGTAAACCTCAATACTGCAACCTCAGTGCTGTAACCGTTAGACGACCAGTTGTCGGTGACGATCGTTTCGCCCCTGGGATAGGGGGTCTGACTGGAAAACTTCGGGGCTACAATGCCCAACGGAACGGATTCGAGCTTCAGGGCCAAGGTGCCGGAGGTCCCCGGAAGCCAATACTCTATCGGCGTCCCGTTGGTGCCGGTCCTGAACGAAAAGAACGCAACCCCGGGGCTGTGTGACATCGGTTTGCCGAACATCCGCAGCTGCATGCCCGTCTGTTCGTCCGTCAGCACCAGGAGTTCCGGATTGCTGGCTGAGCTGGCTCCTATGATCTGCAGCCTTCCGCTGCTGGAGATAGTGCAGGCCCCGTAGTTGTCCAGCTTCCTCTGGGTCATCGCTGCAAGCAAGTCGTAGACGGTGGTGGTATCGACCACCCATTCGCTTGACTCGTCGGGAGGCTCGTGCCCCTGGGCATAATGTGTGGCTGTGCACTTGTAGATCTGCCCCTTGTATGCTACACGATTGTCGTGGTAGTAGTTGGGATCCTGGCTGGACGACCATTCCGGGACGACCTTTTCGAGCAGGCTTGCCAACGCAGAGAAGACTGTCCCGGAGGTCGGCACACGGGCATCGCCCTCTGCCACTGCCGTAGTGGTTTCAGGAACGCTGATGTCGACTCGCTTGGCGACTGGAGACACTTCGGAGCTGTTGACGAAAACCTGCTCGATCACGTTCGCCTGCGCCCCCGACTCTATGCCGTCCAGCTTCTCCTTGGCCCACGCGGGGAGCCGGGGCTCCTGGGGTCTTGGGGGAACGACGGGTACCGTCGCCTTCGGTATGGTTGGTCTTGCCCATATCCCTGTCCTGGGTACCACAACCCCGGCTCCCGGTATCTCCGCCGTTCCGCTCATGGTCAACCTACCACTCCCTTCTCGATGTAGCTGAAGAACTTCTCAAAGTCCTGCTTGTTGAAATGGATCCCGAGGAGCCCTACGTAGAGCTCTCCGGCCGTGTCGACCCCGGCTATCGCCGCTTTCTTGAGAACGTCCACGTCCACCGTATCACCGTCCATGATACCAAGGGCGGTCATGAACTCGGACGGAATGATCCTCACCGAGAGCTTGCCCGTCCCGACAAGCGCGCCGAGGGCGAACTTGCGCATGGGAGCCTTGCACTCCGGTATGAGGACCGACTGGACGTACTGGTTCAGCCTCTGGTCGAACTCTGCTGTCGTCATCTTCATGTCTCAAATCTCCTTTTGTCGGCGGGCGCCCGGCGAAGGGCGCCCGCCTCGTGGCCGTTAGCCGTTCGTGGTGGACGCGGTAGCCGTCTTGGCGACGAGCGCCGCGGGGGTCACGTCAACGGCGCCCCAGCCGGGGGCGACGTTGCGGTTCGGGACCATGAGCTGGGTCAGCGAGTAGAGCTGGCCGATCTGCGTGGCCGCGAACCCGAGCTGCGCCTGCTGGGTGGCGTTGATCGCCATCTGGGGCGCGATCGCCCTGTCGGTGTACGCCTGGGCGCGGGTCTCCGCGAGCTGCACGCGAAGCTCCATGTTCTCGTGCGCGAGCGGGTTGACGCCTGCGGCGGGTCCGCCGAACAGCGGGCTGCCTCCCGGAGGGAGCAGTACGCGTGCGGCAAGGCCGCCTATGGCGACACCTGCGATGGTCCAGAGCGCGCCCTTGAGGCCTTTGCCCTCGTAGGCACCTTCCGTCCTGTCTGTATCTTCTGTCATCGTGGGTTTCCTTTCTTCTTTGTTGTTTCAGTATTCCCCACGGCACCGTGCCGCAGGGAAATCCCTGCGGCTCAGGCCTTTTCGGCCTTGACGAGCGCTTCGGCCTCCTTGACCTTTTCGCCCTCCTTGGTCTCGAGCGACGCCCACAGCCACTTTACGGCTGCGAATATCGCCTTGGCCCTGTCGTGCGACACTCCGTGCCGCAGAACCTCCGCGAGCGCCGTCCTCACGCCGTCGCAGGAGTCCTCGACCTCGCGGTCCACGAGGTCCGTCAGGGCGGAGATGGCATGCTCGCGGCATTCCGCGTACATCTCCATCTTCACCTTCATTTCGTTTGCTGCTGTCATGGTTCAGTATTCCTTTCTTGGGTGTTGGCCGAGGCGGGATTGCCTTGGCCGGAATACTTGCACCTTCGACTACCGAACCAGCGCAGGGTTTGTTCTTGACAGAAGAAAAAGGAGACAACGCGGGAACGCGAGAGGCCGAATCAGGCCTCTTTGCCATATCAGATGCTTTTGTGCCCTTCATGTTCGCGTTGCTCCTTTTAGAGCTCTCCGGAATATATTATAGCATAATGCGGTTTGCGAAATCAAGCAAGATCGTTCCCGTCCGTGAGTTCCAGGATGCGCCGCTGCTGCGTGGAGAGCGACGCTCCGGAGTCGCGGCGACGGCGCAGGAACGCAAGTTCGTCCTTGTTGGGGACGCGCATCCCGGCTCCGGACGTCGGATTCCCGTTCCAGTCCACCATTCCGCCGCCGGTGGCGGTGACCTTCACGATCGGCTCCTGCGGCTGGGCAGGCTGGGCAGCGGGCTGCACAGGTTGGACGGGCTGCGCGGCCTGCGCGTTCTCGGACGGGTCCAGCGAGAACTTCACGAATCCGCTCCTGCCGCGCTCCACGCCCTGCGCGTCCGCGGTCTCGACGAGTGCGCGCTGCTGCGCGCTCATCGAGGCGCCGCTTTCGTAGCGCCTGCGGAGGAAGTCCAGCTCGGAGCCCGTCATGGTGACCCCGGCTCCCTCGGCGGCCTGGGCAGAGCCGGTCTCCTTGGGCTTCTTTCCTGGCGCGGGGCTCCGCGGGCTCTCGCGCATCCTGACGACCATGTCGTGGAGGCGCTGCACGGCGGACTGCTCCCACTCGTTCTGCGGAGCCCCGACCTCCATCACCATCTCCAGCATCTCCGCGGTCTCCTCGAGCTGTTCGTCCGTCGGATCCTTGACGGAGGTGTCGAGGGTCGCGATGCGGGCGAGGATCGTGCGCCTAAGCTGCAGCTCGTCGTCGGCGTACGCCGTGTCGCTGAAGAACCTCCGCTGCTCCTCGGTCGGCTCGGAGACCGGCTCGAAGCCGTTCTCCTCCATCACCAGACGGAGCGCTTCGTCGAACGCGACGCACAGGGCATCCCTGCTGTCCTTGAACACCTTCGGGTTTATTACGATCCTTGCCATATCACTTGCCCTTTCTCTTACGACCAAGCTTGAACCGCGTTGGCAGTACTCCAATCGTCAGCTCCGCGGCCGGAATCTCGACAGCATCGGAGGTCAGTCCTCCGGTTCCATCACCGTAGAAGCGGGCATCGGAGGGGATACCGTGTCTGCTCAACGACCCGTTCAGAAAACGGGCCCCGTTCTCCATGAGTGCAAGGGCAGCACGCGTGGTGCCCTCTTTGCGGGCTATGACCCCAAACCTGGGCTCAGATCTCTCCGTGTCATACCAGTTCGTCCCCGGCCCGGTGCCCCACACGTTCCTCGTAAATACATGCGAGGTGTTCGTCAGGGTACCAAGATTGGTATAGCTGTCCTTCATGCTCACGTTGGCCGGGTTGTTGCGCTTGCGGTCAGTGTCATTCGCATGGACAATGAGTCGGGCCTTGTGCCCGTTGATGATTGCCTGCACCGGCAGGTTGCCTTGGTCAAGGGCGCTTTCTCCGGACATTCCGTAGAACACCTTGCCAAGGCCCTCAGCGTCTCCCGACGCCGACGAAGCTCTACGCCACATCTCACGCAAAAGGTTCTCACGTACTTCAGCATCGGGGTGCCCGGCGCGCGCGGACACTACATCCGGAGTCATGACGAACAGGCTTCCATTCCACTTCCCGGCATACCTGACGTCGTCTCCTTGCGCATACTTGGACTCTACGGAGAAGGTGGGGTGGTTAGGCTTCTTGTATTTGTCTACAAAATGCGTGCCGTCCTTAATGCCTGTCTTGATGGTTTCCGGGTCCAGCCAATAGCCTCGTAGATCGTAGTCATGCTCGGACTGCAACAACTCGGGCAGGGTCCTCCGCCAGGCCTGATACTCGGCTTCACGCTCTGTCGGGACTTCCGTGTCATAAGTCTTTCTCGTCGGCTTCGCCTTAGCCGCCTGCTGTGGCGCCGCTTCGTCCACCATACTCCCGTCTTCCAAATCATAAAACCCTGCGGCCTTCGGGTTCGCCTTGAAGAACTCCACGTCCTCCGGAGTGTAGTCCTCGGTCCTTTGCACGACGGGGTAGCCGAAGATCGACTCGGGGACCTTGTCGGATGCGAGGAAGTTCCTGAAGTTCCTGTGGCGGCTGTCGCCGCCCTTGCCGGCCTGCTGCACGGCGACGCTCGCCGAGTAGGCCCCGTTCGCGCGGACGACGTTCTGTCCGCTGTCGAGATGGTACATGAGATCCACTCCTCCCGGTTCCACCGGTTTGATTCCGAAATAGGGGATGTCGCGGCCGATGTTGTAGGTCCTGTCGTACGTGCGGTACTCCGCCTGCGACAGCTCCCTCCCCGGCAGCAGCTTGCCCGCCGCGTCGCGCATCACCTCGTGGTGGTCCGTTACGCGCATCACGGGCGTCACGGGCTTCCCGCGCACCGTGTACGGAGCGCCGAGGAACGTGAGCGACTGGTACGGAAGATACCCGTCGTTGTACACGTCGTAGAGCCTGGGGTCCTTGACGAACCTGTCGCGGGACATCGCGGACGCGTGGTTCGGTGAGAACGTAACGTCGCCGAGGCCCCTGGTCCGCATCATGAACTTCGTGCCGACCGGCTCGCCGACGACCGTCGCCGCGTCCCCCTTCGCGAGGACGTCGTACGACTTGAGGTTCGCGTTGTCGTAGAACCTCCTGCCCGCGCGGTGCGACTGCAGCGTGGCGTTCAGGTCCGCGACGTCCTTCTCGTACATCCAGTACATCCAGTACGGGTTCGCCGCGTCGTTGAGCTTGCGCACGGCCTCCTGCTTCACCCTGAGCGGGGCGTTCGCGGCGTCGATGCTGGAGGCGACGGCCGGGATGTCGCTCAGGGCGATGCGCTGTCCGTTGGGGAGCGGGACGCGCTCGCTGCGGTACAGCTTCACGTCCGCCTCGCGCGGAAGGAGGACGCGTCCGTCGTCCGTGACGAGGATGAGGTTCCCGGGGCTGTTGGAGAACATGGACTTGGGCGCAGCCACCACGGATGACGCCGCCTGCCTGTTCTGCAGCGGGACCGTGGCGCTCCCGAGGAAGCGCTTGTCCACGATGCGCGGACCGCGGACCGGATGCGGGTTGAACCTCATCCGCCCGACGGCCGCCGCGGGTCCCGCGGAGAGTCCGTACTGCGACGCCTCCTCGGCGAGGGCCATCGCCCTCCCGAGCTTCGTCGGGTTCTCGGGCGTCCCGAACAGCGGGTTGAGCGCGGCCAGCACGCCCTTCCGGACCGCCTGGCCGACCCGGGCGAACCCGGGCACCTCCTTCACCGGTTGCGATGCTGCGTATGCCATCAGTAGTCGTATCCTTTCCGAATCCCGAACGGGTCGCGGAATCCTTCGCGCGCCGCCTCGGTCACCTGTGTCATCTCGGAGTCTGTGATGCCTTTGCGCTGGGCCTTGAGCTTGTCCTTGAGCGACCTGACCGCGTCGACCTTCCTGGTGCCGAGCCTGTTGATGGCACGCACCACCTTCGCCACCTCGCGGACGTCGTAGTCGTCGCCGGGCTTCTCCGGGAGGAGCTCGAACAGCCTGCCGTAGAGGCGCGGAAGCACCTGCCCACAGGCCGTATTGAGCTGCTGCTGGGGGTCGAACCCGTTGGTCTCTGCGTCGTGCAGTATGTCGGCGACCGGGTTCACCGGTCGCTTGGACTTGCGGCCCTTGACCGTGAAGCCTCCGTATGCGTAGCCCGCGCGGTCGTTGTTCGCCCACGCCGTCAGCGCCTTGACGAGCCTCTTCTGCACCGCCGTCTGGGACGCGCCCATCTGGACGGGCCCGAAGATCGGAAGGGCACCCGCGTCGCCGTTCCTGTGCATGCCTCCGACGGAGAACGGCAGGAACGCCTCGGCGAGGTTGAAGAGCGCGGAGTCCGTCGTCGGCGAGAGCCACCTCTCGAACTGGCCCTGCTCCTCCCACGGGAGCGAACGCTCGATGTAGCCGAGGCTCCTGCCGACCACACCCTCCAGGACGCGCTGCAGCGGCATGGAGAGCTTGGAGTTGAACTGGGCCCACGCGTCGTCGAACCAGCGGAAGAACTCCCAGCCCTGCTTGCCGAAGTGCATGTAGTAGTGGCGCGCCTTGGTCGTGCGGTTCGCAGGGTCGCGGCCGGTGTAGAGCGGAACGATGCTCGGAGTGAGCGCACCGGTGCCGGCGCCGACCGCCGCACCTATCGCCGCGGTGAGACGGTTGCCTCCGCCGGCGAGGCCTACGAGGCCTCCGGCGATCGCGCCGAGCGAGGTGGCGAGCGGACGTCCGCCCTCCTTGAACGAGCGGGCGAGCCCGCCGAGCTTCGTCTCGTCGAAGCGCGCGATGGCCTTCAGAAGGGGCGTCAGGTCGAATGCGGTCCACCTGGTCTTGTCCTCATTCTCCCACGTGCCCCAGCGGTCGTCATCGTCGCCACTGCCTCCGAGGGCCTTGGCGAGCGCGAGCGTCACCACCTGGAAGAGCGCCGGGACGCCTATCATGACGCCGAGGAACATGCGCATCCACCTGCCGGCGAAGTACTCGCGCTCCTTCCTGGACATCGTATGCCCGCCGGACAGCATGTCGGTGATGACGCTTCCGCCGCCGGCCTGCCACGCGCCGACCGTCCACTGCCACGAGAAGAGCATGGAGTTCATGAGCGCACGGGCCTTCGGGTGGGCCCACGCGAACTGCATGGGGTCGATGCCGCCGATCTCGGCGTTGATGTACCTCGAGTACCTCCTGAGGTCGCGCACGGGGTCGAACGCCTTGCCTGCGGCCTTCGCCGCATGGCGGAGCTTCATGCACATCTGCGCGACGACCGCGAGCTTGGTGGCGTTGAGGACGTAGTTGAACGCCTTGTCGCCCTGCCGGACGAGGAGCGCATCCATCATGCGGGCGAACTTGCCTGCGGCCGCGGCGCCCATGCTGTGGCGTATCGCCTCTTTCATGCGCTTGACGTCCTTCAGGAGCACCGTCTTGTCGGGTTCCATCGGGTTCGTGACGCTCGTGGAGACGGATATGCCGAGGGCCGCCGCCCAGGAGTACATCTCCGCGAGGAACGGATCGTTGGAGTCCATCATCCGCACGATGTCCTTCATGCCGATGTAGTCGTGCGTGATCCAGGCCTTGCCGCCGAACATCCCGCGCACCTTGTTCGCGAGGTCCGGGTGCTCCTTCATCCAGTCTCCGACCCACTTCCAGTTCGATCCGATCGTGGACATCGCGCCCACGGCGCCCATCGGGGACTCCCAGCGGGTCGCCATCGGGAAGAAGAACGAGAAGCTCACGGAGAGCGACTTGGAGTACGAGAGGGCGCGCTGTATGGCCGCACGGGTCGCCGCGCCGCCGATGCCGAGCGTCTTGCCCGCGTCGAGGTAGTGCTTGAGGTAGCCCATCGCCTCGCCGCCGGCCGTGGCGTTCATGTAGTCCTCACCGCTTCCGTCGAGAACCATCCAGCGATCCACGGAGACGAGCTGCGAGTCGTCGCCCGGAAGCTCGGTGTACCCGAGCTCGCCGATCTGCGCCTTGCGCGGCTTGCCCTCTATCTGGTGCTTCTGGCGTATGGCCTCGTACATGGCCCTGGCGTTGTCCACGCCGGATCTGGCCGGATCGTACACCTGGCCCACCTCCGGGTTCATGGCCTGCCACCACTCGGCGAGGTTGCCCCAGAAGGAGTCGGGGAGCCCGCTCGCTTCGGCGGCGAGGACGTTCGGGTCGGCGTAGTAGACCGGCCTGCCCGTCGCGCCCTCCGGCGTGAGCAGAAGGTTCGCGAGCGTCGCCCTCGACATCATGGCGTTCGTGATGCCGTCGATGCACTTGTGGACCTTGTGCCCGATCTGGAAGTTCGCGGGAAGCGTGCCGTGCATGCGGAACATGTCGGTGTCGCGGAAGCCCATGGAGCCTCCGAAGACCTCGCCGCGCTGCAGCTTCGTATCCTCGTACCTCGCGATGATGCCCTCGAGGTCGACATGACCCTTCCCTGCGTAGCCGGTACGCGACATCCAGACGAGCTCGCGTGCGCGGTTGTAGATCGCCTTTGCGATGTCGCCGTAGGTCGCGTCCGCGGAAAGGACGAGCCCTGAATCGTAGGACGCCTTCGCGCCGGGTTCGTACGCCCCGTCCAGGATGTCCTGGAGGAACCTTCCGGCGCGGTGGTCGATTCCGTAGAACCTCGCGAGCGAGTCCACATCGTCCATGATCGTACCGGGGTCCATGCGGGACAGCGGCTTCTCCGCGTCGGCGGACGCCGTCACGCGCTCCACGAGCGCCTCGGCCTCCGACATCTTGTCGGAGAGCGTGATGCGGTGCTGGCGGTCCGTGCGGACGGCGTTGTACATGAACATGCCGGAGCCGCGCCAGAACGGAAGCGCCGTACCGAACGCGTGGAAGTACTGGCCGTCGCCGTGCGTGAGCCACGGATGGCGCTTCACGAACTTCACGGCGTCGTTCCAGACGCCCATGAACTCGTCCACGATGAACTTGCGGTCGAGCCACTCCTCGGAACGCCCGGCGTCTACGAGCTTGCGGTACGTGGTGCTGCCGCGGAAGTTGGCGTCCACCTCGTCGCACGGGATGAGCACCGCGGCGTTCTCGTAGCGCGGAAGACCTCCCTTGTGCCTCGCCTCGCCGGGGTTGTGCCCGACCACGACGCCCTGGCGCACGAGCTCGCCGATGACGTAGCTGTCGTACGTCGCGGCGTCGTACACGGCGGGCGACGTCCAGCCCTCATGGAGCGGAGTCCCGCGGTCCCACATCTGGTCGGCCTTCGCCATGGCGGTCAGCATGTTGCCGACGAGCCTGCGGTGCACGGCGGGCAGCAGATCGGCCGGCACCTGGCGCGTCAGCCTCCACACCGCCCACTCGATCGGGTTCATGCGCTCGTTGTTCTCGCGCTTCGCGACGACCTTCTCGACGGAGTAGTCGCCCGCATCGCGGCTCATCTGGCGGTAGAACGTGAGCGCGTCGACGCCCGTTACCAGGTGGCGCTGGCCGTTGGCGTGCGCCGAGCACATCTTGAGCCACATATCCACGCGGCGGATGTCGTCCTCGTCCATCTTGACGGATGTGGCCTTGCGGCCATAGTTGTCGAACCTGACGTATTCCTTGCCGTCGCGGCGGACGACCTCACCGTCCTCCATCCGGTACTCGCCCTTCTGGCGGATGACCTCGAGCAGCTTGCCGCCGGGTTCCAGGCTCACGCCGAGCATGTGGGCGATCCAGTTCTCGCGCTGCGTTATCGCGCTTACGAGACCCTTGTACTCGAAGTGCTCGTCGGACATCATCTGCCCGAGGCCGTCGTGGGCGCCGAAGTCCGTACGCACCATCGACCTCAGCCACGCGTCCACGTTCTGCGCGATGAAGTGCGACTGGCACTGGTAGTCCACGTACGCCGGGTTGTCCACGAGGTTCGAGTCGCCGACCAGGTGCTCGCCGAGGAACTCCGCGGAGGTCATGTTCTCCGGGATGCCGTTGAGCCTCGCGAGGCGCTTGGCCTCCGCGATGTCGCCGGCGAGCGCGGGGTGCACGTCGAGCTCCCCGTAGTACTTGGCCATCGCGGCGACCTGGTAGGCCGTCGTGAGCGCAAGCTTCAGCGCCTCCTGGACGGCCGGGTCCTGGTGGCTCTGGAGGAACGACCTCAGGTGCTCAGCCGCCTTCGGGTTGGCCGTACCGATGTTGTCCGGATCGGTAAGGTCGCCCTCCGGGTTCACGACGTCGACCGGCATGATGTCCTTCATGTTGCCGAACTCGTCGAGCCCGCCGTCCTTCGTTCCGGCGCGGAGGGTCCCGATGACGTCGTTGAACGCCGTCATGCCCTGGTCGCGGCGGAACTGCGACATCCTGGTCGGGTCGCCGACGATGTCGTATATGGCGTCGAGCTGGCCGAGTATCATCTTGAGCTCCGCCTTGGACGCGCCGCTCGGCGACGCATTGTACAGCTCCGCCACGCGGTCGCGTGCGGACGTAACCATCTCGGACGGGGCCGTCGGATTCGTCGAGAGCACCCATGCGGACACCTGGTACTGGGACGCGTGGCGCGCGGCCTTGCCCGACGCGGTGTTGCTGCGCCTGTCGTTGGTGAATCCAGACTCGATGTACTGGTGCATCACGAGCGCGGCGCGGTAGGCGAGCGAACCCATGATCTCCTTGTTGGAGAGCGACTTCGCGGCCTCGGGGTTCACCGCGGCGAGCGCCTTGCGGAGGCCGTGCAGGACCGCCTGGCGGCGGAGCCCGGCGTCCGTACCGGACGACGCGTCGTTCGCCGAATAGCGGCTCACCACGTACTCCAGCGGTCCGTCCCATGCGCCGGACTCGCGGAGCCCGTGCTCGAGCGCGGCCTGAATGGACGCCGACGTGCGGTAGAAGAGGTTGTTGCTGACGAGAGGCGAGACGACCTTCGAGATCTCCTCGGCCACGCCGTCGCGCGGAGGCTCGACCGTGAAGTCCCACCCCTCGACCGCCTTCTCCTCCGGGACGGGCAGGCCGAGAAGCTGCGCCATCTCGGCGCGTACGCCCGCAAGCCTCTGGAGGCGGATCGCCAGGGACGCCGCGTTCGACTCGGGATCCTCGATCATCTTGACGATCTTGCCGGCCAGCTGCGCGGATCTCTTCTCGATATCCTCCGTCAGCGCGGTCGCGGCCTCGGGCTGCTCCTCGTAGTCCAGGCGTGCGGCGCGCGGTGCAACCCCCACGACCTGCTTCGCGGCGTTCGCCTCCAATGCGGACCGCGGGGTCTTCGGGGTGCGGGCCATCGCGAACTCGCGGCGGATGGCGCCCGCAGCCGACGCGGACTCGAGCTGCGCCTCGGAGAGGCGCGCTGAGGACGGCTGCGCGATGCCGTGCACCATCATGCGGAAAAGCGTCTCCTCCCCGCCCCTGTCGCCGTACGAAAAGCCCTGCTTCAAGGCCGCAAGCAGCCCCTTCAGGAAGTCGAGTATGCGGCGGAACACTCCGCGCACCTCGTCGGCGGCGTGGTCGGTGTTGCCCTCGACCCACTTGCGGAACGACTCGGCGGCCCTCTCCTCGTTGAACCTGTGGCGACCGGACGGGTCCTCGCCGAAGGTAGCGGCGAGCTGCCTGTAGTCCTCTTCGCCGAACAGGCCGAAGGACTCGAACATGCGCATCATCGAGTGGAAATACTCGTGGTACGCCTTGGTGCCCGACGCGGTGGACAGCGATATCCTGCCCGCAAGCGTCGCGAGACCCTTGGCGTTCACGGACCACGCGACCTGGCTGGACGTCGCGCCGCCGAGCCCGTACTTCCGGACGAGCGCACGGCGCACGTCGCGGGGGAGCGACATGAACTGGCTTGCGGAAATGCCAAGGTCCACGGCGGCCGTCAGCGATGTCGCGTAGGCGACGGAGTCGGCCAGCCTCTCGACGTCGTCGTTCGACTCGAGGAGCGGATTCGCGGAGACGTCCACGACGATGGACACGGCCTTGCCCGTACCGGCATCGCCGCGCAGGTTGCCGCGTATCGTGAACACCGTCCCGCCGTTGTACTCGACGGACGCCCACGAACCGAGCAGCGAACCGAACGCAAGCGCGATCTTGGCGACGTCCTTGTCGTACTTGCCGTGGGCTTCGCGCGCCTCGCGCGGCTGTGCCGGGGCGACCGGAACGGAGGAGCGCACGACGCCGAGCGCGGCCTCGAACGCAGGATCGAACACATCGACGAGGTTGCGGTTCCCCGGGTTGCGGCGGTACTCCCTCCTGCCGGCCCCGCCGCGCAGCTTGTTGCGCGTCTGGTCGTCGGCGGGCTGATCGGCGATGTCGTAGGAATCCTGGGGCACCACCTTGTCCTCCGCGTTCGGCCTGTACGTCTCGGTCTCCCAGTTGGTGCCGACCATCAGCGGAAGGCACGGAGCCTGCTCCGAAATGCGACGCAGGGTCGCCTCCCCCGAGGACAGCGCCGAGTAGTACGCCGACGGGAGACAGCTGAGGAGCGACGTGCTCGCCGCCGACGGTGCGCCGGCCATGCGGGACGTCATGAGGGTGTACGCGGGGAGCAGCGCACCAAACAGGACAGCCGGAGTGACCTCCTCGTCCCCGAGCGCCTGCCATGCACGCTCGATCGTCTGCAGGCGCCTCTTGTCCATCGGAACACGCTTGATGTCCTCCAGGGTCTTCGGACTGGTCTTGGAGAACTCGCCTACGTACCTGAGCAAGGCGGCGCGCGACAATACGAACGAACCGCCGTCAAGCCTGCCCTTCGATGTGGCGACGAAGCGCTTGCCCGCGAACGCCTGCCCGCGGATCACGCGGTCGAACATCTCGCGGACCTTGTCGAGCGACATCTGGTCGTTGGCGCGGAACGCGGGGGCGAGACGCCTGAGCTCCGCTGCCGCCGCACCGTAGTCGGTCTTTCCGCCTGTGAACGCGGTGTCGGGGGCGGAACGCACGAAGACCGCCGCGCGGTTCATCTCGTCGGACGCGAACTCCGTCGAGGTCACCATCAGCTCGTAGGCGATGGACATGAGCGACTCCACCGCCAGACGCGCCGCGATCGGCGCAGGTGTGAAGTTCCGGCTCCCGGTCACCTGGGTCTGCTGGCGCTGACGGATCAGCAGCTGGTTGAGCTGGGTCTGTGCCTTGATCTTCTCAGGCCCGGGCTTTGCCATCACGAATGCACGGCGCGCCTTGGCGACCTCGACGTCGAGCCCGCTCGCCGGTCCGGACGCGGCCTGTGCCTCCTGTATCCGTCCGGCCATGGACTTCATCAGACCGTATACCATGGTACCGGACAGCCTCTCTCCCTTAGCCATCGGGATACCGGCAAGCACGTCATCGACCAGACCGGAGAAGAACGCCGCGAGGTACGGGACCTGCTGCTGGTTGTACTGCAGCCTCAGAAGGTCGTACGCCCCGATCGTATCCTTGGCCAGCAGCCTGCCGACGACCTCACGGTTGTCGGCGTAGAAGGCGTTCGCCCTGTCGAGCAGCACCTCGCGGTTCTGCGCCGCCCTCACGGCACGTGCGGCGACGGTGGCCAGGTCCTGCCCGACCTCGTACATCCACATCGTGGCGTTGTGCATCCTCGAAAGGTCCGCGGCGGACACGGCGCCCGAAAGCGAAGGCTTGCCCGCCAGCGCCTTCCGGAAGTTCGTATACGTCTCGCCGATGCGCTGGGCCGTTGCCTGGGCGTTCGGCGCGCCAGGATCAGCCGTCAGGTAATTGAGGGACTGCTCGATCGAACGGGCACGGGTAAGCAGGCTGCGGCGGGCCGTCCACTGCGCGACCTTCATGCCTTCAAACGCCAGGGACATGGCCTTGCGCACCTTCTCGACCTGGTCGTCCTTGAGGACGGTACCCATCTTAAGTCTCCACGCGGACAGATCGCCGACCTTGCGGGCCTCCATCGCGTTCAACCCCTCGACACCGTGCAGACCGTGCACGACCGCGCTGTACAAAAGACCCATGGCCGAGTTGCGTCCCGAATCTCTCGTAAGCATGTCCAGAAGCGTTATGCCACCATTGTCGCAAATCGCCTTTCCAACGATCGCTCCGAGCGTCTTCGTGTCGGACGGGACGGTTTCCAAGACCCTCCGGTCCCCGTCTCTGACCTCTTCGACGCCCACGGACTCCATGAACGCAGATTTGGACCAGCGGTCGCCGAGAAGGAACGAATGCGTGATAAGGTCATGGATCTCACCATCGTCCCTGCTGGAGTTGCGAAGCATCCAGTAACGCGGGCCATGTCTACGAATGTTGGACGCATACGACTTGAGGATCTCTTCAAACTGGATATCCGTGACCGGGAGACGCTCCGGGTACATGATTAGCTCCGTGATGACGGAGTCCATCATGCCGCGCGTCCATCCGAGTCGTCCGCAAACCTGCTCTTTGATGTCGTCGAACGTCGCGTTGGAGAGGCCGTCCACATGGTACATGAAGCGCAGCCACTGCTGTCCGCTTATCGGGCCCAGCAGGCTGGCGAGGTCGGTGTTGCGCTCGAAGTCCCCGGAGAACGAACCGAGGGCCCACGCCATGTGGAGCGTACGGGCCAGGCTCACCATCACACCGCGGGCGTCGCCTGCATCCATTGCGGACGTGGCGATGGCCATGGCAAGCCTGGGGTCACCCAGCGTACCGTTGGAGCCGTCGGGCCTGATGACCTCCGGGAGGCCCTCCTTGAGGAGCGCCTTCTTGGACCCCGTCGGAAATGCCTTGGTGGGCGATGAAGCGATGCCATCGATGAACTTGGCGCGTGGCGCGTTATCAGTCGCTCCAGGCGCGGGACGACGAACGCTCCTAACGGTGTACCTGTCCTCGACAACCCCGTCGACGGGGAGCTGGCGTGCGAGCGTGAACAAAGAACGCACGAACGAGTTGGACACGCGCTTGCGTGCGATATTGGATATGCGCAGATACGTGTCGGGGGTGTCGTCGGCGATGTCCACGACCGTCTCGTCACCTGTATCCGAGATCCTGAGACGCTCGAGATAGCCATCCGTCGCACACTGCGCCAGATAGGTGCGACGCGGGTCCTTCTCGTTCCTCGGGCACTCAGGCAAGTTGGCGTACCGTACGGCGCCCTTCGCATTCACGCTGAACATGTAGAGCTTCGCCTTGTCACCATCGTGGTCGCAGCCGAGTATCGCGTTCGTGTACGGGTCCGGAGACACCATCGCATCCTCGCCCGGCAGCCACGCACGCGTGCCCTGCGGCGCATCCTCGATCTCGCGCTCCGTCACCGGCAGGCCGGCACGGACCGTCTGGAGCCACATAGACCCGTTGTAGGACGGGGTGCGCGGAAGGCCGAACATGGTTCCGCCGAGGAACACATGTTCCTCACCCGTCGCGTCATTGTACACGAGGTCCTGCCCTTCGCACTGGACAGCCGAGTAGTCGAACGACTCGCTGTCGTCCGCTGACACAAACAGGTCTTCGACGGAATAGGTCGAGAGGTAACGGTCGCCATAGTCCGCAATCGACGTGCCGTGGTGGTCCACGAACATCGAGGCGAACGACTTGCGCGCGGTCTTCAGCCCGTCCACCGCCTGCTGGTCCTGGGGGTTCTCGTCCACGCGACGCGTCAGGTCGCGAACCTGCTGCGCAGCCCAGGCGATGGCCACGGCGTGCAGACGGGCCGGGTTCTTGCCCGCGCGGTCGGTTGCGCGCGCCATGACGTACGCATTCGGGTTCTTCGCCTCGGCGTCCTTCGCGAGGAACCATCCGTAGCGAAACCCGTTATTGGATACGTTGACGTTGCACAGCGCCAGACGGCGATTGGTCCCGTAGAACGCGCGCTCCTCGTCGCTGAAGAGCTCCGAGCCCTTGAGCATCGCGGCCTCCATACGGCTGGTGGTGTGCACGATCAGCTGGCCGGTCGCATCCAGCGACGCGCCCGCCGCCACCAGCGGAGCGTCGATGCCCTGGAGCGGAAGGTTGGCCGCCTGACGCGTCTTGGCCATCATCTGACGCGTCATCTCCTCCACCGCGAACTGGCCGGAGAAGGTTCCGTCCGACGTCACGAACTCCCCGTTGCGGATGAGGTCCGCAAGGGTGTCGTTCATGCGCACGAGAGCCTTGCGGAAGCCAGGATGCGTATACGTGGCAGACGCGAGTATGCCCCAGTTGGCGAGTAGGCGCTTGAAGCCGTCGGCCGCCTGCGGGGCGGTGAGCCATCCTCCGTCGGCCAGCGTGCGCACCATCGCAAGGGCGTCGATCTCGTAGTTGCGCGGAGAGCGTCCCGGCTCGGCGGGCACGTTGGACCTGTGCGCGACGTTGGCGACCGTGTACGCCATCGCGGAGTCCTCGCGGTACGACAGGTCGAGCGACGGGCCCGACCAGCCCTCGAAGACGTTGACCATCGCACCCGGCATGATCTCGGAGAGCTTCATCTCCGACGTGACACCGCGGGCGTTGTCCTTGACGGTGAGCGGGCCGATTGCGGCGTCCAGCTCGTCCCCGGTCATCTTGTTGTACTTCTTGAACGCCTTGGCGAGCTGGTCACGATCGTACTGTGCAGGAAGCTCGCCGCTCTCCACGAGGCTCTGGACGAGCCTGCCGAACACGTACGACATGACCGTCGAGTCCTTGCCGCCGTTGACGACGCGAAGACCCTTGGAGTTTCCGGGGCCGATCTTGTACGAATCGTCGTCCGTGAACGTGTCCGTCGAGAGGGTGTCGCTTCCGCGGAACTTCTCGGCGTAGTCGAACACGGCACGGGGGGCCGACCCTTCGCGGAACGATCCGCGCCGGTTGCCCTGGGACACGGTAAGGGACTTGATGAAGAAGAGGTCGCGACCCGCGCCGCCTACGATGTGCACCTTCTTGGTGTTGGACTCCGGGTCGGCGGACATGTTGCCGATGGCATCGGCGCCGTACCCGAACATGAAGGTGGAACCGAGGAACGCCGCGTTCTTGTCGGCTTCCCTGGTGGCTGTCCTGAACACGTACTTCGGGTCGTCGTAGTTCCAGTTGTGCAGGATGTGGACACGGTGTTCGCCGTAGTTGCCCTGCGCGTCGACGCCGACGAGCCCGGTTCCCTGCGCCTCGAGCGACGAGATGGCCGAGCGCTTGGTGTCGGTGAACATGAGGTCCATGCCGACTGCCTTGTAGGCGGCCTTGGCGAAGACCTCGTAGTCCTTCGCCCCGAAGCGCACCGCAGGCGGCACCTGGATCATCGTGAACGACGAGTGGTCACCGGAGTAGAGCGGGACCCACGACGTCTTGCCGGGGGCCGCCTGGAACGCGAGGTCGCACGCGTCGTACACCTCGGTGGGTGTCAGGCTGGACGATATGCACTTGGCGCAGACCGGCGTACGGGCGTCGTCCGGCCACGTGCCGTCCTGCCGGCACTCGGCCAGCAGTTCGTCGGTCACGTCCGGCCATGCCTGCCTGCAGATCTCGGTGAACGAGCCCTCGCCCTCCTGGTACAGCCAGCGGGAGAGGAGCGGAACCATCCCGCGCGGGGCCACCACCACGGTCGACGCGGTCTGCTCGCGGGACGAGTCTATCTCGGAGCGCATCATCGTGCGCGGCATGGCCGCCTCAAACTCGTTGAGGAAGCTCATCAGCGGATCGGTGATGTCGATGCGCGACGGGGCACGCAGAAGGCCCGTGTTGTCAAAACCACCCATCATGAACGCAGCGACGAACGTGGACTCGATGTCCGTACGGGTCAGTTCACGACCGCGTGACGCCAACGACTCCACCGCGGACGCAATCGTATTGAGGGCGTCGATGCCGCGCTCCGTGCGGGACACCGACTCCAGCAATGAGCGACGCATCTCCCTGCCGGCACGGGCCCATGCACGATGCGCCACATGGGACGTGAGCGCAATGTAGAGCGGATTGTTGCGGCCGAAGGACTCCGCGAGGAGCTCGGCGACCTTGGCGGCGTTCTCGCGCAACGTCTCGAGGGAATCGTCGCCCTTCCTGTATGCGGAGACGGACGTGTCGCCCTTCGAGGCGTCGCGCAGCGCCTTCGCGATCTTCTGGAGCTGGTGCGACGACTTGCCGAGCAGCGAATCGAACGCGTCGCCGATGAGCGTGTCAGAGATCTTTCCGTCGGGTGTGGACGATTTCTCGGACATCAGGCCGTCCACGGAATGGACGGGCGTGGTGGCGACGGAACCGGAGCAGAGGCCCGCGAAACGGGTACGCGCATTGTCCGGAAGCCCGGACAGGTACACGACCAGGAACGCGGCCTGCGGATCTACCTTGACGAGCGCGTCCACCGTCTCCGGGATGTCGGCGCCGGAGAAGCGCTTTAGCACGTCCTTGTGCCGGGCGTCGGCCTGGGCGAGGCTCTTGAGCCCAGGCTGAAGCTGAGGATTGAGGAGACCATTCAGCAGTTCGTACGCCGGGGCAGTCGCGTCCCAACCGCGCACCCTGCCGCGCATCACGTCCACGAAGCCCATTATGCTGCCGTTCGTCTCCACGGCCACGCGCCTCAGCAAGGCGGTGAAGTCCGTAAGCGCATCGCTGTTGTACTCGGCCAGAGCACGCTCGTTGAAGTTCTCGGAAGAGCGGTCCTCGTCGGACTTCTCGTCCTCCTCGAACCCGAAGCTCTCCCCGACGACGGCCACGGAGGCCCAGTCACGTCCGGCGGCGAGACGTGCCGCGTCCAGATCGCGGAACCCGGCCAGGATGTCCTGGCGCTCGCCTTCGATGAGATGAGGCAGCAGCTGCGACAGACGCGCCAGGAACGAGCTCTCATCGATGTCGTCCACCATGGACCTTACGACGAGGCCGGCGGCCAGCTTGGCCTGGCGCGGCGTGAGGCGCCTGCCTCCGTCGTCCGCCGGACGGCCCCAGCGTGCGGTGAATCCGTCCTCGCGCTTCGACGCCTCCCTGGCGAACGCCTCGGGGACGTCCGCTCCGTTCGGATCATGGGCGATGGTGGCGTCGCCGTCATCCTCGAGCTCCGTCGCGACCTCGGACACGGTGTCGCGCTCCTCGACGGTCGTTCCGCCGAGGTCCAGCGCATGCAGGCCGGGAGGCGTGGGCATGCCGGTCGCCTCCTCGCGCACGCGGTCGAAATCGGCCAGGAAGCCCTGCAGCTCCGCCGTGGCGTCCGCGAGCTCGACCTGACCGGCCTGCCTGTCGGCATCCGACACCGGCTCGCCCGCCATCGCACGGCGCTCGACGTCTATGAGCTTCTGGCGCAGCTCGGCGACCTTGGCCTCCGACGCGCGAAGCTTCTCCTGCACACTGGCCAGCTCATCCACCTTCTGGGTGTACGCAGTCTCCGAAGACGCGTCCACACTCCTCTGACGGAGATAGCCGAGCTGCTTGGTTGCAGCAGTGCGTTGCGCATCCGTGGCATTGGGGTCGTTGGCGACGGCGTTCAGCACCTCGCCCAGGAAGTCCGCCACGGACGTGGACACCGTCAGCTTCCTGTCGACGGCCGCCTTCATCGTGCTGATGAGCCCGCCGAGGAACGAGAAGTGCTGGCTGGCATCGGCGTGGGCGGATGCGGCTGCACGCGCACGCGCGCGGAGCTCCGCCTGCTCCTCCTCTGTGATGGCGGGGCGGCCCGTCTTGGACTGCGCCGTCAACTGCTGTATCACGGCATCCAGGAACTGCTCATAGCCCATGCCGGCGGGGAGCGAGGCCTGTACCGCATTGCGCAACGCATTGACGTTCGCCGTGGCGAGGGCCATCACCTGCGGCACGCCGGTGAGCGACGGGTCGTACATGTCCTTGGCTCCCGGCTTCGCCTCCCAGATGGCGGCATCGAGCGCGTTCCCTCCAAGGGTCGTGTTCAGCAGGCCCTCGAACGCGAGGAACGAGGGAGACTGCCACACCTCGGGTGCGATCGTCGCCAACGCACGCAGCATCGGGTTCGTCGCGTCGTCCGTGGCGCGGAAAAGCCCGAAGGCGTTGGCCAGCGTCGTGAATCCAGCGGATGAAAGACCCGTACCTCTCGAGACCACCGTCTTTCCGTTGCGCCTGACGACACGATCCACGTCGTCGCAGCATATGCGGACGAACCACGTCAGCTGTTCGGCGAGCTCGTGGTCGCCGTCCTTCTGCGCTCGTACGATCGCGGCCTGTGCTATACGTCGCGCATCCGCGACGAAATCCGAAATGACGTTGCCCAGGGAGTCGCGAAGCAGTCTTCCGTTGGACGCATACGCATTCATCAGAATGGCGTTGACCACTCCACTCGTTATGTCGGAGTTCACGGACGGATCGACCGTCACGTAGGTATCGGCCGACTTCGGCGATATGCGACCTGCGCTCATGAGCAGCGTGTAGCGTGAAGGGGCGTAGTCGTGGAACTCCCCGGTGTACGGCCTCAACGCGTCCTTGTGGATCCCCCTCTCTGCGAGAAGCTCCTCACCGACGGTCATGTACCCGTTCTCCCCGAACAGGTTGTCGTACATCCTGCGGTCCACCGAACCGGGTGCGGCAGTCTTGCCGCGCATCGCAGCAGCCAGCTCCTTCGCCAGTATCGCCTCGGCCTCGCGCTGGTCGAGGAACCCACCGTCCTCGCCACGGCGCAGCATCGGGTGCGTCTGGGCGGACCTGCGGTCGCCGAGCCTCTCGTAGTACTCCTTGGCAAGACCAAGCTCGCGGATCATCCAAAACATGTCAGACGACTCGATGACCTTGGCCTGGGTCAGGACGGTGTGCGCCTCGTCCTGCAGATAGCCGTCCGCGGCCATCGCCGTGCGCAGCGCCTCGATGTCGGTGAACGTGCGTACGTCGCGTTCCTTCGGCGCGTTCTTCTTGGCTCCGAAATCCACTGCGTACGAACCGTCGTCCTGACGGACCGCCGTCAGAGTCGACGTGCCGTTCGCGGACATGCGCAGCTCGTCGGCGTCCTCGGCCAGGATCTCCTTCGAGAAGAACAGGGTGCCTTCCTTGCGGTTGAGACGCATCAACTTGGCCAAACGGAAGATCTTCTCGTTGCGCGCCTTGAGTCCTTCCTCGGTGCCGTCGAACCTGAGACGGAGCGACTGGGCGACCGACTCGAAGGCGACCTTGTCCACGTCGTCGAAACGCGCCTGGGCGGCGATGTAGTCGATCACGTTGTCCGAGACACGGGCCACGGACCTCGCCTCCATCACGGCGCGGAGCGGAGTCTGGCCGTCCAGCGTAACGCGGTACAGCAGGTCCTGTGCGCCAATCATGTGCATGGCGGCGTCGTAAAGCGCCACGTCCAGCATGTCCGAACCGGGGGAGAGCGTCATCGCGGAAAGGACCGTGTTGCGTCCGGCGTCGGAGCCGGTCAGCCTGCGCGTCATGACATCCACGGTGGCCTTCAAAATGTCGCTCTTCACCTTATCGATCTCATCGCCGTGCTGGCGGAACATCTCCTCGAGGCTGGTCGCCGAGGACTCGTCCACGGACCTGCCGTCCTCCGAGAGCTTGTAGAACATCGGCCTGCCTTCGGTGTCCACGGTGTAGTTCCAGGAACGGCCGTCCTCGTCCACGTGGGTCGCGGCCCACTGCGCAGCGGCCTCCTCGCGGAGTCGTCCGTCCGAGAACGACCTCAGCTGATGGATCGCAAGGTTCGACGCCATGATCTGGCGGGCCCTGAGGTCGAAGCGACGCTGAGTCTCGTCCAGGACATCTTTGGTGGAGGCATTGTCGGGCATTTCCTTGCGAACAGTCGTGAGCTCCTTGCGGAAGCCTTCGCGAAGGCTGTCGACCACCTGACGGGAGAGCCCCATGTCACGCGCCGTCCACGACGCGGGATTGTATGCGGCAAGAGAGAAGTCTCCGGTCACGATCGAACCTGCGATGCCGATGAGACGACGGGCGACCTTGCGGAACCCGCTCTCGGACTCGCCCTCCAGCGGCAGCTGGCCCTCGACGAGCTGACGCGCCAGCGAACTTGCGAAATCGCCAAGGGCCTTCTGGGCGTCCAGCGTCTGGCGTGCCTCGGCCTCGGTCAGCACCGGGGCCCTATCCGCCAAGCCCTCCGAGGAGAGCGTGCCGTACGTATCGAGCGGCACAGCGATGAGCGCGCCGGCGGTGCTCTTTGCCGCCTCGTCCACGGACTCGAAGAACTTCGCCTGACGCTCGGCACGGCGCCTCGCCACATCCTGACGGGTTGCAAGCTCCTTGGTGAGCGCTTCGACCGCGACGTTGTCGTTGGCGGCACGTGCGGCCTCCAGACGCGACGTGAGGTTCGCGACTTCGTTCTCGTCCTGACGACGTGCATATTCGAACGCGGACTGCGCCTCCGAATACGTCATCTCGCCGACGGTGCTGTGACGCATGGCGTCGTCGATGACGCCGAGCCGCGCACGCAGCTCCTCCAGACGTCCGCCGCCACCGATGGCCGACATGGCACGCATGGCAAGGCCTCGCGTCGCCATCGGGAACGCAAAGCCGACCGCCTCGGCGGTAAGCTGGTCCCACCCGGGGTACAGGCCCTTGATGGCTTCCTTGAGGTTAGCTCCAAAGCTGTGCTCGGCCTTGTCGTCGAGTCCGAAAAGACCTTTGGCGAAATCGGAGTAGCGCTCTTCAAACATTTCGCCGAGGATACCGTCATAGCCCATCTGGTTGAAGACGTTCATCACGGTCTCGGGTCCGACCTGGTGCTCCGCCATCCACTTGGCCACCGTATATCTCGCATGCGTCTTGTAGAGGAGATCCTTCTGTCCACGGTCGTACGCCTGGTCCACGGTCTCCCTGACAAACTTCGCGAAGTCGGAGCCTATCTGCGCACGAGCCTCGGCCGAAAGGCCGGACACGTTGCCGGACATGACGGCCTGACGCACCGCGGACATGCCCGCTGCGTCCGTCATGCCGAGCCGCTCGGCCACCAGCTGCGCCTCCTGCCCGACCATGCGCTTCCTGAACGTATCACGCGTGCCGAACCTGTCGAGCATGAACTTGCGCAGGCGTCCACCGATCGTATACGCATCAGCGCCATCGACCGGCAACGCGGTGCCAGTGGGCGAGATCGCCGTCGCAAGCGGACGCACCAGTCCCTTCATGCCGAGACGCTCGAGACCGATGCCTCCCGCAGCGAGAAGGCTCTTGAAGCCCGCACCCGTATTCTCGGAAATGTATTCGAGCAGGTTGATGCCGGTCGCGATCGACTCGGCGTTCTCCATGAGGGCGCGGTTGCCCGTCATGAGCGCCGACGTCTGCAGCGCAAGCTGGCTGTCGGTGACGACGCGCCCGTCCTGCCCCGCGAGCGGAGCCACGACGGCCTCGGTGACGGTGGCCTTCGGGAGCATGAGCACCGCACCCTTGACCGGAGCCTCGATCGTGAATACCCCCATGGCGTCCGCCAGAGCACGACCTGCGGTGGAGTGCCTCGTGAAAAGTTTGGTCGCCTCCTCGGTGCCCCACGACCCGTAGTCCATAAGACCGCGGGATATGTGGCTTCCGGCCCACTGCGTAAAGGTGCTGAACCCGTTGGAGAGGGCCGTACCACCACGACGGGCAACCAGCTTCTCCATCTCGTACTTCGCACGGTTCTCGGCCATCGCCTGCAACGCATCGTCGCTGAAGCCTTTGTACATGTGTGCCGCATCCGCCGACTTCATGTAGCCGAACAGCTGCGTGGCGACGCTCTTCGTGACGGCCTTGCCCTCCGCGGATGCGGCGAAGTCCGCGAGGCTCTTCGCACCCTGCTTCGCGAGCGCCTTCTCCGTCAGGTCCTCGACCGCTTCGCGCGCCAGGATCTTCGTACCGCGTGTAAGCCCAAGATGAATGCCGCCCTCGGTCGCGGCGACCGCCGCCCCGCGTCCGGCCGCCGCCAGGCCTCCGGACGCCCACATCTCGACCATGAACCCAGGGGCCGCACGGACGATGCTGCCGACCGTCGCACCCCAGCTGCCCTCGGCGTCACGCTCCTGCTTCGCCATGTAGAGACGGGTCTTGACGAGCTCGTCATCCGTGACCGCTTCACCGTCCTGCAGCTTCCTGAGCGTATCGGATACGGTCACGGCGTCTGCGATCGACCCTCCGACGGATGCGATCATGCCGACAAAGGGGAGGTCCCCCCACTCGAAGTCGGTTATGGCCTCCAGGAATCCGCGCTTCTTCCCTTGGCGGTTCTTGGTGGCGATCTCGAGCAGCTGACGTCCTGCTTCAGACGCCTGAAGCTGGTCGCGCGACATGGCACGACCGAAGACGTTAAGACCAGCGATATAGTCCGAAGACGCCGAAAGTCCGTTCTGCTTGGCCCAGCCTGCCGTCTTGGTGCCGAAGGCATCCGGATCCAGAAGCATCGGATCCTGGGAACGCACAAACCCCGGGACCAAATCCGTAGAGGGGGTATCAGCGTAATTTATCTGCCTGCGCTGGAAAGGGGTGCGCGTGTCGACGACCGGCTGACCCGCCAGGTCCGCAACCGCGTTCGGCGTGCGCATGTACATGTCATAGGCGGACAACGTACGGTTGGCCTCCGCCAACGGATCGTACTGTGTCGTAAAAAGGTTTGTATCTGCCATACAGGTTGCTCCCTTGAAGACCGGTTGCCACATATTATAGCATAAAACCGATCCTCAAGGCAACATGTACGGTAGACTATTCACTAGCCTGGGCCATGGCCCTCATCCTGGCTTCGTAGTCGATCAGGCTGAACTTCTCGGCCAAGGTCAGCTGCCTGGCGTACTCCTTCTGAAGCCGAGCGCTGTCCTGCAGGATGTCCAGGATGGACAGCCCCGGATTCGCCTGCAATGTCTCGTTGATCTGATCCAGGGTGTACGTGCCGACCTTCACAGCCTTGTCCACCTTCGGGGTGCCATCCGGGTTGTACACTGGCTTGCCGTCCTTGTCAAACACAGGCCTTGTGTCGACCGTATACAGCTCCTGCCTCTGCATCTGACTCCGAGCCCAGTCGTAGGCTGCCGCCCACCCGTCCTGGTCGTACTTGCGCTCCAGCTCCATCATGGCGTTCGCCTGCAGCGCCGCAGCAAGGTTCTTGTCCTGGACGCGGGCGTTGATACGGGTCGCCAAGTCTTTTCCTATGGCATTCAGGCCCTCATCGCGGGACAATGTGCTGCGGAGCAGACCGTCAGCTGCCCGGCGCAACGCCGCCCGGGGGTCGACTTCGATCCCATCTACAGGACCACGCAAGCTCGACTCTGCCGGAACAGGGTCGAGTGGAGGCTCCGGACGGGTACGAATGTCCCAGACGCTGAATATCTGACCATAATTCTGGGAGGTGACCTTCTTCCCGACATCGGCGGGCCACCTGTACCCAAACACCGTCGCCGGAGAACTCGTGGCGCCACTGCTCAAGTCGATGCCGACTTTCTGGCCAAGGGTCGCCCTCATCTGCTGATAGGCTTTAGACGCGGCCTCGTCGTTCAGATCGACCGCCGTCTGGCGAGTTCCTGTGATTCCTGCCGTCCCTATCTGGGCAGTAGTCGTAGTCAACGGGGTACCTAACTGGTCCAACAACGACGCCGTAGACGCCGACACACCTTGCCATGTACCTCGATTCATCATCTCGGCGGATAGACGGGTAAACATCTCTACCGCCCACGCCTTGGCGCTCTCAGACTGCCCCGAAAACGACGGCTGAGTGAGCATCTGAGCCAAACCGTCTACAGCTCGTGCGGCCCGGCCCGTCAGATCCGTGTCTCCCGCAGTCCAGCCAAACGCCTTGTCCGTCCCTTCCAGGAACTCGAACAAGTCCCCTCGAGCAATGAATTCCTGCGTAGCTGGCGGCAACTGCATCCCCGCCGCCTCCAGATTCGAAAGGTAGATCTTTCCGGCTGAAGGACGAAGGCGTCGCGTATCCGCCGCTCCATAATGCTTCCGTTGGATCTCGTCCTGAACCTGCAGCAACTGCTGGGAGAACTCTTGCACCGCGTCGGCCTCCGGTCGTCCTGCGAGTTGGGAAGAAGTACCGTCCGCGAACTTCTGCAATGCCGTACGGGCGCGCGCAAAGGCGGGGCCGGCAGCGTTGCGAAGACGGTCCGGGTCTGTCCCCATAAGTCCAGGATCGGCATCCGGTGCGACATTACCTTCGGTTTCCGCACCGGTCCTCGGATCGACGTACGACGTAGGCGGCGTCAGCTCCACCGCCCCGGTCTGGGGGTTCTGCGCAAGGCGTCCGCCTATGTCGAGGAGCATCAGCTGCAGGCTCTGGCCCTGCCCGGTCGTCATCGACTCGACGAACCTGCCTGCCATCTCCTGAGCCAGGGACCAGTCTATGGGCAGGCCCTTTTCGGACGCGTAGTCGTCCAACGCGGACGTTATGTCGTTCTGCATCCTCTGCACGAATTCGGGGGACAGACGCCCCTCACCGTCCGCCCACATCCCGTCGACCAGCTCCGGACGGAACGACAGATAGGACTTGCCGACCGCCTTGACTATCGTCTTCTCGAGGTCCCCGAGCCGCATGCCGCTTGACGCGGATGCCCCGTTCGTGTAGCCGAGGGCCGTCCTGGCCCTATCGACCACATTCGACAGCTGGTCCAACGCCCTGTGGCTTCCGTCGGGCGTCGTGAACGTGCTGTCGAGCCCCGCTGCGGTGGCCGCCGCAACGGCATTGGACAGCCCGTAGTCGGCCAGCTTGACCCCCAACTCCGTCTCCAATTCATGAGCCTTGGCGAGCCTCTTGCCCGCCGCGTTCTCGATGACGTCCGTGGACGCCTGCACGTTCTGTCCGTTCAGCATGTCGGAGACGGCGAGGCTCGTGTCCAGCACCTGGTATCCGTCTATGTCGGAGGTGTTGACCTGGACAGCCTGGACCTTGCCCGGATTCTTCGGATCCGGGACCAGCAGCGTGTCCTTCGGCATGTTGCGGTCCAATGCCGACTTGCGCGACTGGAACCATCTCGAGGAGCTGAACGTCGGGTCCTGCATGTCACGCTGGTACTGGCGCATCAGCGTATCGACCTGCGACGACGCGAGGTCGCCGCCGAAATACCGGTAGGCCTGCTTGTAGAAGTCGGTCATGACCTTGGGATCGACGCCTTCCCACTGCCCGCGGTTGTCGACCAGATGCTCGGAGTAAAGCCGCATGGCCGACTGCGCCTGGGCCGCCTTCGACTTCCCGTCCAGCCTCGTCGCCTGGGCGGTCTGCAGCTCCACCCCCGAAGCGTAGTCCCTCTGCATGTCGGAAAAGACGAAGTGGAACGGGTTCTCCCGGTCCGAAAGGATCGTTGCCGCATCCAACGACACGCCATGCTCCTTGACGATCGTCTCCGCCGTGGCGGCCTTGGCCTCCGGGGAGGAGTTAAGGAAGAAATCGCGAAGCGTCATGACGCCCTGTCCGGTAGAACTGGCTATCGAGTTGCTGTCCAGGTACCCGCCGTACAGCACCGCCTCCGCCTGGGAGGCCATCTTCCTGCCGAACTCACCGCCAAGGTCGCCGTTCTGCGTCCACGCCACCAAGGCGCTGCGGTACTGGTCGGCGTAGCCGCTTATCTTGTCGCGGATGCCCTGCGCCTCCTGGATCTTCCCCCTGGACGCCAGGGACTTCATCTCGGCGACGTCCTCGATGAACCCCTGTGCGAGATAGTTGGGCAGAAACGTCGAAGGGTCGCCGGCCTGGCGCTTATACACCCTGGCCTGTGCAGCCTCCCTGGCCTCCTGGTCCATCTTGGCAAGTACAGGTGACTTGGCCGGACTGACCGACTGATCCGTCTCGTATCGATTGCCCCCGTAGGTATACGAGGGCTGGTACTGGGTCAACCTGTAATCAAAGTCAAACGCCATATGTCAACCTCCTACATCCTGTAAAGCGCGGCGCGCGCCTCCACAATCTCGCGGTCATGGCCGCCGGCCATCACCCTGTCGATCTCCGTACGTGTCATCCCGGACCTCGCAGCCAGTGCGTTCCTCTCCGAATCCTGCCGGGACAGGTTGGCCACGCGGGCGTCCTCCGCAGCGACGCTGACCAACATATCCCAACGGGCATTATCGAACATGCGGGTCATGGCAGCCGCCGTCTCCGGAGCGTCCTTGGCCACATGCATCGCCATCCGGTGCGCCAGGTCGGGGCGGAGCCTGCCAAGCTGGCCCGTGCGGACCATCCCGTCAAAGCCCTTTACATAAGTCCGGGCTGTCGAATCCATGGACACGCCGGACGTCATACCACTCCTCCACTCGCCTTTATTATGTCATCTACGTCTTTCAACGTTTTATCCCACTCGGCCTTCCGGTTCTTCTCGCGCTGGATCAACTGATTGTTAATCGATGACACCAGATTATCGCCTGCGCGCCACTTACCGTCGCGGCCGATCCTTTCAATGGTCATACCACTTGTGATCCCGGGCTGCGTAAAGGCTATCGTCACACCAACCTTGGTCCCGTACATGGCTTCACGCCTACGACGAATGGCTTCGGCTTCAGCCCGGTCGGTGGCGTCCCTCATGCGCAGGCCTTCCTTGTGTTTTTCGATGAGGCCTTGATTGTTACGCTCCCAGTCCTTCCGCGCAGTGTTTTCGGCAGCGGCTGCATTAGCCTCGTCCTCCGCTTTTGTGATCGCCTGCGTCGCATTCGTCTCGTCTTTGGCCCCCGTGCCCGTACCTGCCGCTCCCGTCGAACCCGCCACAGGTGGAGTCCCGGCCTTGCCTCCGGCGGATGGTATCACCTCAGGTGACGGACCGCCTGCCCCGCTTTGGATGCCACGGATCTTCGCCTGCTGCTTCTCAGCTTCCTCCTGCTGACGCTCCTTCTCCTTCTTCCACAGTTCCTCCACGGTCATGGGTGCCTCCCCGCCGAGGTATGTCTTGACGATACCCTCGTATGCAGCACGCCTGGACTTGGCGATCTTCTCGGCCCTCTTGTACTCGCCGACCACCTCTTTCCTTATGTTCTTCCCCGCCTCGCGGATCTGATCGATGATCGAAGACGGCGTGCCTGCCGCGCTGGCACTGACGGGAGCGTAGGAAGGGTACTTGCGCAACACATTCTTCACGTGGCTGGCGCGCTGACCGAAAACGACTCCCGTGTCGCGCAACTTCTGTCCCTGGGCGAGAAATCCGTGTGGATCGTACTGAAACGTATTAGCGATTGCCATCGTTTACCTCCTAGATATTGTCGGCCTCTTCTGAAATCTCACCCATAGACCCGGAATACACCGAATTGACGACCACCTGGGTCTGTATGGTGTCGTCGGCTATCTCATGTGCCTTCAACCAGTTCATGGCCTGATTGCGGTAATTCTGCGCCTGCGTGACCTCGCCGGACTTCATCTGCCAGTCGGCCCGGATCATCCACTCGATCGGCTCGATCGGCGACTCGAACGGAACGACGTCCGTGTCGTTCACGAGCGGAACCGGGTCGATGCGCGTCTCGGCAAGGACCTCGACGGGCGTGTCCGGCGGGATGCCCGAAATCTCGTACCGGCGGAACTTGGGAACCGGGATCTGGGGGTTGTAGCAGGCTATCTGGTAACGGACGGTCTCGTCGGACTCCGCCACCGCGTAGAGCGAAATGTAATCGGTCGCGTTCTCCACGACCACCTGCTCGATCTTGGCGAGCACGGTCGACGCCTCCAGCTCCGTGCTGTAGTCGGCGTCGAAATCCTCGAACGAATGGACGGCCTTCTCGATGCGCACCATGCGTCCGTCCGGCTTCATGGCCGTGACGACCAGCCTGGGCGGCTTGAGGCCAGTGACATCCCCGTCGGTGAACGCCAGCAGCTTGAACGTATGGCTGGGTTCAACTATGACGGACGAGACGTCCACATCCACCACGTTGCAGATCGGAACTGGGACGAACCCCTTCGGCGGACGCTTGAGGTCGCCTGGCCCCGACTGGAGAAATCGAAAGTCCTGGCTGCGCAAAGAGGCCGGACGGCCGTTCACGCATACCCGAACGATACCCGCGTAGCCCTGCGGGAGAGCGAACACAGGGCCCGCGGAAAGGAACCGGACCGTCCTTCGCATGCACTCCCATCCGCTCAGGCCCGAGAGCCCCCTTATCGCCTGGTTGATGTCCCAGTTCAGCCTTTCTGGGGTCGGATCCGAGACGTAGGCGCCGGTGGATCCGGCCAGGGCCTCCCTTACCTGCTTGAGCGTGAAGTACATGTCTTGACGGTCCTTGGTTTGTTGCGGGAGTCCGGAGGACCCTGCGGTCCTCCGGAAACCCTGGTCGCTTAGCCAACCGTGACGGTGGCACCCACGAGGTCGGCGGCGATCACCGCGTCGGACGTGCCGGTGCCGGTTCCGGAGACGGAGGTCACCTGCGCGAACTTCGTGGTGTTGCTCTTCGACTCGAACACCGTCGCGACGACGGTCGGAGCCGTGCCGGACGTACCCTTCTTCATCGTGATCTGCGTACCGATAGGAGCGATGAGGCCCTCGGTGAGATACACGGTGAGAGCGGAACCGACAACCGGATCGGTGGACACGCTGGAGACGGTGGACGTCTCGGCGGACGCGGTCGGGTTGATGCGGGCGTTCTCGGCGGGGCAGAGGCTCGGGAGCGGCTGCGTGCAGCGACGGTACAGGAACGACAGCGAGTCGAACACGTGCACGTCGGGCTTTGGCACGATCTCGAAGACGCCCTTGAAGTTGCCGATGCGGTTATCGGGGTTCTCGGGGGTCTGGATGTTGTACCACTTCCACTGGCCGTTGACGCCGGTCTTGGGACCGAAGAACGTACCGTGGCCGATATTCGCGTTGTAGTCGGGCACGAACAGGTTGGTGAAGACCTTGTTCATGAACACGACGGCGATCGCGAGCTCGGCGGTGTCGTAGTCGGGGTTCGGACCGGGGACGGCAGAGCCGTTGATTCCGTTGCGGACCTTGACTTCCGGCGGGACGTACTCGGCGATGTAGACCTTCTTGTCCTTGAGCTCCTTGTAGCCGACGTAGCCGTAGTGGGCCGCCTCGGTGTCGGTGTAGGACGTGATCATCCTCTTCAGCTTGAAGCGGAGCTGGTCCTGGTCGTCGGTGATGACCCAGCGGCGGAAGGTCGTGGGCGCGAAGCCGTAGTGCTGTATGAGAGCCTGCGGGTTCGCCTCGATCCAGTACTTCCTCTCCTCCTCGTTGCCGCGGATGTACTTCTCGACGTCGTCCTGCGAGACGCACAGCGCGAACATGAGTTCGGAGCCGATGCGGCCGACGGCGGCGTCGGGATAGCGGCGCTTGAGCTGGTTGCGCTCGAGCTCGAGGCGGTCGAAGTTGAGGGGCTCGATGTCACCCTCGGCGTCGATCACGATGAACGGCTTGTCGACGTACGCGGTGTTCGCCACCATGGCGCTGCCACCGGTCTGGTCCGCGGGCTTCGGGACGGCGGGGTCGGCTGTGCCGGCCGCGTTGTTGAAGCGGCAGAACGGATCGTAGATGTAGCGGCGCGAGTGGGCTCCGGTGTACTCCGAAGTCATCACGAACGAGCGGCCTGCGCGAACCGTGGTGTCGATGTACTTGTCGCGGTTCCAGATGTTCTGGATCGCGGTGCCGAACTTGACGCCGGTCTCGAGGATCCAGCCGAGCTGCTCCGCGGCCTTCGGGATGAAGCGAAGGATGTCGATGCAGATCGGGTCGGAGCCCCACGCCGTGCGCTTGCCGGACCACGCCAGGGTCTCCCACGCGTAGTCGTAGGTCTTGAACGGAAGCGGGGCGCATGCGTCACGCTCGGTAGGATCGGGCGCGAGGTCCTCCCAGTCGGAGAGGCCGGCGTACACGCTGAGGCCGCCACGATAGATGCGGGTCTCGTGCACGGTGCCGTTCTCGAGCTGGAACGCGCCGCGCGGAATGCGGTTGAGCCACCAGTGGGGCATCTCGGCTTCGAGCTTCTGCATGAAGGGATCGAAGGCCTGTGCCATCGTCATGAACATCTGGTTGTACTTGAAGACGTCGCCTTGCGAACCGGTCGCGGTCATGCTGGCGTTGCGCGGATCGTAGGGGTTGATCCAGGTCTGCGCGCCGTAGCGGCGGCTGCGCGAGGCGGAGCCCCAGGGATCGTACACGTTCAGCTTGAGCGAGTCCTTCAGGTTCTGCGAGCCGAGATCGAAGTCCGCGCCCGTATGACCGAGGCCCGTCTGGAAGTCGAAACCGGACGTGGACGTGACCGGTGCGGCGTCGCCGACGCGGGAGACGTTCGTCTGGTACGAAGCGTACATCGAATTGTGGGGAGTCACGCCGGTGGCGTCACCGTTCGTGCCCCTGAGCTGATAGCCAGCGCCCGTCGTGGGGTTGGCCGCGGTACCGTCGTTCGGGGTGAAGGCGACGTTGGACGCGCCTGCGCCGAGTTCCGGTGTTCCTATGTCAAATGCCATTTGTTGTCCTCCTTAGACTTGTTGGCGTTCTTGTGCTTTATGCCAAATCGGCACCATGCCATCTGGCCGCCAGGCTGGGGTTGACCCGGAAGTACTCCCAAGAAGCGCCGCAGACAGGAGGGCGGCAGTTTTTCTCTGTCCGAGCATATTATAGCACAAACCCCTTGCGAAATGCAAGGGGTCCGGGAGAAATTTTTTCTCAGGTCCGTCAGACGACGGGCAGGTTCCTCTGTCCGCGCATGTTGTCCATGAGCTGCTGCGCGAACGACTGCGCCGAAGAGCCGACGTCCGCGAACGACCAGCCGTTCTGCTGGATGGACGGCGCCTGCTGCGGCTGCGGCTGCGGCGGAGGCGTAACGACGCCCGGCTGCAGGTTCGGCTGCGGCATGCGCATCGCGGAGATAGGCGGTGCGTCGACGCGCGTCCTCGCGTAGAGCATCTGCTTGAGCTGCAGGTTCTCGCGGAACACGTTGTCCACCATCTCGTATGTCTTCGGGGCCATGAAGCCCTCGAACATCGCGGCCATCTTCTGGTCCTCGGGGGCCTGCTGCACCCACGCGCGGAACTGCTGCTCCTTCGCGTCGCGGTCGGCGACGAACGCGGGGTCGGTCACCTGGAACGAGGGCGGAAGCCCCTTCTCCGGCGGGAGGCCCTTGATGAGGCTGATGGCGCTGTCCGCGAGCTGCGAAACACGCTGCGCGTCGATGACGGCGCTTCCGCGCGCGGCGACGGCGGCGAGGCCCTCGGCGGACTGCTTCCACTCCTCGAGCGCCTGCGTGCGCGCGCCCCACAGCTTGTCGGCGGCGGTCGCCTTCACCATGATCTGGCCCTGGACATACGTCGGAAGGTTCGTGATCCTCTCGGGAACCGTCTGCGGGTCGGACGTTATGATCTCCTTCGCCAGCTCGATGGCTTCGTTCTGCTGCATGCCGTTGGCGAGGAGAAGCTGCGTCACCTCGTCGGTCGCGGCGCGGATCGGCGCGTCGTACTTCTCCTGGAACTCCGGCGAGCGGGCGAGGTCCATGCGGCCTATCTCGTCCTGCAGCTTGCGGATCTGCTCGTCCTTAGCGTTGAGCTGCGTCGCGAACTCGGCCTTCTCACCCTGGAACTTCCTAGTGTCCTCGACGAGACGGTTGTACTTGTTGCGGAAGTCGTCGGCCATGTGACGCATCTGTCCGTAGCCGGAGCGCATCGCCGCGAACGCCGCGTTGGGTATCTGCTGTCCGTCCTGCGTCTGAGGGATCTGCGGCTCCGGCGGAAGGTCCGGGAGCGGCGTCAGGTCCAGCTGCGGCTGCGACCCCGCGGGCGCATAGCGCTGCGTGAAGTCCAGCGGCGCCGGCGGGGGCGGGGGAGCCACGACCGGCGACTGCGGCACGAGCGGAGCCGGGGGCTGCACCGGAGGCTGCACCGGAGGTGCCGCCACGACTGGCGGCTGCACCGGAGGCGGCTGCACGGGCATCGCCGGCTGGGGTTCGGGCTGCGGCACGATGGGCGGCATGCCCGGATGCGCGGCGGCCGTGTTCGGCGCGGGAGGCGGCGTCTCGCCGCTCAGCAGCTGCGCCATGAAGGCCGTGGCCGCGTTGGCTGGAGCGACCGCCGGCTCGGCGGTCGCGTGGTCTGCGTTTATGGTCTCTGCCATGTCAGGTAATCTCCTTTAAGCTATGTCCTGCGGTTCGTCGAACGTCTCGACGGGGTCGACGGGCTGCTCGGCCTTCATGCCGAACATCCCCGGCAGCACGAGCGCCGGGTCGTCCATCAGGTCGGCCGCGAGCGAAAGCCCGAGCGTGAGGCCGTACTGCACGGCCACGTCCTGCGTCTGCAGGCTGGGCATCGCCGGATGGCTGGTCGCAAGGTCGCGCAGGGCGCGTATCACCTTGACCGTGATGGGGAGGGTCCTCCACTCGTAGTGCGCGGCGCCGAGCTCCGGACGCGAGAAGAACCTCCTGAAGTCCTCGAGCCCGCCGAGGCCGAACGCTCCGACGCGTCCGGCCGCGGCGACCCTCGTCTGCACGGGAGTCGGCATGTCTTACGCCTTGTTGGCCAGACGACGGGCGATGATCGCCTTCGCGAGCTCGTGCTTCGCGATCTCGGCCCTGTTGGCCGCGATCTGCGCCTCGAGCGCCGCGACGGCCTGCTGGAGCTGTGCGATCTGGATGTCGCAGAGAAGGCTCTGTATCTTGGCCTTCTTGTTCTCCTCGGGGCCGATGGGCTCCTCCAGCATCTTGGCGAACTCCTCGCGGAGCTCCTCCATCGTGGGCTGCTTCTCCTCCGCCGGCGCGGTCTCCTGGCCTGGTCCGCCGACGATCTTCATCTCGGGTGTATTGGTCTCTTCCATATTCGGGCTCTCCTTCCGAACGCCTCTACAGGCTGGTGTAGTCAAGCGGTCCTTCCTGCGCTATCTCTCCGGGCCGGACCGAACCAAACCCGGTAGCGTCCTGTACGGAGTTCATGCGGGCGACGGCGTTCGCCGCGTTCACACGCGCTCCTGCAAGCTTCTCCTCTCGGTCTATCTGCGCGGCGGCCTGTGCGTCGCGGCGCGCCTCCTCGTTCTGGGCGCGGCCGGCGTCGAGCCTGTCGCGCTGCGCCATGCGGCCCGCCTCGACCTCGGCCTTGTAGCGCGCGACCTCGTGCTCGCGGTCGATGCGGTAGCGGTCGGTCTCGGCCTTCTTGTCCGCCTCGATCTGCGCGACGCGCGCCTTCTCCTCGGCGAGCTGGTCGATGCGCTTCTCCTCGTCGCGCTGCGCCTGCTCGCGCTGCGCCTGCTCGACGCGCTCCTGCGTGGCGACCGCGAGGTTGAGGGCCTTGATCGTGGGCCTCAGGTCGCGGAGCATCTTCTCGACCTCCTTCGCCCTCGCCTTCATGTTGACCTGAACTCCGCCGACGGACAGGTGCTCCTGGACGTGCTGCGAACAGGTGACGAGGATGCCGAGGATCTTCTTGGGCTCCTCCTGGAGGTTCTGCAGGGTCTGCTCGCCGATCTGCAACGACGCGTTCGGATCGCCGTTCCACTCGTTGAGGTCCGGCGTGCTGTCCTCGGGCGCCTGCACCATGTCGGCGATCTCCTGCAGGAGCTGGGCATGCACGGGGATGTGCGACCAGTGCCACTGGTCCTGGCCCATCATCGGCTTGAAGCCGAGCTTCATGAGGTTGTTCTCGTCCACGGCCTTCGACGCCTGGTCGCTCGGCAGCTTGTCGCGCGACGTCTCGGGGATGATGCGGTCGGCCTCCTTGAGGCCGAAGCGCAGGATGGCGCGCTTGCGCGCGATCTCCCTGCGGCCCGCCTCGTCGATCTCGCCGCCGTAGATCTGGTGGAACGCGTCAAGCTCCGCGGCCATGCCGTCGGCGCCGAGCGCGAGCTCGCGCGACGCGCCTATCGTGAAGAGCTGGGGTATCGCGACGAGGTGCTCGAGCGTCACCTGCCTCATCGCGCAGCGCTCGATGAAGGACTGGATCTCCGGATAGTCGACGCGCATGAACTCCGGAAGGAGCGCGAGGTTCAGTATGCGGATGAAAGCCTGGCGGCAGATGCGGTCGATCGCGAACTTGCGCTTCGCATAGTCCGCCTCGGTGCGCCTCGTGCGCATGCCGCGCTCCTGCTCCTCCTCCTTCTTGGTCTTGGACTGCGTCGCGCCCTCGAACATCCGCTGGACGGATGAGGTGGACGGGGGAGGCATGCCGATCGTCGCGGCCTTGCCGGACTGGTCGAGGAGCTGTAGGACGCCGGCGAGCTGCTGCATGTTGGCGCCCGCCTGCGCGTTGGACGGCTGCACGCCCGGAGGGAGGAGCGTGTACGGCCCCTCCTCCTGCAGGGTGAGCTGCTGGTTCTGCACCGTGCCGTTCTGCTGCGTGAGGACAAGCGAGAGCGATCGTATCGCGGAGTCCACGGCCGAGCACATGATGCGGTTCTTTGCGCGCTCGGTGAAGTAGATGCGCGACGCGACGCCGCGCGCCTCGCGGGCGTACTTGACGCTCACGGTCGCGGGGAGCCACAGGAAGCAGTCGTCCATCGTCCTGTAGGCGTTCTGCTTGTAGAAGAGGAAATCCTTGACCTCGCCGTTCGCGGGGAGGACGATGTGCGTCACGCCGCGCGGCCACGCGACCTCGCGTACGAACGCGTGTATGACGTGGAGGTTCTCGAACTGGCGGTCCTCGGCGACGATGTTGCGGCGCCTCTCGGAGAGCGCGGCCTCGAGCGCGGACGTCCCGGTCGAGCCGTTGAGCGTCGAGCCGTAGCGCGTGTCCGCGCCATCACGGAACACGGACTTGAACCACCTGTCCACGACGGGGAGCCTCCAGCCCGCGGCCGCGGACAGCTCGCCGTTGTCGCGTATCGACTGGAGGTAGTCGGCGGAGATGACGGACTCGAACATGATGAGCTCGTTCTGCGACGAGACGATCGGCGCGTCCTCGAGGAAGCGGATCTGCCCGCGCTCCAGGGCGACGGGATTGTAGTCGAGCGGCGACGGCCACACGACCGGACCGAGCCCGTAGAGATCGGACTCCTGCGTCATCATGGACATCGCGGGTATGAAGCGGCCGCTGTCGCGCAGGAGCGTCGATACCTCGGACGCGACTATCTCGCCGATGCGCTCGGCTTCGGGGCCGGCGAGCTCGCGCGCTATGGGTTTCAATTCAATAAGGTCGACGGTGTCCGTCTGCAGGGAGACGACCGCATCCGCCCTGGACGAGATCTCGTTCCAGAGTCCGCCGAAATTGACGTTGGTGAGGTGCTTGACGGCGCGGGCCTCGAGGTCCGCCGTCCTGTACGGCTTGTTGCCGTCGTACAGCTGGCGGATGCGGGCGCGGCGCTTCGCCTCCTCCATGTCGTCCTCGGTCAACTTCTGGTAGACGGCGTAGAGCGCCGCCGGGTTGAGAAAGCGGTTCTTGGCGGGCGCGCCGCTCGGCTCCGCATACTTGTATCCCTCAAACATCGCTGCGTCTCCTCCAGCATTCCGCGGGCGCGTCCGGCCACGGCTCGCCCGGATGGTCAACCGAGCACACCACGGCCTCGTACGCCTTCGCGCATCCGCAGACGCCCGAAAACCTGTCCGCCGGAAGGAGGGGGCGCCTACCGCCTCCCATCAGCTGCTCTATCTTGGCGAACGCGCCGGTGCACGTAAGGCACCAGTTGCGCTCGTGCTTCGGACACGAGGAGCAGATCCCCATCCGGCGCTGTATGACGTCGAAGGGGACCATCGGAAGCTTCGCGTACTGCGCGCAGCCGGCGAGCGCCTCCTTGGGGGTCACGTGGCTCACGGGCCTTACGTCGCCCATGCAGAAGAACGCGGCCTGCCGCCCGAGCCTCGGGCACATGTACTCGGCGAGCGCGATCTCCGGGTCCGCCGAGATGTTGTGCTTCATGAGGAGCCTGCGGACCTTGGGCATTATCTCCGGGGCCGTGCGCGCCGACACCTTGTCGTCCCCGATGGCGAACTCGAATCCGCCTTCGGGTGTCGGCATCATGTCGACGCTGGCCCGGAACATGGTCATGCCTTCTTCGTCCCTTTCCTGACGTTCATCGAGACGGTCGTCCTGGCCTGTTTAGGGAGGACGTCCTTGTGCTGCTGCAGCACGTCCGCCGCGATCTTCACGGACTCGTCGGTCGGCTCGGTCGCCTCCTCGCGGCGCGGCTTCGCCGGCGTCATGTCCGGCGGCACGGCCTCGACACGGTCGTTCGACGGGACGTAGTCCGTCTTGCCGTTGCGGGACGTCGCGAGCCTCAGGAACTCGTCGCGGGTGTAGAACAGCCGCGGGTCGAACCCGCCCGTAAAATAGCACCCTTCGCGGTCCGACGCGGCGGCGAGCATCTTTCCGGTGTACGCGCACGTTATCGGAAGCCCCGTCTTCACACCCTCGATGCCGTTCTCGCGGTTCCATTTGCGGTACGCGGTCTCGGCGGTCGGGAACGGTTGCGAAGGAGCATATGCCTCTGGAGCATGGAACTTCGGAGGCTGGCCGGGGACGATGAGCATGCGCACCTCAAGCGGTTTCCCTGTGTAGGGACACTTGAGGGACTTGAACTCGTCCGCGGTGCAAATGACGTCGATCGGAGTCATACAAAAGGTTACCACATGATGGTGTCGCTGGAACGCAGAGATTCGAACACTTCCGCCGACCCTACGATCCAATCCGATGAAAGGATGTGACGCATAAGCCCGTTATTGACAGGGACATACTTTCCGTCAACCGCTTCGCTACCGCCCGAGGAAGACGCATAAGCATCATTGACTGCCGCCATGTCCAGAGTATAGGAACCTGTCCCCGTGGTGTTGAGACCAGGTGAACCGTCTCCTGGTATGAACCTGACTTTGAACGGATACTCCTTGCGAGAGTCACCTTCGACGTCGGTCTGAACCACACCGGTCACGTCGCAGACAATGTAGCCTTTCATCGTAGTCGTCTTCGCCGCATTGCGCGACGCCGGGATCACTGCCGCCGGAGTGGACGCCGTCGAATCCCACGTAATGGAAGACGCCCATTGCTGAAACACGGATTCTAGAGTCATGTATTCCTCCTGTTGTTTTGCTTGACGATGTGTATTATAGCATACTCCAGCCGCTCTTGACAAGTAGCTACATCAGATACAAACCCCTGTCAGACCCATTTCGCATAGAACGTCTTCGTCCCCGTGGCCGTCGCCGGTATCTCCGTCACCGCAGACCCGCTGAAGTCGGACATCTCATACCATCCGCCGAACGTCGCGCCGCTCTTCGTGACCTGTGCGGACGTCGGCAGGGCCTTGGCGATGCCTCCGTTGTACTTGAGCGCACCGTATGATGACGCGACCTCTCCGCCGTTGGTTACGAGCTTTATGGTGTACCTCACATAGCCCCACTGCACGACCTGCGCTCCAGCCGGCACTTCGCCGGTCGGTTCGCTTCCTGAGCCCTGCGCCTCTGCAGACCAATGCGCGTACAGCGTCACATCGTAATAGCCCATCCTGTCGTACTCCGTCGCCTGCGTGCCACCATTAAGCTCTGTGAACCATCCAAGAAACTGGCATCTAGCCTTTGTCGGTCTAGGTAGATAGCCATACTCCGCGCCCTCCGCCACCTCTCGGCTCGATTCGCCAACAGTGCCACCGACCGCGTCGAAGAACAGGTCGTGCCTTATGTCGCTCGGCTCGACACCCCAATGTGCGTACAGCGTTATCGAACCTGCCGCCACTATCACGGTGTTGGATGTCGCCCTTGTTCCGCCTGTCGCAGCTGTCCACCAGCCCTCGAACGGACGCAGGTCGTTACGCCTTGGCGTCGGCAGCTCCCCGTACGTGCCGCCAACATTCCGACGCTGATAGAACGCATTGGCGTCCACGACCTCCGCACCGTTCTCGATCTTGTAGAACTTGCCGCCCATCGTGTTTAGGATGAGAGCGACCGACGCACCTTTCCATGTGGAATGCAACACGAGGTTTGCATCCTGGATCTCCGTGTCCACGCCGATCACCGCATTGTCGGACGTCACCCACCCGCCAAAGGCGTAGCTGCCGTTCGTCCACTCGGCGCTGGGTATGTTCATTCTGCTGCCGTAGTTTGGACCGAAGGTCTCGGGCGTGAAGAATGCCCGCCGCACATTCCATTTGCGGTAGCGATACGCTGTACTTGAACCTTTGATGACTGTCGTCGCGTTGTCGAAGATCGTCTTTGTGCAGAACCTGACATCGTGGAATTGAACCTTGTATCCTTCGTCTGCTATAAGAATCACTTGGGCGTGCGTCGCACCAGTAGGAGCCTGGAAGTCCATCGTCTTCCCGCGATATACGTTTCCACCGGCGTACGTCTCCCCGTCGACGTAGCCTCGCGCTATCTCGTAGGTCAACTCGTTACCCTGCCCGTCCAGGATGACCGCATTGTTCTCGTCGTAGAACACGACCCTCGCCGAACAATGCAGCGTCGTATTGTAGTAATCTCCCGGACCGTAGACTTCCGTGATCGTGCTCGGGTCTTCCGTCGCCTCGTCCCACGCAGCGCATGAAACATCCAGCGCCATCGAATATGCTTCGCCGGCCGTGACGGGAATCATCGCATGGTTTGCGCCGTGCGCCGTCTCCACCCGCCCGTGCCCCTGCCTCGCAAACAGCACTATGCTGTCGCAGCATGTGCCGTCTGCCCAGTACTCGGCGGAGAATCCGACATTGCGAATGTGCTTGCTGAGAGCTCCCGCGCTTGCGTCCGACACCGCCACATTCTCCGCGAACTCCTGCCAGAGGAACATCGAGTCGTACGCGACCTCCCGAACCTCCAATGCGCCTATCCGCAGCATGAAACTGAACCATACTATGCTCGCGGTTCCGTCCGCAACGAATGTCTGCACATTCTCGACCTGCACGCTCACGCCAGTAGATGGGTCGATAACGGTCTTGGTCGTTCCGTCGAAGTTCACGCTCGTGTCGGGGTCGATGGCCGTCCCCCAGACCTTTACCGTGGAACCCGACGGCACGTCGTTTATCCAGACTACGACCTCATGCCCGGGCGCAGGTGCGGGTGACGCCGGAACGATCGTCTGCTCGGCTCCGTCGTCTATCGTGTACTTCACCGCAGCGACGCCATAGCCCAGGTGGACTGGAAGGTTCGCATAGGTGTAATACTCCACCGTCGGCGTGGTTGCATTGAAGGTGAATCTGCGCTCGACGGGCTGAAGCGGCACTCCATCATAATCTGAAGAGGCCGCCGAGATCACCCTGCCGTACTGATCCTTCGCCACATAGTATCCCGTGTCGCCGTACTCGAGCATTTCGTTCCACGTACGGAAGCCTCTCGGTGTGACCGTAGGATAGGCGAGATGCCCCGGGGCAAAGAAATACGACCAGTCGCCTATCATCGCAAAATAGAGTCTGCACCAGCTACCCTCAAACAGGGTTATGGAGAAGTTGTCGCTGTATCCGCCGCTTCTGTAGTATCCAGGGTGCTCCCATATCCACTTGGCGAGCAAGACATTGGAAGACTCGGGCCAATTTTCAAAATACATGCCGCGCACGCCAAGTTTAGCCTCCACCTCGAACGTCCGCGCCCACCAAGCCCAGATGTACGTATCATCCGAAACGCGATCGCCTGTTGACATCTGCCTTATCGCAGGGTTCTTCCTCGGATCGGTCTTCAGACTCCGCTCACCGACGAACCACCCCATCAGCTCAAAGTCGTATTTGCAGTAGACATGCGGAATTGTTATCGCCACGCTCGGTGTCGCCGTATCTACGGCCAGCTCGTATGTATCCGTGTGTGTGGGGACATCCTCGCTCTCGTCAAACGAGCCAGCCGCCGTATTCACCGAATATGTGACCGTGACCACCTTCGCATACTTCATCATTAATAGATTATACCGGACAACCAGACCTTCCGCAACTATATCCGTATCGGGGTAAAGACGATGCGCAGTAGATCCGATACTATCAAAAGGTCCGAACAGCTGGTATGTCTCGTTGCTTATCTCATCGGATGAGCGCGCGTACCTGCCGACAGTCGTTCTCTTGTCGTCTCCCCGATCTGACCTGAAGAAGTGCCCATCCTCAGGGGCCTTCCCCGGGCGCCTGATCGAGGCAAAATAGAAACGCCACCAAGCATACCCCATCACCTCTGAGTCTGATACCATGTGTTTGGCGCCATACATCGTATAACGTTGGGCTTCGGCAACGCCGTTTTCCGCCGCCCATACCGGTCTGTTGTATTGATCCGCGCTCAAGGGAATGATGTCCAGCGAGTATTGCTCATCAGAATAACTAAGAAAAGGATAGCCACCGTGGAGACAGCCAATAGATACATCATGCGCCATCATCCAGCTATTCCAACTAATCTGGCGAGGCTTTGAAGAATACTGATGCCAATACGGGTCGTTTATGGCGACCGTGGGGACGACCGGAACACCCTCGTCGTACCATTCATCAGGTGATTCGTCACTTTCTTTGTACCTGTTCCTGTAAGTCTTTGCTGTTGTCGCGGTGTACCACCCCTTGAACACGTACCCGGGTATTTCCGGAGCCTCGAAACACACAAAGTCGTTGAGTGTTTCACCCATGCCGCTTGAGTAGCTGCCAACATACGAATCTGGAATATGGACTATCTCTGGACCTGTTGACAAACTGTAGCAATCCTCATATCGCAAATCTATCCGGTCCCGACGGCCCACAGGCGGGAAAGGCGGTGGTTCCGAAGGAGCCCTCATACACGCGTCTCCTCCAGGCGCATTGCCACGAAAATTCAACACCGTGCCACCCCTATGGTTCTGCATGTTTGCGTAATGCGGTATCCAAGCCGCCAACGGGAACCCGAAATGCACCACCGAAAACCTGTTTCCCGTGTGGCTCTCGGCGCAACTCGGTACAGCCATTATTTTAGCCCAACCGCTGGGATACGACGAATTATACCCGCGCCCGACCTTG